>Ga0207153_1168_pt1 | contig 13194 bp, 11 predicted proteins | sample Alteio_BWMinHeat_27_FD_153580 | JGI IMG/M metagenome (GOLD analysis project Ga0207153, IMG submission 153580) | Enriched cells from forest soil in Barre Woods Harvard Forest LTER site, Petersham, Massachusetts, United States -... | ecosystem: Environmental > Terrestrial > Soil > Temperate forest >...
ACGGAGCCAAAGCGATGCCTGGCGAAGAGGTCGCGCAATCCCTGGCGGTCCTCAATCTCCAGGGCCACGATGCCGGAGCCGACCAACCGGAAGCTTTGCGGCGGCCGAATGCCAACCACCTGGCCCGGGTAATGGCGCTGAAAATAATGCAGAGCGTTGAACCCGGCCACGCCCGTGACGCCGGTAATCAGCAACGGCAGGCGCAGACACTGTTCCGAGAGCGGGGCATGCGACATAGACTGCCAATTATTTCAGAAAGCCGTCAGCCTAGAAAGGCTGACCTACCTTGTGCCAGGCATGCCGGCAGAACATAATAGTCGGAGGCGCTACCAACCTTTCCGGAGCGAAGTCTTATGGATCCTAAGCCCTTGCCTTACCTCGGCCGGCTGCAAAAGGCGCAGCGCCTGGTTAAGTCGGCTCTCTTCCGACACGACGCCAAGCTTGCCGTCCGCGAGTTGTGCGAGTCCCTTGACGAACTGACCAATGCCTTGATCGATCGCGAGCAAGAACAAAAGCCGTCGTCTCCCACCACTCCGTCGACCAGTCCTTGACGCGGGCAGGATTGAAAGCCGCGAATCTTGGCTCAAGGAAGGAAACGATGTACCTGGACGACTATGACCACCTGCGCAACTTTTGGATGCCGCTGATAGCGTTCTCTGCTTTGCTGGGCGTATTCCTAATCCTTCTTGGAATCAGCATTGCCGGATTGATTTCGGCGAAGAGAAAGCGCGACGAGAATATGAGGACGAATTCAAAATGAACTTACTCATAGCCCTCTAATCGAATCTTCATTAGATATTTCTAACTCATTTCTCACCCGGTTCACATTTCCTGCAGGCTAGACTTCCTCCATCTGGGCCGGTGCTTCCGTCGCAAGCGCGCCGCTGCAGCGGCCCAGGTCTCGAACCCTGGTCTTGCGGAAACCAATGCAAAGGAACAATTCCGGTCCAGCCGTGAGCCTCCTGTACAACCGCAAAAGCCGCCATGCGTTCCTGTTGCTCGCCGTCACGTGCGCCGGTTTGAGCGTTGGTCTTGTCGCAGCTAGGGCCGGCGATCAGCCCCGCGGATCCGCTTCTCAACCGTCCACGGATTTGTTGACGGAATTGGGGGAATACCGCCACAAGATCATTTATGAGAGCAATCGGGACGGCAACTGGGAACTCTACCTTGCCAACGCGGATGGGTCGGACCCCGTCAATCTCACCGACACACCCAATGTAGATGAACTTTACCCCCGGCCTTCACCGGATGGCTCGAAGATTTGTTTCATGGCCGATGAAGGCCAGGGAAGCGCCAAGGTCCGCGGCGTTTACTACATGAACGCGGACGGCAGCGGCCGCACCAAGGTCGCCGACAACGCCCGCGAGCCTTGCTGGAGCCCGGGGGGCGGACAGATCGCCTACATGAAAGGAGAGTTGCCGCGCTTCGTCTACACGGATTTCGCCACCCAGGGCCTGTTCATTTACAATTTGAAAACAGGCAAGACCCGGCAGCATACCCATCACGGGCTCTATCACCTGTCCACACTCAACTGGACTCCGGACGGCAAATGGTTCATCGCCACGGTGCATGGCGGCATGGGGTTTTCCCACGCGAACGTGGCCATCGAGGCCCTCGGCGATCGCGTCGTTGACCTCAACCTTGACGGCTGCCGGCCCAACGTTCTGGCGGACGGCAAAAAGATTTGCTGGGGCCACGGCGACTTCTGCGCCGGCGTGGCCGATCTGGATCTCGAGTCCTATGTGCCCCGAGCCGCGAATATTCGTGACGTCGTGGAGAGCAGCGCTCCTCTGGAAATCTACCACGTCACCTGGTCTCCAGACGGCAAGTACATCGCTTATGCCCATGGCCCCAAGCTGCAGGGCAAACATATCAACGGCCAGATGGCCGAGTTTCCGGGCGTCGCAGCTCCCGGCTGGAACATTTGTGTCGCGGACGCCACGCGCAAGAACCGCTGGACGCCCATTACGGCGGACGGCAAATCGTGCAAGCAGCCTTGCTGGGTAGTCGTGAAGGAGCCGGTAAGTGCCACGCCTTAGTGGCTGCTAACGCTTTTGTCGAAAGTCCCTGGCAGAATTCCGGCTGGGCGGCTGTTTTACCGCTGGACTTTGACGAATAATTATTCTAGATTTTTGCTAGCATTCCCGGCGCGCTTTCGTTAGAATCCTTACGCCTCCGGGACTCTCCACCTGCAGCACCTGCCCAACCTTCGTAACTCCTCTCCCAATGCGGAAGGAAATTACGTGAAATCGCGTTGTGCACATTCAGGATCTCTTAAGTATCTCTTGCTGGCGTTTGCTCTGGCCGTTGTGCCTCCCGACGTGCGTGCCGAGGACACGGAGGTTACCCGAAGCACCTGGGAGAAAGCGACTCCCGAAAATCTTAACGAACTGAAAGCAATTCAAAAACAGGTTCGCTCCGTCGCCGACAAGGTGATGCGTTGCACCGTCGGCGTGCGCATTGGTTCCGCGGCGGGCAGCGGTGTGATCGTCAACAAGGAGGGCTATGTTCTTACCGCCGGCCATGTGTCCGGCGAGCCCGGGCGCACGGCCGTCATCACCTTTCCCGACGGCCGCCAGGTCAAGGGCAAGACCCTGGGCTCCAACCGCACGATCGATAGCGGACTCCTCAAGATCACCGATGACGGCGACTGGCCCTCTGTGGAAATGGGGGATTCGGCGGACCTGAAGACGGGCCAGTGGTGCATCGCCATTGGCCATCCGGGGGGCTTTCGCAAGGGCCGCGGCGCCGTGGTTCGGCTCGGCCGCGTCCTCAATCATAATGACAACGTTGTCCGCACGGATTGCACGATCATGGGCGGCGATTCCGGCGGGCCGCTTTTCGATCTTGAAGGCAGGGTGATTGCCATCCATAGCCGGATCGGCAACCCGCTTGCCGCCAACATCCATGTGCCCGTCGATACGTATCGCGACACCTGGGACCGCCTCGCGGACAGCGAAGTCTGGGGCTCGGGCATCGGCGACGCACCGACTGGCACGCCGTTCCTCGGCGTCGAGTTCGATCAGGAAGCCCAGGAATGTGTCATCGCCAAGGCTGTGCCTGGCAGCGCCGCGGACAGGGCCGGCATTCGCGGCGGCGACGTGGTCGTCCGCTTCGACGAGCAAAGAGTGGCAAGTGCCGAGGATCTCATTGCCCTGGTCAGCAAGAAGAGACCTGGCGATCGCGTTGTCGTCGAGGTCCAGCGCGACGGGGAAACGGTGAAGCTGAGAGTGGTTCTCGGCAAGAAACCGTAGATCTTCCAGATCGCCCGCGAGTCCGGTTTTCACGACTGAAACCGGCCTGACGCTTGTGTTAGGCGTCTTTTTGGCCTCCGAGGTGCCTCACGAAGGGCAACTGCACATGTTCTCAATTCCTGCCGCGGTCCGCGCACTCTCCCTACGCAAATTCGCCGTCTTTCTGGCCAGTCTCGGCCTGTTCGCCGCCGTCCCGCAAACGCTGCCGGCGCAGTTTGAGGCGCGCGACATTCCCTCCAAATCAAGCAGCCGGTTCCTGGCAGCATTTCGCGAACCCGTGGCCAGGGCCTGTCAAAGCACCGTGCGGGTTTTCTGCGACGGCAAACGGGTCGCACTTGGCACCGTCGTCGGCGCGGACGGCTGGATCCTTACCAAGGCCAGCGAACTGAATGGCAGCCCCGTGTGCTATCTCAGCGACGACAGGCAACTTCCGGCCCGCGTGGTTGGCGTCCATGAAGCGTTCGATCTCGCCCTCCTCAAGATAGATGCCAGGGGCCTGAAAGCGGTCGCCTGGCAGGACAGCAAGAACGCTCCGGTGGGCAGTTGGCTGGTCAGCAGCAGCAGCGGCGCCGAGGCGCTGGCGGCGGGCGTGGTCAGCGTAGCCACGCGCCGGCTCACGCCGCGTGAAGCCGGTCCCACCAAGGCGCCGCCGGGTGGCTTCCTCGGCATCAACATGGAAGCGTCCGACGACGGCCCGCGCATCACGCGCCTGCAGCCGGAAAGCCCTGCCGCCCGCGCCGGCCTGAAAACGGACGATTGCATTCTCTCCGTGGACGGCAAATCCACGGACCGGCCCGAAGCCGTCCAGCACTCCTTGCAGCAGCACAAGCCGGGCGACACGATCCGTCTCAAGATCAAGCGCGGCGAAAATGAACTGGAACTGCAGGCCAGGCTGGATAAGCGGCCCATTCCCGGCTTTGGCGACTTCTCGAGCACCCTGGGCGGCAAGCTCAGCAACCGGCGCACCGGCTTCACCACCGTCCTGCAACACGACAGCATTCTTCGCCCCGAGGACTGCGGCGGGCCGCTCGTCGATCTGGAAGGCAAGGTCGTGGGCATCAACATCGCGCGCGCCGCGCGCGTCGAGACGCTGGCCATCCCTGCGGAGGCGGTTCAGTCGGTCCTTCCGGATCTCATGTCCGGCAAACTTAGTCCGAGTGAAGGGTCCACCACTGTGGCGGCTCAGGACTCCAAGACCGAGGAGCTCACCGCCAGGCCGAAGGTTGTCAAGCAAAACGACTCAAAAGTGGAGCAGGAAAAGACCGGCACCGACGCCAAGAAGTCCGGCGGGAAATAGCTAGCCCGCGATTTTCTTGGCCATGAGATATGAACTCAGATCCACCAGCTTTTTCTCGCACCAGGCGCGCCATTCCTTGGGATCGCCGCACAGGCCGAGCTTGCCCGGCCGCAGGTCCACGGTCATGAGCAATCTTCCCGCCTGTCCGGACGGCGATGGTTCCATGTACACATCGAGCGGCACCAACTCAATTTCTTCCACCATTTTCGGCTGCTTGGCAAGCGTCAGCCGCGCCAACAGCCCCGCCTTGGGCGCCGGCGCCTGGGCCACGATCCGGCTGCGCCGCAAATGGATGCGAATCAGTCCAGGCTGACTTTCGGCGACTTCGCCGCCCAGGTCGCGCAGGAAGCCGCGCAGCTTGATGGCCGCCACCTGCTCCGTCATCCAGGCCTCGAGCTTCCAGACGAAGCCGTGCGGGTCGTCCGCAGTGACGCGGGCGGCCGGCTGAGGTGCGGTCGGCAGCGCTTTCAGAGGCGGCGGTTCCGGCTCATTCCAGATCTTCAGTCCGAGCGCGACTTCGTACAGGGCCACCAGCTCGCGGGCACTCTGCGGCCGGTCGGCGGGATCCTTGGCCAGGCAGGCCTGCACCACCGCTTCGACCGCCGGGCGAATGCCAAAGCCGCCGCGCTGCGCCAAGGCCGGCGGCTTCTCGTACAGGTGCGCCGCCATCAGTTCCTTCAGGGGCTTGTACTCGAACGGCAAGCGGCCCGTCAAAAGCTGGAAGAGAATCACGCCGACGCTATACAGGTCGCCGCGGTGATCCATTTCGGCGCTGCGAAACAGTTCCGGACAAATAAACTCCGGCGTGCCGACCACGACATTGACATCCGACGCGGTGAACTTCTCCAGCGGCACATACATCCCCGCCGACGGCGCCATCGCCTGGCGGGCCACACCGAAGTCGAGCACCTTGAGGCGCTCGGCCGGCGTATCGGCTTCGAGCACCATCAGGTTGGCCGGCTTGAGGTCGCGGTGGATGATCCCCTCGGCGTGCGCCGCCTGCAGCACCGAGCACAGGTCGCCCAGGAATTTGCCCACGCGCGGCGGCGGAAACCGTCCGTGCCGGCGCAGCAATTCGTTCAGGGGCACGCCGTCGATATAGTCCATGACCACGCAGGGCCCCTGCGGATCATCCATGGAGGCTTCGTAAAAATCGACGGCACAGCGGTGCCGGAACCGGGACATGAAATCGATTTCACGGCGGAAGGCTTCGCGGTAGTGGCTGTCCGAGGCCAGCTGCTTGTGCATCACCTTGACCACCACCTGCCGGTCGGGGTTGGTCTGGCGCGCCAGGTAGGCCTGCCCCATGCTCCCTTCGCCCAGCAAGCGGACGGCGTGGTATCGGCCCAGGAAAATGCGCTCTGCCATTGGAGGAATCCTGCGGATCGCGGTGCGCCGGCGCCTCTGTAGGGAGTATGGTTCCCGTTTTTAGCCGCGTCAATCCCCGAACGATTGGTCATTAGTCATTCGCCTGGCCAATGACTAATGACCAATGACTAATGACCATTTCGACGCCCCGATAGCGTTTTATTGCAGAGTCTTGACTTCTTCTTCGCTGAGCGGTTGTGGAAAAGAGCAGCCTATCAGCCAGACGGGGTTGCCGGAAGCAATGACCGGTGCCGCATGAGCCACGCGGGCCGTGACGGTGCGGCGGCTTCCTGTGCGGCTCAGGATTTCGATGGCCAGCTCCATACCCCGTTCAAAACGGTGCCGCAGCAGCAAGGCGAGTCCGCCGGCGCTGATATTCGCGATTTTACCGGGCCAGCCGGCGTCGCGCATAGCCCCCGCAGGGCGGCAGGTGGCATCGAGATCGCACGCAAACCGAATCCAGGCGCGCCGCTCCATGCTGGAGAATCCCTCGGACAGAATGAGGAAAGGGTGTCTTCGGGGAGAAGCGGGCCCGATTTGCCTGGAGGGGTGAGCGCGTCGCTTGCAGGAAGCGTAGGTCACAAACCGCGGGAAGGCAAATGCCAACGCGGCTTGTCAAGAACTACTCGTCAAGCAGACCACGCAACGCCGCTGCCGGTCCTGTCTCCTTAATCCCGAGCCTTCCAATGGGGCAATCTGGCAAGAATCTGTCCCTTCTGGCTTTATTCGCTGTAACCTTTCCGTCTGCTTTACGGAATCAATGTTAGCGGACTCCGTAGCTACGGCCGCAAAATTGTTTGCGAGGAGAGTCTGCTTCTATAGGCAATTCACTGGAGACGGTTCATGATTGGCCCCTCGTTACCTAAGTGGTTCTTTAAAAGACACTCCGCCGGGAGCATGTCGTGGTCCGGCAATCCAAAAAGGCAGTCTCGCCACGCGCAACTCTCTGTCATGCCGCTCGAGGATAGAGTCCTGCGCTCGGTCACAGTGTTTACATCGCCGTCTGCCGGACCGCATGATCCGGCCCACCCAATGGGCATGATTCGCGGTCCTGACGGCGCCATGTGGTTCGAGGATAACGGCAAGCTTGGTCGCATCACGACATCCGGGCAGATTACAGAATATTCGGTCTCCGGCTTTTGGGAACCAGACATGACCGTTGGTCCAGATGGTAACATCTGGTATGGAAATGGCTTGACGGGCGCGCGCGAGCGGTTCGACATCGCTACCGGCAAAGTAACCGATTTCCCGTTTCCGATTACCCCTAAATTGCCGACAGCGACCTCCTGGGCTGACGTCCCCTGGTTTGCGACCAGCAGCGCCCGCCTCTATTGGCTGGATGCCGACGGCTCCCTAAATGTGTTGCCACCGAATATCTCCTCTGGCGGCGACTTCATCGCGGGGCCCGACGGCAACCTGTGGTATGCCAACGACCCAGGCGGGCCCTACGTCGGGGAGATTGTCAAGCTTATGCCGGACGGCACCAAGACCGAATTCTCTCTTCCAACGAAGATTCAGCCCGCTGCCATAATGAATCCAGAGATCAGTGCGGGCGGACTCACCGTCGGACCTGACGGCAACATCTGGTTCACGGTTTGGACACAAAACATGATCGGCCGTGTGACGTCGGACGGCGATTTTACGGAATTCAGCCTTCCGCCAGGCACGGACCCTTTCGCAATAACGTCGGGCCCCGATGGCAATCTTTGGTTCACCGGCTCCGGTCAGATCGACAGGATCACCACTACGGGGACCGTCAGCCAGTTCTTGCCGAATTCCAACATGGGAAATCCGGTCGCAATCGTCGTGGGAGCAGACGGGAATCTGTGGTTCTCCGATTTCAACGCCATTTACCGCATGACGCCGGATACGCTGCCGACAACGACATCGCAAGCGATTGTTACGGAGGAAGGATACTATTCGGCTCCTATAGCAACCGTCTCAACGGTCGACCCAGCCGCGATATCGGCCGTGGTCAATTGGGGCAATGGTGAGATGAGCATGGGTACGCTCGTGAACAATGGTCAAGGCAGTTACAACGTCGTCGCGCCCACCACGTTCGCACAACCAGGCAATTATCTTGTCACGATTAGCATCAATGACCCGCAAGGCGGCCAAAGCATCATCCACACCTACGTCACGGTCAAGCCCAGCCGGTCCGCGAATTTTCTGACGGCAATCTATCAAGACTTGCTCGGCAGGCAGCCCGACAGCACCGGCATGACCGGCTGGTTAAGCAAGCTCGGCCAGGGCGCGACGCGAACCGAAGTGGTCCTCGGCATCGAGACGAGCCGGGAGTACCGCTTAAGGCTGATCGACAACCTCTACACCAGCATCCTTGAGCGCCATGCGGATGGGACCGGCCAAGCTTTCTTCTTGCAGCAGTTGCAAAGCGGCGCTACGGTCGAACAGATCAAATCCCAGATCTTCGGCTCGGTGGAATACTTCCAGCATTCGGGCGGAACATACTTGGGCTTCTTGTCCTCTCTTTATCAACACGTGCTAGGCCGCGGCGTGGATGCCGTAGGCGCACGAGCCGGCAGCATGGCGCTTGCGGCAGGCGCAACGCCGGCCGTAGTCGCACTGGAGGTCCTTGACAGCCAGGAGGCAGCCAACGTGGTGGTCACAGGCATGTACGAGCAATTCCTCGAGCGCAAACCCGAACCGGTTGCCTTGGGGCAATGGAAAAACTTGCTGAAATCCGGGACCACAGACGAGACTCTGCTGGCCGGCATCGCGGCGTCGGATGAGTTCTTTGCCAAGTTCTAACACTCGGCGTGCCGTATGGCAGAAGTGAGTGTCACGACCCGTCCCCATCAAGCGTTGGCGACCCTTTAAGGAGCCTCATGCGAACCTGGTTTACTCGATTGCGGCCTTCGAAACCGTCCCTCGCCCGGCCGGTTCTTCGTCGCATTGGTCTCCGACTAGAACTTCTCGAAGCCCGGCTGGCGCCGGCGCTCATAACAGTCACCACCACGGCGGACGACCTGACGCCGAATGATGGAACCGTTTCCCTTCGCGAGGCCATTACGGCGATCAACGCCGGCAACGATCTCGGCGATGCAGACATTACCGCGCAGCATCCGGGCGCATTCGGCACGAGTGATACCATCAAGTTCAATATTTTCGGCAGCGCAGGAGCGGGGCCCCAGATTAACGTGGGTAGTGATGCCTCGGCCCCGAATCAGCCGTTGCCGGCGCTCACGCGCCCGATGGTGATCGACGGCTTCCCGACTGTGGGGGACGCCTTCCCGCCTGTGGGGTTTAACAACCCTCCGCCCATCGTCATCAACGGCTTCCATGCCGGCCCAGGCGCCAACGGCTTTGCTATCCGGCTCGGCGCGCAAGCGGCCTCCTCGGGAGTTACGATCGAGGATTTCGTGATCGACCAGTTCAGCGCCAACGGCATTCTGATCGAGCCGGACAACATTACCGGCTTCGGCGCCACAGCCAACACCATCGCGAACAACTTTATCGGACTTAACGCAGACCGGACCAGCACCGCGGGCAATCAGCAGAACGGCATACTCATTGACGCGACCAACAGCAACGACCTCGGCCTGGCCGCGTCCGACAACGTCATTGATTACAACGTCATCTCCGGCAACGGCAATGACGGCATCTTGATCCGGGCTCACAACGGCGTTGCTGCGGGAAATATGCTCACCTACAATCACATTGGCCCCACGACTCCCGCCTTCCTACCCAACGCCGGCGATGGCATCACCATTGACGGCGCCTCCGGCAACCCTGGAATCGGGCCCGGCAACGTCGTCTCAGGCAATCTAAAGGACGGCATTCACATTATCGGCAGTCTAAATGCCCCCGCCACGGCGAACATTGTCGCCAATAACAACGTCGGCGTTGCTGATAACAACGCGCTCGGCAATCAATTATCGGGCATCGAGATTTCGGGAGGTAACAGCAACAGCATAGGCGGCAATGTAATCGGCGGTAACACGGACGGGATCGAACTCGACGACGGCGCCCAGGGCAACATCATCCAGGGCAACTTCATTGGTGTCGGCTTCAACGGTAGGACGGCGCTGGGTAACAAGCAGGATGGCATCGCCCTGCGCAGCAACGACTACTCAGCTACGCCGCTTGGTCCGGGACAGCCGAATGAACCGGGCGTGCGGAATAACCTGATCGGCGGCACCGGAACGGGCGATGGCAACACGATCGCCTTCAACGGTTCCGCCGGCGTCGCTGTGTTCGGCAATCCGATCTCCCTCTCCGGACAGGCGAACAGCAGCAATACCATCGAGGGCAACTCCATTGTCCAGAACGGCCGCAGCAATCCCAGCGCCCTGCCTGGCATCGACCTGAGCAAACAATTTCCGTATCCCAAGGACGACGGCGTTACGCCCAACGACTCCGGCGGTCATGGGGCGGCCAACGATCCCAACAACCTGCAAAACTTCCCCATCCTCTCCTCGGTCACGCACGTCGCCGACGGCACGGAGATCCAGGGGACGTTTACCGAGTCCGCCGCGCCAGGTACGACTTTTCGGCTTGAGTTCTTCACCAGCTACCCGGACCCACAAAACGGCGTGGCCGAAGGGCAGTTCTTCCTCGGCTCGGCTAGCGTGACGACGAGCGGTAGCGCAAGCTTCAGTCCTGGCAGCGTCACCTTCGACATAGTCCTACCGGTCCAAGTCGTCCCCGGTCAGGTCATCACGACAACCGCTACGGACCCGGCGGGCAATACGTCGGAGTTCTCGGCAGGCATCTCGGCGCCTACCGCCAAGCAATTCTTCGTCGAGAAGGTTTATCGCGGCTTACTGGGCCGCGAGCCCGAGCCTGCCGGATACGGATTCTGGACATCTCAGCTGGATCATGGCATCTCTCCCACCCAGGTGGTGTTATCCATTGAGACCGAGGGCCAACATGAGTATTACTCGACCCTGGTGAAGAGTTTTTACCAGTCCTACCTGCATCGCTCCGAGGCGTTCGTCGACCTCGCCTTCGCTGCGGGGATGATCAATTTCTTGGCATCCGGCGGCCGCATCGAGCAATTGCGGACCATCTTCACCGCCTCGCCGGAATACTTTCAGACACGGAGCGCTGGGACTTTCACCGGCTACGTAAATGCCGTGTACCTGGACGCTTTCAATACGCCCAACCGCGTCGCCACGGACCCGGGCGCCGCGGCGTTCGTGAAAGCACTGTCCAATGGGACGCTGACCCCTGTCCAGTTCTCCAACATCATCTTCACCAGCGACGAGTATCGCGCCCGCCTCGTAGTTAGTTACTTCGGGCAGTTCGGCATCAACAGCTTCGAAGTTACAGGCTGGACCGCCTTGCTCAACCTAGGCGTCTCAGACCAGGAAGTCATCGCAGGCATCCTGGGATCGCCGGAGGCGTTTGCTACGGCGATCCCATTCCCGGTATATCCCCCGCCGCGCCTGCAAAATCCAAAGGACATCAGCCCGGACCTCTACGGTCCGGACTTCAGCAACATCCCGCTAAACGGCCGGCCGAACATCAACGACCTTTACGTCTTCCGCTCTCCTGCGGACACAGCCAACACGCCGGACTTCGGCAATACCGACATCATCGCCACGGTCAGTCCATTCGCCGGGGCTTTGACACCGCTGAGTTTCGATCAACGACTGACCCTTGATGTTAATATTGTGAATACCGCCGGAGACCTTACTCCCGACCTGACGCTTGAGGCCTCCTTCGGGCCGCCAATATCCGCGGAATCGAGTTTCAACCAGGTGGTAACGCTCAACCTGATCCAGGGAAACACCACCACCACCATTGGCGCCTACACCTACAACCCACAGCAGACGATTCCGCCGGCTTCCTTCGTTCCTAACGTCACGTTCCCCGGCGATGCCTCAGCCACCGGCAAGTTCATGGCCGGTATCTTTGACGACCCGTCCTTCCTCGATGCGCAGGGCTACGCCCAGTTCGCCCGGAACCCGAACGACCCCGCCAACCCGTTTCCCCGCCCGTTGCCAGCCAAACCAGCGCAACCTTTGCCCACCGATGCCAAGAACTTCTATCACAACGCCAACACGCTCGCCATCGTGCTGGAAGTTCCGACCGTGAAGCTGACTACGGGCAGCCCGCCCCTGCTTGGTGTCTGGGCGGACAGCCTATTCAACGGCACAAAGGTGCAGCGCCTGGGCCGGCCGCTGGTGGACGCCCTGCTGATACCTCCTCTTCCTCGACCGACCTGGCACGTGGCGACCGACGAACCGCCTTCAACCAGGGCAGCCCAGCCACTGACCTAGCCAGCTTTCGCGACGACATGATCGCTGTCCTGACAAGTCCAAACTTTATCTACCAGCGCACTCAGGCCGACGCGGCGCGCCTGGTCGATTCCGTGTTCGGCAAGACCATCGTCGGGCCAAGCACCGGCCTGCTGCCGGACCTGCTAACGGTCGATCTTTCCAAGCTCTACAGCGACCCGGCGAACGGCTTCCCCAACGGCCGCGGGCTGCGCGATGATGTGACGGACTACCTGTTCAATTTGCTCACCAACGGCAAGATGACCACCGACCAGGTCGCCGACGACAACGGCGCGACCATCACCGACGGCCTGGACGGCTCCGCCATCGCCTTCCCCTACCTCGGCAGGCCGAACAACCCGCCGGGCGTGCCCAATCCTTGAGCCAAAGCACGAGCTTCTCGGCACCCAGCCGGAGAGCGACAGCATGGATAGTTTTGAGCAGACAATCTGGTCAAGAAGCGGAGGGGCGACCATCGCCCAGCCATTCATCGCCTTGCCGGGAATGTCGAATGGCTTGACGTGCGGCTCTTGCAGCGCCTCCTCGCCCTGCTTGTCGCCGAGCCAGACGATCAGCGAGTCCTTCTAGACACCCACGAGCATGTTGCCGTTGAGCAGGAAGCCGACCCCGCCGAACATCTTCTTCTCGATGCCCTTCTTGCGGGCCAAGGCGGTGCGGATGCGTTCGGCAGGAGTTTCATCGAAGGCCATGTCGTCCCATCCTTCAAGTACATTGCCAGAAGAACCCGCTCACCTTGCAAGGATCGCACCAGAACCCATATCCGATCCCGCCGCTGCCCCACAGCCACTCACGCTCCTCGTCCATCGGCAAATCTGAATCAAGCTGCATCAGGTAGGGCATGACCCGCTTGCACGATGGACACTGCGGGTACTCAGCATCCTGAATCCAGCAAGGTTCACCGCCAATCCGGTTGAGGTTCTCTCGGCTGTTGCTCAATGCCCAATCCTGCCAGTACCAGCGTCGGGGCGTTTCAGCCAGCCGGATTTCTGTTTCGTTCAATGGACCTACTGGA
>Ga0207153_1169_pt1 | contig 13129 bp, 10 predicted proteins | sample Alteio_BWMinHeat_27_FD_153580 | JGI IMG/M metagenome (GOLD analysis project Ga0207153, IMG submission 153580) | Enriched cells from forest soil in Barre Woods Harvard Forest LTER site, Petersham, Massachusetts, United States -... | ecosystem: Environmental > Terrestrial > Soil > Temperate forest >...
TGAATCTCGCCCAGGCAAATAAGGCAAATATTGATGGCATACAAATCGCTACATGGAATGATTACAGCGAAGCAACGATCATTGAACCTACTGTTGAATTTGGTTTTCAGAGTTTAGTTGCAGTTCAGCAATTTACAGGCGTCTCCTACACGGTAAACGACTTGCAGGAAGTTTATAAATTGTTTCAGATGAGGAAACAATACAATGGCAATGCATCTGTAGAATCTTTGTTAGACCAGGTTTCATGCGATTTTGCTTCCAACCAGGTTCCGGCAGGCGAATCATTACTGGATTGTGTCGCTACAACAGGCGGCGCATGTGGCAATTCTCCTGTTATCTCAAGCAGTACTACCTATAGTGTTGCTGCAAACTCGGCCGCAAGCTATACAATCACTGCTACTAAAACACCTACAAGCTATGGAGCTGTTGGTTTACCTCCCGCTTTAAGTTTAAATACTTCAACAGGCGTAATTAGCGGCACTGCACAAACCGTAGGAACTTATCCTGTAACAATAAGTGCTACCAATAGCAGCGGCACAGGATCTACCACGTTAACGATTACTATTACACAACCAGGGACTGAACAAGCTTATCTTGGAACTGTTGCTACTATTCCCGGTACGATTCAAGTAGAAAATTATGATCTGGGCGGACAAGGTCTTGCATACAATGATAATGATGCTATTAACAATGGCGGACAATATAGATTGGGAGAAGGAGTAGATCTGGAAAACTGTACAGATGTCGGAGGTGGATATGATATGGGCTGGACAAATGCCGGAGAGTGGGAACAATACACAGTGAATGTGACATCACCGGGAACTTACACATTAAGTGCGCGCGTTGCAACAGGAGCAGGTTGGGCAGGTAAAAAATTCCATTTATTGCTGGGTGCTACTAATATAGGAACGATTGTTGTTCCTAATACAGGTGGATGGGAAACCTTTCAAACGGTTAATATAACTACACCGGCATTAGCCGCAGGTCAGCAAATTTTACGCCTTGCCTGTGATTCCGGCGATTTCAATGTTAACTATCTGACTTTTACTGCTGCTGCAGCACCACCCGCAATAACAAGCGCTTTAACAGCAACCGGCACTACGGGTACAGCGTTTAGCTATACCATCACCGGTTCGAATACGCCTACCAGTTATAATGCCACAGGCTTGCCCGCAGGGTTAACTATTAATACGGGTACGGGTATAATCAGCGGAACACCTACTGCAGTTGGTACAACCAATATAACCATTTCAGCGACGAATACTCATGGTACGGGCAGCAATACGTTGGTGTTAACAGTAAACCCTCCGGCTCCGGTTATAACAAGTCCTATTACTGCTATAGATTCAATAGGTTATCCATTTAATTATACCATTACAGCTTCAAATACACCTACCAGTTATAATGCTACAGGATTACCTGCAGGGTTGAGTATCAATACAGCTACGGGCGTAATTAGCGGAACGCCTACTGCTACAGGCACTACGATTGTAACACTTTATGCTACAAATACAGGCGGCACGGGTATCCAGACATTAACATTGACCATCAATCCATTGATAAATTCTTCTCCATATGGGGGTACGGCTGCAAATATTCCCGGAACAATCCAGGCGGAAAATTTTGATCTTGGCGGACAAAATATTGCCTATAATGATGTTGATGCAACCAACAATGGCGGTCAGTATAGAACAACAGATGGAGTAGACATTGAAGCTACTACAGATGCGGGAGGAGGTTATGATATTGGTTGGACAAGTCCCGGTGAATGGATGCAATACACAGTGAATGTAACTGAAGCAGGCATATACACTTTGCAGGCAAGAGTTGCTTCTATTTTAAACGGGGAAACATTTATTGTAACATTGGATGGAGTAAATATATCCGGTACTATGACTGTTCCTAATACCGGTGGTTATCAAACATGGCAGACGATCACTGCTACTACACCGTTGCTTACAACAGGTTTGCATAAACTAAGGATCAATGAAACAACCGGCGGAAATAATTTTAATTATCTCACCTTCCTTATAAGTACAGATAATGCCTGTGCAAGTGCAAGCAATGTGATGGTGGCTACTACACCGATCCCGGGAAACACCTATCAATGGCAGGTGAGCACGAATAATGGCACCAGTTACGCAAATATTAGCAATGGTGCAGTGTATTCGGGTGTAACAACAGATACGCTTACTATCAACAGCGCATCCTCTGCTTTGTACGGTGATCTGTACAGGTGTAGCGTGAACGGATCTACAGCGGGAAGCCAGATAGCAACATTAAAATTTGTAGATACCTGGACGGGAGCAGTAAGCACCGCATGGGAAAATGGCGCAAACTGGAGTTGCGGAACTGTACCGGATGCAGGCACAGATGTAGTGATCAATTCTGGAACGATTGTCATCAATTCGGCCGTCGTTATCAGAACACTGAGTTTGAATACATCAGCCGTTCATTTGACCTTAAACACTGGACATAGCCTTATTGTTGCGCATTAAAACCATGACTTTTAGGGTAGTTTTAAGCAAGATTATTCGTAACTTGCACTCCCAATTAATATTTAGCAGATGAGTGATACAATATTGGCGCAACCGGAAACTACGGCCAAGCCGCTAACGTCTAAGGACTTTGTTACCGATCAGGAAGTACGCTGGTGTCCTGGTTGTGGTGATTATTCTATTTTGGCCCAGGTACAAAAAGTGATGCCAACGATTGGTGTTCCAAAAGAGAATATCGTAATCGTTTCGGGTATCGGTTGTAGCAGCCGTTTTCCTTATTACATGAATACCTATGGAATGCACAGCATCCATGGTCGCGCGACTGCTGTTGCAAGTGGTTTAAAAGCATCAAGGCCAGAACTAAGTGTTTGGGTAGTGAGTGGCGATGGTGATAGTTTAAGCATCGGTGGTAATCATACCATTCATTTGCTGCGCAGAAATTTCAATTTGAATTTATTGATCTTTAATAACCAGATCTATGGTTTAACAAAGGGACAATATTCTCCAACTTCCGAAGAAAATAAAATTACCAAGAGTACTCCTTTTGGTAGTATCGATCACCCGTTCAATCCATTGGCATTGGCATTGGGTGCAGATGCGAGTTTTGTTGCAAGAAGTATGGACCGTGACCCCAAACATTTACAGGCAATGTTGATCCGTGCGCAGGAACATAAAGGCGCTTCTTTATTAGAGATATACCAGAATTGTAACATCTTCAACGATGGCGCATTTGAAGTATTCACCGAAAAAGGAAGCAAGGCTGATGAAGTATTGTTCTTAGAACAAGGCAAACCTTTGATCTTTGGCGCTCAACAAAACAAAGGAATTAAACTGGATGGTTTCCGTCCGGTTATAGTTGAGATAGGAAAAGATGCAACCGTTGAAGACCTTTGGGTACATGACGAAAGAGATTTTTACAAAGCACAGATACTGGTTCGTATGTTTGATGACCCACGTATGGAAGGTCATTTACCACGTCCGTTTGGTGTGTTTTATGAAACAGACAGGGCTTGTTACGAAGATGTAATGGCTATGCAGATTGAAGAAGCAATCGCTAAAAAGGGTAAAGGAAATTTAGATAAACTATTAAAGGGTAACGAAACCTGGGTGATCAATTAAGATCATTTAAACTAAATAAAAAAGGCTCCGAAAACTTCGGAGCCTTTTGCATATATAACCTTTCGGCTTATCCTAATAATCCTTTGCTGCTTAAGTATTCGGCGATCTGTACCGCATTAGTAGCAGCGCCTTTGCGAAGGTTATCACTTACTACCCAACAGTTAAGTGTGTTAGCTTGTGATTCATCGCGGCGGATACGTCCTACAAATGTTTCATCTTTTTCATGCGCTGTTAAAGGCATTGGATAAATGAAATTTGCTGTATCATCCTGAACTACCAGCCCCGGTGATTTTGCCAATAAAGTTCTTACCTCATTGAGGTCAAAATCATTTTCAAATTCGATGTTCAGACTTTCGCTATGTCCCCCCATAACCGGTATACGTACAGTAGTGGCGGTTACTTTGATTGAATCATCACCAATGATCTTTTTTGTTTCATTGGTCATTTTCATTTCTTCTTTGGTATAACCATTTTCCAAAAACACATCTATCTGCGGTATTGCATTCAGGTCAATAGGATATTTGTAAGCCATTTCTCCCTGGATACCTTTTCTTTCATTCATCAATTGGTCAACCGCTTTAACGCCGGTACCTGTAACACTTTGGTAAGTAGAAACCACTACCCTTTTGATTTTATATTTATCATGCAATGGTTTTAACACCAATACCATTTGAATAGTAGAGCAGTTAGGGTTGGCAATGATCTTGTCGGCTTTTGTCAATACATCAGCATTAACTTCAGGAACCACCAATTTATTGGTAGGATCCATCCGCCATGCAGAGGAATTATCAATAACGGTAATACCTGCTTCAGCAAATTTTGGAGCCAGCTCCAGCGATGTTCCACCACCAGCTGAAAAAATAGCAACAGCCGGTTTTGCCTTAATTGCATCTGCAAAGCCAACCACTTTGTATTTCTTTCCTTTGAATTCAACTTCTTTACCAATTGATTTTTCAGAAGCGACAGGGATCAATTCGTCAACCGGAAAATTTCTTTCCGCCAGCACCTGTAACATTTTGGTGCCCACCAGACCGGTAGCGCCTACAACAGCTACTTTCATTTTTTTTGTTTTTAGTTTAGAGATAAGTGTTAAAAAATAAGCCTTCCATTTTATTGGAAGGCCGTGAATATTGTTGAAACAAATAAAACGATTAACCCTCCCGATTAGCGGAATGCTTCTTAATTGTCTTTATTGTTTTAATAATCAGGTTCATGGCGCAAATGTAGTAACAAACCAACTATCATCCAAAAACAAAAAAATAATTATCTTTAAACCTAATCCCTACCCGTATGCAGACAAAATTCCTTTTTTGCATGCTGGCGCTGCTATGTGCCTGCATGACAACCAAAGCCCAGCTTTCCGAAAGCTTCTACGATGGCAATTTTACCAAAAACCCCTTGTGGATCGGCGATTCAAGTTCCTGGATAGTCAATTCGTCCCAGCAATTGCAAAGCAATGACACGGTTAAAAACGGCTCCTTTTATCTAAGTACTGCCAATATGCTTTGTGTCAATACCTGTTGGCAATTATATGTTAATCTCGCATTCAATACCTCTTCTGCCAATTATGTAGATCTCTATCTTACGGCTTCTGCAAGTGATCTCACTAACAAAACGACCAGTGGATATTTTGTAAGGATGGGAGGCACCAATGATGATATCTGTTTATATCGAAAAGATTCAACTGGAGTTATTACAAAACTGATCGATGGCGTTGATAAATCACTGAACAAAAGCAATAATGTGGTGAAACTAAAGATCACAAGAGATAGCGCATTCAACTGGATATTGGATAGAGACCTCACCGGAACAGGCAATAGTTATTTCACCGAAGGGGCAGCAATAGATTCTGTTTACAATAGTTCTGCCTTCTTTGGAATTTTTGTAAAACAAAGCACGGCAAGTTTTTTCGGTAAGCATTTTTTTGATGATATGCAGATCAGCCCGATTGATACTACTGCAACAGTTCCCATAGCTGACTCAACGGATAGTATGGATATCATTATCAATGAAATTTTATTCAATCCCAAACCCGGCGGCGTTGATTATGTTGAGCTGTATAACAGAAGTAATAAGATCATCAACTTAAAACAATTGTCCGTTGCGAATAGAAACAGTGAGAACCAGGTAAGCACCGCTGTGCCCATAAGTGTTGCGGATAATTTTTTATTGCCCGGAGCTTTTATGGTAGTTGCAAAAGATCCCGATATTGTGAAATCTCAATACATAACATTGGATCCCAATGCTTTTATAACGGTAAATGCAATGCCTTCTTTTAATGATGATGATGGAGACGTGGTGATTCTGAACGGAGATGAAAAGATCATTGACGAATTGCAGTATGATGCAGGATGGCAGTTTCCTTTAATAAGTGATCCCGAAGGAGTTTCATTGGAACGGATAGATTATAATGCTCCAACACAATCGGCAGCGAATTGGCATTCGGCAGCTACCAGCGCTGGTTATGGAACACCCGGCTATAAAAATTCTCAATACATGGCAGCAGATACAATGCCGGGAATGATAACGGTTTCGCCAGCCATTTTTTCTCCTGACAATGACGGATTGGATGATTTTGCAACGATCAGCTATGATCTTCCGCAACCGGGCTATATGGCCAATATCACTGTTTTTGACGCTTCGGGCAGGCCTGTACGTTACCTTGAACAAAATGCATTATGTGGTACAAAAGGAATTTTTCGCTGGGATGGATTGGGGGAGAAAGCACAGCAACTGCCAATCGGCATTTATATCATATTCACCCAATTATTCAACCTGGAAGGCAAAACGGCGCAGTTTAAAAATACCCTTGTGTTAGTGAGAAAAAATTAAGTGTAACGCTATTCAAAAATTTTCTCAACATTGGTAAGCTGACCGGCTTCATTCATTCCTTCTATCACCACTTTGATCTTTTTGCAATTATCATTGTTGTAAAAAGGAATAGTTATTCTTCGGATCTTATCATTTATGAATAAAGACGGATTCCAGTAAAGCGTAGTGCGATAATCCGGTTTGCTGAGATCATTTACCTGTGAATAATCAGGAGCATAAAATTCTTTTATAGAAGAATAACCAGGTATGGTTGAAAAGTCCAATCCTTTCACGGAATTATTTCCAGATCCTTTTTTTGTATAAACAGCAATTGCACCACCTTCACCACCTCCGTTCGGATCAAAACCACCTGAGAACGGAGGCTCAAAAACCTTTATCATCGCAACATCGCTCATTGACATTTGCATTAAAGTGGTGATATCCACACCAAATTCATCCCTGAAAAAAGACGGGGTGCTTCCTCTCCAGGTGGCCGATGCATTTCCGCTTCCATCCAGAGAAATGGCAAGTCCGGCTATTTTCCCCTGCAGGTAATTTAACACATTTGCATAACCGCCAGAGGCAATATCATTAGATAATATAAATGTACGGGCATTCCCACCTTTAAAAAGCCCGCTGGTGTATTCATCATCCATTTTTTCTTCCAGTGTTTTTACCCTTGAGACTACCGTTATTGAATCAAGCACGATCACTTTTTTCTGAGGACGATTGCCTAACTGTATTTGCACCCGGCTTTTTTTAATAGTATTACTGTCAGGCAGATTAAAGTTATATAAATTGGCCAGTAGATTTCCGGGTGCCGGAATTGGAGCAAACGGGTAGAAAAAACTAAAACTGGCATTGGAAGTAAGTGTTTTATCCTTGTCGTTATTGAATTGATAGAACAGGCTCGCTGAATCATAAAAAGAAAGATCAGGTAACCTGAAATCCCCTTCTTTGCTAACCGGGACTATATATCCGTCGGAAGCCACATTCTTTGTTTTAATAAAAAGGATCAGTTCTTTTCCGGTAAGCTGTATCCTGGATAAGCCATAAGCTTTTCCTTTAACAGCGATATAATTTTCGGGTTGATATTTAATAACGGGCCAATTGCCTGACAGGAGATCCTCCCATTTAAATCTTCTCCATCCGTTCGTCATCATTACAAGATCCAGTTGCTGCTTTAGCGAGTCATCATCATTGGAAAAATAATAAGCGGGGTTGTATACATAACCTTTTATATCGCCGGTTAATAAAAGAGAAGAAAATATATTCTCTTCATTCTTTGATGAAGGATTGAGATCAGCGTCAGTAACGGCGATCGATAAATTCGTTTTCAACTCTCCACCCACATCAATTTGCAATACGTTTCGTCCGCGTGCACTAAGATCTTTTATCTCTGCATGCAGATCAGTATTAAAATAATAATTGCCATGGTTGATAAAGACGATGCGTTCTGCAACGGGTAACTGATCTGCATTAAAAACAGTCAGCTGCATAATGCCATCCGGTAAGCTGTCTGTTTCAATTGGCGCACGCGCACTATTTTTATCCGTAAGATATACACGTGCGCTATATACAAGCTGCTGTTGCATTTGAGCGACCACATAAAAAGAAGTGAATGCGGCTGTTACACTATCGGGCCTGGATAAAGTATATACAACTTCATCGGCTGTATTATAAACCGTTAATGCAATGCCCTGTGTTTTTGCTTCCGGTAAAATTGTTTGGTGTTCGGAACTCCTTTTATCTTTCCAGATAGCAGTATATTTTTCCCCGGGTAATGGTGTAAAGGCAAAAGTTCCCATGCCATCATGTACAGAAATAAATGAAGCGATCTTTTTTCCGGCATTATCTACAATAGTACCGCTAACATCAACGGGATCACCTTTTTGGTCATTTGCCTTGAATGCCACGCGCGCATTAACGTTGTTTACAAGGTCACCTCCTTCAGGAAAAAAATGCAGGCTATAAAAAACAGTTACAGGCGCCTTTTTTGTTTTGCCCTCAGGAGTTATAACAGGGATGGCTTTTATATATAACAGGGACGAATCAAAATTCAACATCCATGCAGTATAAGCGCGTACGTATAATGTAGTATGCTGTATCGAATCGGGCAGGTCAAAGCCTGAAGCTGCACCGGATTGGATAACAGGCATTATTTTTCTTTGTAAGACCGTTCCTTTTTCATCCAACAATTCGGCATACAATGTTTTACTGATGGTTGACGGAAGATTGCCCGAACTAAGATAGGCTTTGAACCAGATCGTTTGGCCCGCATTATAATAAGGGCGGTCAAATTGTAAATAGACCTTTTCCTGCGGATATTTTGTTGCCTGTTCATTCAGCAATGAATCCAATTGCTGAGCAGACAAATGAAATGCAGTTAAAATAAAAAAACAAAATATGAATAACTTCTTCAGCACCTGAGGTTTCAGTTTAGTAACCAAAGTAAAGCATTGTTTCTTAAAAAAATATTAATGGAATGCTAACAGGGCGATCGGTGTATGTTTTAGCTTTTGGATGGAGGCCGAAGATCCTCAGCACCTATAGCATCAATGTCCTTTTTTTCAGGAAGATCGGGTTTCTTTTCTAAGATATAACGAATGAGTAAAAAACCTCCAAAAGCAAAGAACAGGTTAAATAATAAAAGAATGCGTTGTTCGCTGAGCGGGAGGTCTGTTAAATCCTTTGTTTGCTTTATAGCCATTATATCTATCCCCTGGTAGGCCATTCCAAACAAGCTGCCGATTGACCCTGCAAAGAGCCATGCAACAAGCATTAAGACAACCCATAGAAAGGTATTTAGCCCTTTTCGGCGAGCCAAATTGCGGATCTTGCTTGCAAGAAACCCTATTAATATGAGGTAGAGCAGATCGAGCATATATTAAACCAGGTCAATTTCAAACTTAGCTAATTGTACAAATGTTTGCAGCCTTGCATCAATGTCTTTTTTGGTGATCTCTTTCAGTCTTTCGGGTCCAAATTTTTCAACACAGAAACTGGCCATTGCACTGCCCACGATAATGGCTGTCTTCATATTTTCAAAGCTGATATCTTTTGTCTTGGCAAGATGACCGATAAAGCCACCTGCAAATGTATCGCCTGCACCTGTTGGATCAAACACTTCTTCTAACGGTAATGCAGGAGCGCAAAAAACATGTGTATCATGGAACAGTAAGGCGCCATGCTCTCCTTTTTTTATGATCAGGAATGTTGGTCCCATTTTTAAAATAGCACGTGCCGCTTTAACCAGGGAGTTTTCTCCGCTTAACTGCCTTGCTTCGGAATCATTTACCAACAACACATCTATCTTCTTCAAAACTTTCTTAAGATCATCCAATGCTATGTCCATCCAAAAATTCATGGTGTCCATTACAATAAGCTTTGGCCTTGTTTTAAGTTGCTCAATAACACTTAACTGTATATTAGGCGACAGGTTACCCAACATTAAAAATTCAGCACCCTGGTAACTATCCGGAACAACCGGGTTAAAATCTGCGAGCACATTCAGGTCGGTTATCAGTGTATCGCGCGTGTTCATATCCAGGTGATATTTACCACTCCAGAAAAAAGATTTTTTGTCGGGTACTATTTCAACACCTTCCAGCTGCACACCTCTTTTTTTCATTGTTTCCATTTCTTCTTTAGGAAAATCGTATCCGATGATAGAGATCTGTTGAATAGGAGTAACAAAATTGCTGGCCGCATAAGCAACATAAGTAGCAGAACCACCTACAATTTTATCTACTTTTCCAAAAGGTGTTTCAATTGCATCAAAGGCCATGGTGCCTACTGTAATTACCGACATAGTTTCTTAAATAAATGATTAATTTTAATGACGCAAAAGTAGTGGATTGGGGAGTGATTCCATCAAGTTGAAGGAGTTTTATTAGTGAAGAGGGAAAGGCCAGGAGTGAAGAATGAAAACCGGCACAAATTTTACTACTCTTCTATTGACACTTCACCATTCACCCTTCACCATATGCTGATACAAATTCATCCCGATAATCCGCAACCACGCCTTATTAAACAAGTGGTTGAATGCCTTAAAGATGGCGGTGTGATTGTTTACCCAACCGATACCATTTATGGGTTAGGCTGCGATATATTGCAGCATAAAGCGGTGGAGCGCATCTGTAAAATAAAAAATATTGATCCTGCAAAAGCGCAACTGTCCTTCATTTGCAGCGATCTTAGCCATTTAAGTGATTATACAAAAGGCATTGATACACCTTTATACAGGATATTAAAAAGAGATTTGCCCGGGCCGTTTACGTTTATTTTGCCTGCCAGTAAACAGGTGCCGAAGATCCTGCAGACTAAAAAATCTACGGTGGGATTGCGTATCCCGGATAATGCCACTTGTCATGCTATTCTTCATGAATTAGGAAATCCTATCTTAAGCGCTTCTTTACCCGGTGAGCTAACGGAAGAGTATACCGACCCCGAAATTATTTACGAAAAATTTGAAAACCTGGTAGATATAGTGATCGATGGGGGAACAGGCGGAATGATCCCGTCTACGGTAATTGATTGTACCGGAAGTGAATGGTCAGTTATACGCCAGGGGCTTGGAAAATGGGAAGAATAAAAATGCTCCGTCGCGCATTATGCAGGACGGAGCAGTTGGGCTTTTGCAACACGTTAGTATTCCATTAGTGTTTCATCATATGATGATGACGATGATGGAATTTTTCATGATGATGTCTGTGGAATTTGAAAGGTTTCTCTTTACCACCGATCATTTCAGTTTTGTTTGCTTCAACTTTTGTTGTGCCTGCATAAGCGCTTCCAATGCTTAAGCTAAGTACCAGCATTGCGGCTAATAGAAATTTTGTTTTCATAAAAAATGTTTTAGTTTATTTACACAAGATAGATTTCAAATATATACTGAAGTTTAATTAATTGCGTCTTTTTCACAGAATAATAACAACTTCTTAGTATCAATATCAAAACTCCTGCGGTGGTAGGGGCATAAGCCATGCTCTTCAATAGCCTGCCGGTGCGTTAGTGTTCCATAACCCTTATTATTTTTCCATCCATAATGCGGGTACTGTTCATGCAGCTGCTTCATATATTCATCCCTGTATGTCTTTGCCAGGATGCTTGCCGCAGCTATGGCCGCATATTTATCATCCCCTTTAACAATACAATGGCTTGGGATATTTTTGTAACGTTTAAACCGGTTGCCATCTACCAGCAATTGCTCGGGTATTACTTCCAGCTTATCCAATGCCGTATGCATTGCTTTATAGGAAGCCTGTAAAATATTAATACTATCTATTTCGTCATTATCAATAGAAGCAACCGCATAAGCGATGGCTTCTTTTTCAATGATCGGCCTTAGAATATCCCTATCCTGCTCCTTTAATTTTTTGCTGTCTCTTAACAACGGATGATAGAAATTCTTTGGAAGGATAACGGCAGCGGCAAATACGGGCCCGGCATAGCAACCGCGTCCGGCTTCATCAAGCCCGGCTTCGATCAGTTTTTTATGTAAAAAAGCGGCTAACATCTTAGATAGCAAATATCGTTAAAGCAATAAATATTCACCCTGTTTAATATTCACATCTGCTGCTTCAGTAACTTTGCAAAAATCTTTTCGATGCGCGCTATCAGGCAATGGGTACTGTTCACTTTTTTTTTCACATTTATTGTGATCATTGCCGGCGGCATCGTCCGCACCACCCAAAGCGGCATGGGTTGCCCAGATTGGCCTACCTGCTTTGGCAGATGGATACCACCAACCAATGCTTCGCAATTACCACCGGATTTTGAAAAATACCTGAAAAAGCAAGACATCGACCATACGTTCAATGTGTTTCATACCTGGACGGAATATATCAATCGATTAGTAGGAGAATTGCTTGGAGTATTTGCTTTGATACAGTGCTGGCTCCTGTTCAGGAAAAGAAAAGAACTACCCGTTCCTTATAAACTGGCCGCTGCTTATTTAATAACCGTTGTGCTAACAGGGCTTTTTGGTGGAGCTGTGGTACTGCTTAACCTGGCACATTTGAGTATCACGGTTCATTTATTATTTGCAATCATCTTGTTGCAGATACAGTTGGCGCTCATGCTTTCGTTGCAATCACGGTTATTTATCGTTCCGGTAGATACCAAAATGAAAAAACTGTTTTTATTTTTATTGGCCGTTCTTTTTATACAGGCTGTATTCGGCACAGGTGTTCGTATGTACGTTGATGATGTTTCCAAAACATTGCACTACGAACAACGTGAGACCTGGCTGGCTGCAAAGCCGGTAAGCTTCTATATACATCGGAGTTTTTCATGGGTGGTATTATTGACAACTATCTTTGCGGCATGGTATAGCAGAAATATACAGGCATTACGAAATAAGTTGCTTGCTTTATCCGTTATAATAACAATGAGTATGATCACGGGTATTGTACTGTATTATGCAGATATGCCCGCGGTAGCACAACCTATTCATTTGTTTCTTGCAAGCTGCGCCATAACACTAACTGTATCCATTATACTGCAAACCAATTCACGCCGTACAGTATAATTTACTACACATCATTGGTGCAAACGGGTAAAGAAATAAGTCAACAATGTTTCTTTTTTGTTTATTTTTAGATAACAGCTTCCTACATTCCGCACTTTCCTTAATTTAAGCCGTGTGCTGAAATAATAACCAACCCTTAATCCAAATCCTTTTTTCTGTGGGTTGGTGG
>Ga0207153_1170_pt1 | contig 13099 bp, 12 predicted proteins | sample Alteio_BWMinHeat_27_FD_153580 | JGI IMG/M metagenome (GOLD analysis project Ga0207153, IMG submission 153580) | Enriched cells from forest soil in Barre Woods Harvard Forest LTER site, Petersham, Massachusetts, United States -... | ecosystem: Environmental > Terrestrial > Soil > Temperate forest >...
ACGGGTTTTAAACGCGCGTATGGCCCACAGGTATTTATCTATTCGCAGTTTTTCTTTCTCGGGCATCAATCAATTATCTTAATAAACAAACTTACGAAGTCTTAAAGACTTCGTAAGTTTTTCGTGTAAACAAATCTGCCTAAAAATCCTTTAATTTGTCAAAAGTTTAAATACCGATGCAAGATCAAAAGAAATTAATTGAACAGGCCTGGGAAGACAGGAAACTACTGGAGTACAATGAATATATAATTGCCATTGAAAGCGTTATTGAACGATTAGATAAGGGCGAAATACGTGTTGCTGAATTAATTGGCGGCAGATGGCATACAAACGACTGGATTAAAAAAGCAGTAATATTATATTTCCCTATCCGCCAAATGGAAGAAATTGAAGTCGGTCCTTTTGTGTTTCATGATAAGATGAAATTAAAAACCGACTATAAAAAAACCGGTGTTCGTGTTGTGCCCCATGCTATAGCCCGTTACGGTGCCCACCTGGCTAAAGGCGTTATCATGATGCCATCGTATGTAAATATTGGCGCTTATGTTGACGAAGGCACTATGGTTGATACCTGGGCAACTGTTGGCTCATGCGCGCAAATAGGTAAACATTGCCACTTAAGCGGCGGCGTTGGTATCGGTGGCGTTTTAGAGCCAGTACAAGCTGCTCCCGTAATTATTGAAGACAATTGCTTTTTAGGCTCCCGTGCCATTGTTGTTGAAGGTGTACATTTGGAGCAGGATGTGGTATTAGGTGCTAATGTAGTATTAACCGCGTCTACCAAAATTATCGACGTTACCGGCTCAACACCTGTTGAATATAAAGGCCATGTGCCTGCCCGTTCGGTAGTTATACCGGGCACATACCCTAAAAAGTTTGCAGCAGGCGAGTATAATGTTCCCTGCGCTTTGATCATTGGTAAACGCAAAGAGTCGACAGACAAAAAGACATCACTAAACGATGCATTGAGAGAAAACAATGTTGCTGTGTAGTAACGAGTAGTTGTAAGGGTTGGAGAAGTTATAAAGGTTTTAACTTCTCCAACCCTTACAACCTTTATAATCCTTAAAACTTTTTACAACCGCCAACCATAAATGAAAATACTGGTAAGAGTGCCCAACTGGCTCGGCGACGTTGTAATGAGTACAGCTTTTATTGCGGCGGTTAAACAACTCTATCCAGATTCGACCGTTGATATTATTATAAAAAGCGAATTAAAGGGCATAGCTTCCTTAATTCCAGGGATAGATCAAATCCTACCATTTTCAAAAAAAGAGTTTAGTGGCTTAAGTGGCGTATTCCGTTTTGGCAAAGGTCTTCGCCCACAGAAGTACGATATTTACTTTTCCCTTCCCGATTCTATTTCATCAGCAGTTATGGGCTGGGCAACGGGTGCAAAAAAAAGGGTGGGCTTTGGCAAAGAGGGTGGTTTTTTCCTGCTTACTAAAATAGCTAAAAAGCCTAAAGACACGCACCGTGTTGACGAGTACATATCCCTGCTTGAACAGTTTACCGGCAAAGCTATTGATAACAGGCAGGTAAAATTAAATACCACCCCTAATCTCCCCAAAAACAATTTGGTACTGGTTAATTTTAACTCTGAGGCCGAATCCCGCAGGATGCCTTTGGGCATAGGTATAAGTTTGATAAATAAGCTAACAAACACTTTTAAAGACACCGACTTTGCATTTATAGGTGCGCCCAAAGAAGCTGATTACGTTAACCAATTGATAATTAACAGCGACCACGCCAGCCAGTTACAAAATTATGCCGGAAAAACCAGTTTGCCCGAGTTGGCTAATTTAATGGCTGCAAGTAAAGTGCTATTAACAACAGATTCGGGGCCGGCGCATTTAGCCAATAGTGTTGGCACGCCGGTAATAGCCTTGTTTGGTGCGGGAAACGAATTTAATACGGGCCCTTACAATAAAAATAACCTCACCATATTACGCGCTAACCGACTGGATTGCGAACCATGTGTAAGGAATACCTGCCAATTATATGGCACACCAAAGTGCATGGAGCTGCTTGATGAATTTCAAATTATTGAGGCTTTAAACAATTATCTAAATACTACTAAAGTAGGTTGAAAGTAAGGGGGCTCCTACGGAGCCAATTATATTATTAATTGATTTCTATAAACAGGTGACCCCGTGGGGGTCAAGAAGAGTTTATCTTAGTAAAGGTCGGCTCCAGCGGAGCCACGTGTTTATAGCCCTGATAAAAAGAATAGCAGACTCCAGCGGAGTCTCCTATAACGAAGCCTGTAAGTCATCTATATTAATGCGTTTGCTCTATAATCGTAATTGATTAACTAAACATTATTGCTTAGCTGTAGCTATAATGTTTTTTTAATACATGCATTGTATATTTGCACAATGCTAAAAGATGAAGTTGCCAAAGCTTTTAAAGTAATACAAGATGGTGGGATTATCCTCTATCCTACTGATACCATATGGGGTATTGGCTGCGATGCCACCAATACCGAAGCCATAAAGAAAATTTACGCGTTAAAACAACGTGATGAAGCTAAAAACATGATCATATTGCTGGATACAGATAATAAGTTGCCAGGCTATGTACAGGAGATACCTGACGTAGCGTATGACTTAATTGAGTACACAGAAAACCCGCTAACCTTAGTGATGCCGGGCGCTAAAAACATTTCGCCGGCGCTAATTTCTGCTGATGGCAGCGTAGGCATCCGTATTTGCTCGCACCCGTTTTGCCAGCAGTTAATACAACGTATGCGTAAACCCCTGGTATCAACATCTGCAAATATCAGCGGCAAACCGTCACCTTCTTACTTCTCGCAGGTTGACCAGGAAATAATAGATGGTGTTGATTACGTAGTTGACCTGGATCAACACAGTAAGGAGATAAAAAACCCGTCAACCATAATGCGGATAGGGCCTGACGGCCGCTTTGAATTTATACGCCGGTAGTTTTTTAATAATTAAAAGCAAACATCCAACAATCAAGATTAGCTTTGCCGATTAATGAAAGAGCATTTAAATCACCGGGTATTTACAGTAATTGCCAAACTTGCAGCACAACAAAACCTGCAAGTATATGCAATTGGTGGCTTTGTGCGCGATATTTTTTTGGAACGCCCGTCAAAGGATATTGATATTGTTATCGTTGGTAACGGCATTGCCTTTGCCGAAGCGGTAACTCAACAGTTAAAAGTAAAGGTATCGGTATTTAAAAATTTCGGTACCGCGTCACTTAAATTCCAGGATTTGGAAATTGAGTTTGTAGGCGCGCGTAAAGAATCATACCGATTGGATTCACGTAAACCAATTGTTGAGAACGGCACATTAGAGGATGACCAGAAACGAAGAGATTTAACCATCAACGCGTTGGCTATTTCACTACACCCGGATACATTTGGGCAGTTATTAGATCCGTTTAACGGGATACAGGATTTAGAACAGAAGCTGATAAGAACGCCGCTTAACCCGGTTGAAACTTTTTCGGATGATCCGTTACGTATGATGCGCGCCATCCGCTTTGCATCTCAACTCAATTTTAAGATAGACCAGCCGGCAGTTGACGCTATTAGGGATAATACAGATCGTATCAAAATCATCTCGCAGGAAAGGATAGCTGACGAATTAAATAAGATCATTTTATCGCCCAAGCCATCCATTGGTTTTAATTATTTATTTGATACTGGCTTACTACACAAAATATTCCCGCAGATGGCCGCGCTTTATGGTGTAGATTATATTGACGGCCGCGGCCATAAAGATAACTTTTACCATACCCTACAGGTGCTTGACAATATATGCGAAACTACCGATGATCTTTGGCTACGCTGGGCAGCGATATTACATGATATTGCAAAACCGGCAACCAAACGTTTTGAAGTTGGGCATGGCTGGACCTTTCACGGCCACGAGGATCGCGGCGCACGCATGGTACCCAAGATATTTGCACAGTTAAAATTGCCGCTTAACGAAAAGATGAAACAGGTGCAAAAACTGGTTCTGCTGCATTTGCGCCCTATTGTGTTATCACAATCCATCGTAACCGATTCGGCGGTCAGGAGGCTTTTATTTGAGGCTGGGGAGGACATTGACGGCCTAATGCTGTTGTGTAAAGCAGACATTACCACCAAAAATGAATATAAGGTTAAAAAATATCGCAACAATTTTGAGCTGGTTCAACAAAAATTAAAAGATGTTGAAGAGCGCGATAGCATCCGTAACTGGCAGCCGCCTATATCCGGAACTGATATTATGCAGCTTTTTGGCATTAAAGAGGGCCGTGAGGTAGGAATTATTAAAAATCAGATACGTGAAGCGATACTGGAAGGCGACATTCCTAATGAGCGCGAGGCGGCAATTAGCTTTACAATTTTAAAAGGCGAAGAAATTGGCTTAAAAGTTGTGGCAAACACAAATTAAATTAAAATCTTATTTTTACCAAAAAATCTACTTACTACAAATGGCACTATACAGGTTCAGGGTTACTTTTGAAGATTACGATGATGTAACGCGCGAGATCGATATCAAGTCAAATCAAAATTTTGAGGATCTTCACCGGGCAATTCATCAGTCAACTGGTTATAACCCGGAATTTTCATCTTCATTTTATATCAGCAATGATCAATGGATAAAAGGTGAAGAAATAACTTATTTACCTAACCAAAAAAGAATTGACCGCGGCGTATCATTAATGGATAAAGTAAAACTAAGCAGCTTTATTGACGATCCGCACCAAAAGTTTTACTATACTTTTAATTTCGACCGTCCTTATGATTTTCATGTTGAATTGATGAAGATCATATTAGATGAAACTCCCGGAATTGTTTACCCAACCGTTGTTAAATCAGTTGGCGAAGCACCAAGACAAATTATACCGGGAGTAATACCGACCGATCTACCTGTGTCAACTTCTGATGATTTTGACTTTTTAAACGAAGTTGGTTTTAACCCTGAAGATGCTGAAGATTTTTCGGAAGTTGATGAGCACGGCGAACACGTTGAAAAAGAAGATGAAACGGAAGAGGAAGAAGATGAATTTGGCAGCGAGTTTTCTGATGATGAAGGATTTGAGGATACAGACAAATCACACGACGATTATTAATAAGAGTCAAGAACAAAGAGTCAAGAATCAGGATAGGAAGGTAAATTCCGGCCCGTTTATAGTTAAATACTACATCGATACTGTCTAATCTACTGGCATTTTTCTTGAATCCTGGTTCTTGACTCTTGATTCTTAGTATTGATATTTGTTTATACGCCATGAACCAGCAACTTCCCGCAAAAACCTTAATAGTAATTGCAGGCCCAACCGCAATTGGCAAAACAGCCGCGGCTATACAATTAGCGCAACAGCTAAATACCGTTATCCTTTCGGCAGATTCGAGGCAATTTTATAGAGAAATGTCCATCGGTACGGCGAAACCCTCACCGGAAGAACTATCAGCTGTACAGCATTATTTTATAAACTCGCATTCCATTACCGAAACATTTACTGTTGCTGATTTTGAAAGAGAAGGTTTGTTATTGCTTCACGAGCTTTTTAAAATTAGGGATATCGTTATTTTAGTTGGAGGCTCCGGACTTTACATCAAAGCAATTTGCGAAGGGTTTGATGATATCCCATCCGCTCCTCCCGAAATAAGGGAAAGACTGAATACTGAGTTTATTGAAAATGGGATTGAATATTTACAGGAGAAATTAAAAATTGCCGACCCTACATACTTTGCGGAAGTTGATATTCAAAACCCTCAACGGGTAATAAGAGCACTGGAAGTTTTTGAAAGCACCGGGCAGCCGTTCTCTTCATTTCGGACATCATCTACCAATCGGCGTCCATTTAATATTATTAAGATAGGGTTGGATTTATCAAGGGAACTTTTATACGACCGTATTAACCTTCGCGTTGATGATATGATACAACAAGGTCTGGTTGATGAGGTTAAGTCATTAGTGCCTTACAAAAATCTTAACGCATTAAATACCGTTGGGTATAGCGAAATATTTGAATATTTAAATGGCGACATAACACTGCAAACCGCTATTGATCGCATTAAACAAAATACCAGGCGATTTGCCAAAAGGCAGCTAACCTGGTTTAGAAAAGATAAAGAGATCAACTGGTTTGAAGCTAATGATTTGTTAGTCGGAAAGCTTAATGATTTTTTACTTGATAAGTTTTAGCAAGTACTGGCCATAACCACTCTTGATGTATTTTTGTGCCAATTCCTTTAATTCTTGCTTATCGATAAAACCCATGCGGTAGGCAATTTCTTCAATACAACCAATTTTGGTATCCTGGCGCTTTTCAATTACCCTCACAAACTCACTTGCATCGCTTAATGAATCAAACGTACCTGTATCTAACCAGGCCGTTCCCCTGTCCATCACGCCTACCTGCAAATTACCTTGTTCAAGGTAATACTTGTTCACATCTGTAATTTCGTACTCTCCGCGCGGGGATGGTTTTAATTCCTTAGCAATTTTGATAACGTTGTTATCATAAAAATATAAACCCGGTACTGCAAAGTTCGATTTTGGTTTATCCGGCTTTTCTTCAATTGAAAGCGCTTTGAAATTCTCGTCAAACTCCACCACACCGTATCGTTCAGGGTCAGCAACAGGGTACGCGAAGATAGCAGCACCTTCAACATTATTAAAACTTTGCATCAGTGTACTAAAACCGCTGCCGTAAAATATATTATCACCTAAAATTAAGGCAGCCTTGTCGTCACCAATAAATTTTTCACCTATAACAAACGCTTGTGCCAGGCCATTAGGCTTTTCCTGAACAGCATATTCAAAATTACAACCTAACTCTTGCCCGTCTCCAAGCAACCGTTTAAAACTCTCGTTATCTTCGGGTGTAGTGATGATCAGGATATCCTTAATACCGGCAAGCATTAATACCGATAATGGATAATAGATCATTGGCTTATCATATATAGGCATTAATTGTTTACTTATTGCCCGGGTTATTGGATATAACCTTGTTCCTGATCCGCCTGCTAAAATTATTCCTTTCATGCTGTATTTATTAAGACTGTAATTTACCGATACAAATTTTAAGACTATCGCGCCAGTAAGGTATTTCCATACCAAATTCCTGTTTTATTTTACTTTTATCCATCACTGAATACGAAGGCCGGGTAGCGCGGGTTACATATTCTGATGTTTTAATGGGTATTGCTTTTACCTGTGTGCCCGAAAGATCAAAAATAGCCCTGGCAAAATCAAACCATGAGGTTACACCTTCATTGCTGTAATGATATAATCCATATGCCTTACTTCCACTTTTTATTATTTCCAATATGCACCCGGCCAAATCAATACCATAAGTAGGCGTTCCTACCTGGTCGGCAATTATTTTTAGCTCATCTCTTTCGGCACCAAGCTTCAACATGGTTTTAACAAAATTATTCCCAAACTCTGAATACAACCAGCCTGTGCGAATTATAAAATAATTCTTCAAATTGGCTATCATTACTTGTTCACCATCCAGTTTGGTTTGCCCGTAAACGCTGATAGGTTTCGCTTCATCGGTTTCGGTGCGTGGCGTAGCAGCATCACCCCTAAATACAAAATCGGTTGAGATATGTATTAATGTTGAATTATACTCTGCACAAAAACGACTTAGGTTTTCAACGCCGGTCTTATTAACTTTTATGGCAGTTTCTACATCATCCTCTGCTTTATCTACCGCTGTGTAAGCCGCACAATTTATGCTATATGCTGGTTTATACGTTTCAAAAATTGTTTTTAAGGCATCATTATCTAAAATATTAGCCTCATTTTCTAACGGGAAATAAACAGAGTCAATACCTTCACTTTCAACAATGCTTTTTATACAATGTCCCAACTGCCCTGATGCGCCAAAAACTATAATACCTGCCATTGATTAAATTATATTATTTCCAAAATGTGTTTATCGCTCAAGTTTACATTAGGTTATGCAAACATCTATTTTTTTATTGATTTTATGTTATAAATGCCTAAAAAGCATTCTCATCGCCTTTAACTGCATTCCAAACCGTTAAACTAATAATTTTAAGATCAAGTAAAAAAGACCAGTTCTCTAAATACCAAACATCGGCCTCCACACGCTTAAGCATAGCTTCGGTAGTTTTAGTCTCGCCCCTTAAACCATTAACCTGCGCAAAGCCTGTAATGCCAGGTTTAAGAAAATGCCTTACCATAAATGTATCTATTAATTGCGCATATTGTGTAGTATGGTTAAGCATATGTGGCCTTGGCCCAACTACCGACATATTACCTATAAGCGCGTTAAAAAATTGCGGTAATTCATCTAAACTGGTTCTTCTCATAACTTTGCCAAGTTTAGTAACCCTGTCATCATTACGGCTGGCTTGTTTTTTATGCGAATCGACATTTAACCGCATACTCCTGAACTTGTAACAGGTAAAAGGTTTATTATCTCTGCCCGACCTGGTTTGTTTAAAAAATATGGGGCCTTTTGAGCCTAATTTTATTAGAATGGCCAAAATAGGAAACAACCATGTGAACAGAAATATGATCAAAAATAAAGAGAATACACAATCAAACAGGCGCTTTACAAACCTGTTAAGCATACTCTCTAATGGTTCCTGCCTCACAGAAATAACTGGAATATGCCCGAAATTTTCTACATAAGTTGGCCTTTTAGCAATATCCAGGTATTCAGGTACAAACTTAAATCGGATAAGATTTTTATCGGCTTCCAGCATCAAGCTTTTAATCTTTTCAGAATCTGTTGCCGGCAGCGCGCAAAATATCTCGTCAATTTTATTGGCAATAACATAATCAATACAGTCTCCTGTTGCACCTATATGTATACCTTTGTTAGTAAGGGTTTCCGGCTTATCATCAAAAACACCCATTAATTTATACCCAAACTCGCGGTTACTTCCAAAAAAATCGCATAGGTCCTGCCCTATTCTCCCACCTCCAAGTATCACAAAAGATCGACTGTAGTATGACGACCCACGCTCACTCTTCCTGATTCCTAAGAACACAAGCTTCCAAAGGCTTAATAAAAATCCAAATAAAGCTAATGAACAAAACAAATACTCACGGGTAATAAAATAGGCTTTAGTGCCTATCATAATAATTATTGTAAAGCTTATAAAGCTTATAAAAAGCAAGTAAGTGCGTATTACCCCACGAAAGGTTTTTATCGAATCTTTATTTAAAACATCCTCATATAAACGTGTAATGTTAGATGCTAATAGCCAAATAAGATTAAATGCTAATACTATGGGCAGGTATTGGCTATTTAGTATTAAGAATGATTTATAAATTATTAAACAGGCAAATAGTATACTTATGTTTAATATAATATAATCTATAGTAAGGTTAATGGCTTTTATAAAAGTAGTATACCTGTGAACCATAGATAGAGAGTTATTACCTGGGCTTATTTAGCTTAACAACAAATATCACGAATACTGCTGTATTATTTGCCTACCTGGTCATTTATTTCCTGCAAAGTAGCAGTAGCGCTACCCACCTTAGCAACAACAACCGCGGCAGCGTGATTTGCAAAATGACAAGCATCTATTAAATTCAAATTATTTAATAAGGCAAACGCTATTGCGGCGATAACTGTATCGCCAGCACCCGTTACGTCAAAAATATCTAACGCTTTGGTTGGTATTTTGTTTAATGTTCCTTCATGAAATACGGCCATCCCCTCTTCAGAAAGTGTTATGATCACCGTTTCGCAGTTGGTTTCAGTGGCTATTTTTTTACAAGCCTCAAATAGTGTTTTATCGTCAACAATTTTAATACCGGTAGCAATAGATGCTTCCTTTTTATTAGGTTTTATAATGTTGGCATTAATGTATTTTGAAAGTACAGGGTCTTTGGAGTCAACAATTGTTGTAATGTTATTTTCCCGGCAAATATTAACAATATCCCTTATTGCCTTTTCACTTAAAACACCTTTGCAGTAATCAGATATGATAACAATTTTTATGTCGGCTATCTTATTTTTTAATTCTGAAATTATTTCACCGGCAATATCCTCAGCAATGTAATGCTTATTTTCCCTGTCAATCCTTAATAGCTGGTGCTTGTTTGAAACTATGCGGGTTTTAACAGTTGTTTTCCGGGTAGTGTCAACTACCATTTTGTGATCTGTCACATTTAGTTTTCCCAGTTCTTTACCAACTATCTCAAAGCCTTCATCCTGGCCGCATACACTAATTATACCTGTTTTTGTACCAAAAGCAATCAGGTTTTTAACCACATTGCCTGCACCGCCAAGTGTATACTCTTCGCGTTGCATATCAACAATTTGAACCGGGGCTTCGGGCGATATACGTTCACAATTACCATAAATATAATGGTCTATCATTATATCGCCAATAACATATATATAACACGGGCTTGGTTTATCAAATTGATACATGCTTTTTATAAAAATTAAATATGTTTACTTAAAAAGTCGTTATATGCTAATTTAATACCGTCTGTTAATTCAATTTTATGTTTCCAGCCTTTACTATGTAATTTGGTTACATCCATTAATTTACGTGGGGTACCGTCGGGTTTTGAAGCATCAAAATTAATCTCCCCTTTAAATCCAATAATATCTTTTATAAGGAAAGCAAGTTCTTTAATTGACAAATCTTCGCCTGTGCCTATGTTAACTAATCCTTCCTCGTCATAATTCTGCATTAAGTAATAACAAGCTTCAGCCAAATCATCAGCAAATAAAAACTCGCGCTTAGGCGAACCTGTGCCCCAAATAGTAACAGACGGCAGGTTGTTAATCTTAGCTTCATGGAACCTGCGTATAAGCGCGGGTAAAACATGTGAATTTTGAGGGTGGTAGTTATCATTATAACCATACAAATTTGTAGGCATTACTGATATATAATTACAACCATATTGTGCGCGGTAAGCATCGCACATTTTAATCCCGGCTATTTTGGCAATGGCATACGGTTCATTAGTTGGTTCCAGTAAACCGGTTAATAAATATTCTTCTTTTAAGGGCTGCGGTGCCATTTTAGGATAGATACAGCTCGATCCTAAAAAAAGAAGCTTTTTTACATCATTTATATAAGATGAGTGTATGATATTGTTTTGGATCTGTAAATTTTCATACAGAAAATCCGCACGGTAAGTGTTATTGGCTACTATTCCGCCAACTTTTGCAGCGGCTAAAAATACATATTCGGGTTTTTCAGTTTCAAAAAAATCAGCTACGGCCTGTTGGTTACGCAAATCAAGTTCAGAAGAGGTACGGCTAATGATATTATTATAGCCTTCTTTTTCTAATTTCCTTTGAATAGCTGACCCAACCATACCTCTATGGCCTGCAATATATATTTTGGCGCTTTTTTCCATAATATTATTCAAACTGATTTTTAATAGTGTAGCCAGATTCTTTCAGTAATTTTTCCTTAGCGAACAGATCGAGATCGGCAGCAACCATTTCACTCACCAAACCTTGCAAATTATATTTTGGTTTCCATCCTAATTTCTGCTGGCATTTAGTAGGATCGCCTATCAGTAATTCAACCTCTGTCGGTCTGAAATATTTAGGATCTACGGCTACTATTTCTTTCCCTGCCGGCAATTGATAATCAGGGTTACTACATTCAACAACATATCCCTTTTCATCTACACCTTCACCCTTAAATTCTATCGTAATTCCTACTTCTAAAAATGCCAGCCTTACAAACTCACGTACACGGGTTGTTACACCTGTAGCAATTACAAAATCCTCAGCAACTTCCTGCTGTAGTATTAAATACATTGCTTCAACATAGTCTTTAGCGTGTCCCCAGTCGCGTTGTGCATCTAAATTACCTAAATACAACTTGTCCTGTAAACCAGTAGCTATTTTAGCAGTTGCACGTGTTATTTTACGGGTTACAAAGGTTTCTCCGCGTAACGGGCTTTCGTGGTTAAATAAAATACCATTACAGGCATACATACCATAGGCCTCTCTGTAATTTACAGTTATCCAGTAGGCATATAGTTTTGCTACCGCATAAGGCGAACGGGGATAAAATGGAGTGGTTTCAGATTGAGGGACAGCTTGAACTAATCCATATAACTCGGAAGTTGACGCCTGGTATATTTTTGTTTTCTTAGTTAATCCTAATATTCTTATTGCTTCTAATATTCTTAAGGTACCTATGCCGTCTGCATTTGCTGTATATTCAGGCGTATCAAAACTTACTTTAACATGTGACATTGCACCTAAATTGTATATTTCATCAGGCTGAACCTGTTGTATTATGCGAATCAAATTTGTACTATCGCTCAGGTCGCCATAATGCAGAAATAAACTTTTGTTTGTTTCATGTGGATCCTGGTATAAATGATCTATCCTGTCTGTATTAAAAAGAGAACTCCTACGTTTTATACCATGAACTTCATAACCTTTTGACAACAATAATTCTGTTAAATATGCGCCATCCTGGCCAGTTACCCCTGTTATTAATGCAATTTTTTTGACCACTATATAATTATTTATAACAATTTATTTTTCAGTTTGCAAAGATGCAAATATTAAAGATATTAAAGATATTAAAAGGAAAATGCACTTATGTAACTATATAGTGTCCACAAAGTTTTTTTCCATTTTACTAAATACAAGTAATCCTAATAAGAACAGAACTATACTTGCTATGGCGCTATAAATAAGCGCAAAAAGGTAAAACTGGCCTGTGCCTAAAAAACCGAACCTGAATGTTTCAATCAAACCGCTCATGGGATTAAGCATAATAATGCTTCTATACTTTTGCGGGGCAGCAGCTAATGGATATATAACAGGTGTAGCGTACATTAATAATTGCATACCAAAAGCTACTACGAACGTAAGATCACGATACTTTGTGGTTAAAGCCGTTATTATTAAACCAAGGCCAAGGCCCTGTATAGCCATTAAAAACATTATTACCGGGAATAATGCCATAAATAAATTGGGGTGTACGTTTTGTCCCTGAAAAAGATAATAGCAAAGCAACGCAGCAAATAAAATAAACTGCACACCAAATTTAGTGAGATTTGAAAACACGATACTTAACGGCATAATTAACCGCGGGAAATAAACCTTGCCAAATATGGCGCTGTTATCTTTAAAAACAGTTGAT
>Ga0207153_1172_pt1 | contig 12981 bp, 16 predicted proteins | sample Alteio_BWMinHeat_27_FD_153580 | JGI IMG/M metagenome (GOLD analysis project Ga0207153, IMG submission 153580) | Enriched cells from forest soil in Barre Woods Harvard Forest LTER site, Petersham, Massachusetts, United States -... | ecosystem: Environmental > Terrestrial > Soil > Temperate forest >...
AGTCATCCAAGTAACGAATTCCGCGGCTCGCGGCCAGTTCCAATAGCTCCTGCGTCGAAGTTTCGGAAGCCTTCATCTTCAGTCTCCACAGGTGATGTGGATCGCAGCGCAAATCCCGGCGCGGCGCTTTTTTATGTCTGGTGCCGCCAGCCTTCACGCTCCACCGGCGCCATCACACGCACCGCGCCAGGAATCACCTCGAATTCCGCAGGTGATTCGCCGAGCGATTCGCCGTCGCCGTGCACTCTCGCCGGGCGCTCCGTTTCCAGGCGCACGCGTCGGCAGCGGAATCGGTGCACTTCCTCGAAGTGTAGATTGCCAGTTGTCAGCAGGATGGGAAGCGCTTCGAAGAGCCGCGTCCATTCCACCTCGCCCACCAGAACTACTTCCAGCCAGCCGTCGTCCATTCTTGCTTCCGGGGCGATACGCACCCCCGAGCCGTAGCTCGTCGCGTTCGCGACCGCTGCAAACAGCGCGCGACCAGCCCAGCGGACGCCATCCATTTCAGCTTGCAGCTCCAGCGCCCGCTCGTGAAAAAATGTCCAGAGCGTGCCGGCCAGATACCGCGTCACGCCTGGCCATTCCTTGAACCGCGAGTTGGCCAAGTGCGCGGCTTCCGCATCCAGTCCCATCCCGCCCACGCCGACATAGTGCACTGTGCGCCCATCACTGAACTGGACACGAACCAGATCCACGGCACGAGGCATGGAATGCAAGAAGGTGTTTGCAGCCGACACGGGATCTCCGGGAATCCCGAGGTCTCTCGCGATATCGTTGCCGTTGCCCGCGGGAAAAATTCCCGCAATCGCATCGGTACCATACACGCCTTCAACGACATGATGAAACGCCCCGTCTCCGCCGAGCGCCACCACATAACGATACCCTGAGGTCGCTGCTTTCACGGCCTGCTCACGGACGTCTTCCGAGCTGCGCGAATGGACAAATTGGACGCCCCGGCCTTGCCCCGCGAGATAGCTTGCCACCAGCGGCTCGGCGCGCAGCGCAGAGCCTCCGCCTGCAACAGGATTCACGATCACCAGCGTATCGGCTTTCATCCGAGGAGCCACTGCGGCGATGGCATCCTCTGCCGCTAGCAGCGAACAAGCCGCGCAGTATAGCACCCGCCAAATGCCAATCGTCGCACTCGCCCACTCCACACGCGCAAGACGTTCGGCCGAACGAATGATTCGCGCAAAGCGACGCGCTTAAATTTCGATACGCCGTATCCAAGCTTTGAATTGTACTTTCCGGGGCGCCCCAGGGTACGTAAGTAACATGACGGAAGCCGTCCTCAATCCGGGACTCGACCACGATGCGTGCGGAGTTGGGTTCGTCGCACGCCTGAGCGCTGCGGGTTCGCATGAAATCGTCGAACTTGCGTTAACGGCTCTAGACCGGCTCACTCATCGCGGCGGCGTGGACTCAGATGGATTGAGTGGGGACGGTGCAGGGCTTCTGCTGCCCATTCCCGAGGAGTTTTTTCGGAGCCGCGCGCAGGAGGAAATCGCCCTGCGGTGGCTGGTCGAGATTTTGGGGCTACCGGCGGGGACCGGTGCGGGGTTTGTGACCGGCGCGACGATGGCGAATTTTTCGGCGCTGGCCGCGGCGCGACATGCGTTGCTCGAGCGTGCCGGCTGGGACGTTGAGTCGGATGGATTGTTCGGCGCGCCGCCCATCAACGTGATCGTGGGTGATGAGGTGCACGTGAGTCTGCTGAAGGCGCTGGCGATGCTGGGGCTGGGCCGCAATCGAATTGTGCGCGTGCCCGCCGATGGGCAGGGGCGGATGCGCGCGGATGCGCTGCCGAAAATTGCCGAACCTGCCATCGTGTGCGTGCAAGCGGGGAATGTGAACTCCGGAGCATTCGATCCGGCCCGGGAAATTTGCAGTGCTGCACATGCCGCGGGAGCCTGGGTACATGTGGACGGCGCTTTCGGACTTTGGGCTGCGGCCGTACCTTCGCGTGCGTATCTGTTGGCGGGAGTGGAGCAGGCCGATTCCTGGGCCACGGACGCGCACAAGTGGCTCAACGTGCCGTACGACTCCGGAATCGCATTCGTGCGCGAGCCGCAACATCTGCAGGCGGCCATGTCCGTGAACGCCGCGTATCTTGTGCGCGGCGAAAAGCGTGAACCGAATCAATTCACTCCAGAGATGTCCCGGAGAGCCCGGGGAGTGGAAATCTGGGCCGCGTTGCGAACGCTGGGACGCGCAGGAATGTCGGAATTGATTGAGCAGAACTGCCGCGGGGCGGCGCGTTTTGCAGAGGGATTGAAGGCTGCGGGATACAAGATCTTGAATGAAGTGGCGCTCAACCAGGTGCTGGTGTCATTCAACAGCGACGAAACCACGCGGCGCGTGATTACGGCCGTACAGGAAGACGGCACATGCTGGTGCGGCGGCACTGTGTGGCGCGGCCGGGCGGCGATGCGCATCAGCGTGTCTTCCTGGGCGACGACGGACGGCGATGTTGAAAGAAGTCTGGCTGCAATAATTCGTGTGGCCGCGAGAGAAATCTCCGGACGCGCTTAACTGGCGGGCTTCTTGCGCGTGAGCTTCAGCGTTGCTTCGATGTCGCGGCGGGTGTCGTAGCTGGAAATAGTGCGAGTGGGCGACGTGGCGTCGGCGTGCTCGGCGTGAATTTCGTAATCCACGTTGGGATCGAGCCCGCTGAAACGGTAGTGGGCGGTATCGTCCGCGATATAGGTTTTCACCGCTTGCGTCTTTAAATTCTTCAAATAAACGACACTCGAGGGAATCGGATTTTCCGACTTATCCAAGACACTGCCGTGAACCGTACGGAGCTGTGCTTCGGCTTTTTTCTGATCTTTGGTTTGCGCGCGGGTCGGAGACGCAGCAGCGATGCAGAGCGTTATCGCGAGCGCGAGTGCGAGAGTAATTCGAGCTTTCACGATTTCCCCCAGACCGTTTTGTGAGGCAGCAGACAACGCCGGTCCATTCACCCGGCAAACAGCGTTCATACCGGCTCACACGTGGCCCTGTTAGTCAGATGGCGAGTGAGGGGCAAAAAGTTGCGAGAGGAGGCCTGGGGAAAGGTCATTCCGCTTCTTCTTCCTCCTCTTCCTCCTTATCTTCTTTATCTTCTTTGACGCTCGCTTCCTCGTCCGAATCCTCCTCGTCTTCGTCCTCGTCGTCCTCGGAAATGACGATGAGATGCACCGGATGAGTCTGCGTCACTTCCAGCTCGACGTCACATTCCGGGCAGCCAAGAATCTCGCCCTCTTCTACTTCGTCTTCGTCCAGATCGATCTCGGCGTCGCATTCGGGACACTTCGTCATGGGGATTCCCTCCTTCCTGGGGTGAACCTCCACCGGCGGGCGTATTATATAACGCCAGTGTCAAGCTTTTCTGTGGAGGGAGTCTAAAGGTGACGGGGAGCCGCGAATATCCTGAGCGTCCAGTGGTGGGAGTGGGCGGCGTGGTGATTGCCGAAGGGCGGGCCCTGCTGATCCGGCGAGGACATCCACCACTCGAAGGCGAATGGTCCATTCCCGGCGGGACGCTGGAGGTGGGGGAGACGCTGCTGGATGCCGTGCGGCGCGAACTGGCCGAAGAAACAGGAATCGAAGTTCGCGTGGGAGAATTGATCGAAGCTTTTGAACGAATTTTTCCCGACGGCGAGGGCCAACCGAAATATCACTTCGTCATCCTCGATTACCTGTGCGAAGCGATTCGCGGCACAGCGCGCGCGGGAAGTGATGTCACGGATGTGGCCTGGGCGGCGGAATCGGAGTTGCAGAATTTTTCGTTGACGCCCACAGCCACGCGCGTGCTCAACAAGGCATTTCGGATGACGCGGCAGCTTGATGGCCGCGCGGGTTCGGCGCACTGAGCAGGCGGTAGTCAGCTTGCGGCGGCTTCAGGCAATCTCCCGAAGCGGCGCTCACGTCCGAGAAAATCCGAGATTGCGGCGGCTAGATCAGCGGCTTCGAATTCCGGCCACATGCGCGGCGTGAAAAGCAATTCTGCATAGGCGCATTCCCAGAGCATGAAATCGCTGAGGCGGCGCTCGCCTCCCGTGCGGATCAGAAGATCCACATCCGTGGCGGAGCCGGCCGCATGCGTCACTTCGCCGAGCCGCCGCGCGAATTCACGCTCCGTGACCTCGAGGCTCGAAAGCATCCAGCAGGCTGCGCGCAGAATCGCTTCGCGCGATGAGTAATCGAGGGCAATGCGCAATTCCAGAGCGCGCCCCCCGGCGCTGGTGCGCTCGGCGAATTCGATTGCGTCCAAGAGCGCAGGCGGAATGCGGTCGCGGCGCCCCACCACGCGAAGCCTGACGCCTGCGGCTGCGCACATGGAGGCGTCGCTGCGAAGGAAATCTTCCAGGAGATTGAACAGCGAGGCTACCTCACCCGCCGGGCGTCCCCAGTTATCTGAAGAAAATGCGTAAAGCGTGAGCGTTCCAATGCCGAGCGAAGGAGCGGCATGCACCACACGGCGCACTGCCGCGACGCCGGCGCGATGCCCTTCCGAACGCGGCAAGCCGCGCAGGGCGGCCCAGCGGCCGTTGCCATCGAGGAGGATGGCAACGTGAAGTTTTGCTGAAGGACTCATCCTCAAAGTACTTTTGTTCATAGAGTGCGAGGGCAAAAAATTTTCCTCCCCAGAGGCGATTTCATTCTATTTTCCGGGTCGCTTTCATTGACGCCCACTCAAATTAAAGCCGCGTTTCAGACAAAAGAATATTCTGCGTCCTCCTGAACGGTTGCAAGGCAATCAGCCCTCCCGTGTCGCATGGATCAAGGCCTCCATGTGATCGAGATATCTTTCGAGTGCTCGGCGGCCCGCGGCTGCCAGGCGGTATTCAGTCTTAGGTAATCGGCCTGCGAACGATTTCGTGCAGGTGATGTAGCCGGCGTCTTCGAGCTTGCGGGCATGGACGCTCAAGTTGCCATCGGTGGCGCTGAGGAGCTGCTTGAGCTCGTTGAACGTGAGAGATGTGTTCACGGCGAGCGCGCTCACAATAGCGAGCCGCGTGCGCTCGTGTATCAGGCGGTCGAGATTCGTCGGCGAAGCTTCGCCTGTCCGAACAGCCGGCCCTCCCCGCTTTGCTTTTTCCTCCCGCGTCGCGCGGAAGGCATTTGATCTAGCCACCATATCTCCTCGCAATCACCGCGCCGAACAGAATGTGAAATCCACCGAATCCCACGGCTAGAAATGCGTTGCCCCAGCTCCATGGGCAGAACAGCGCCACCGCACCCAGGACGATGAAGCAAAGACCCATCAGCGGGACGATGCGGATCGAGAACGCCCCGCCGGTGACCACTCCCGTTCCATACAACAGTAACCACACTCCCGGAATCGCGCCGATGAACTCGATGCGAACGAGCAAGACAGTCAAAAGCGCTCCGACGAAAAGGGGCGGCGCCAGACTGTACACAAATCGTCGAGCTGGTCCGGTGAAGAGCAAAGATTGTGCCTCGCGCGCTTTGGAGGCGGTAGTCCATGTGGCGATTGCTAGCGCCACGGCAGCCTCCACCAGCCAGATCAGTAGCCATGTACTAGGCACGGATTGCCGGGAAGCAATGGTCGCCGCGCCCAGAGCCGTAATGCCGATGGCCACACCACCCCAACCTGGAACGGCGGTGAAGGAGCCGGCGCGCTCCATGGTTTCGCGAATAAAACGCAGATTGTCGCGAGCGCGATCGTCGAGTGCGACAGGTTCTGCAGGCCGTCGAGAAAAGGGATCGGGTTGCGGCATGAGGCTAGGGTAGCAGAGGTCCAAGGATTGTCAAGTACTTTGTGTTGTAAAGTTCTTCCAGCACCCTTGTGGGCCGCATGGGCGGGGTTTATGCTCGGGCGTTCCAAAATCACAGGAGGAAACCCAATGGATCGCATCGTGCTTGGATTTTTGATGGCTGTGCTGCTACCGCTCGCGGCCGGCGCGCAGCAGGCTTCTCATCATCAAGAGCAGAAGCCAGCCCAACCGGCGGCACAACCGGAAGCGAATCCCGTGTCGAACGCGGTGAGAAAAATCATGGAACGCCGCGCCAAGGTTATGATCGCGGCGGTCGAAGCAATGCCCGCGGACAAGTACGGCTTTCGGCCGACGCCAGAGCAGATGACGTTTGGCCATCTGGTGATACACACGGCAGGCGCTAATAATTTCTTGTGTTCGAGTATTGCGGGAACGGCCGCACCTCCGGATGAGAAGTTGAGCGACGCGGACTCGAAGGAAAAACTCGTCGCCGCATTGAGGGGTTCGTTTCAGTACTGCACGCAAGCACTTACGAAGGTAGATGACTCGAATCTAGGAGAACAAGTTCCGTTCTTCGGCGGAGACAAGAATTCACGGGCAGGCGCCATGATCGTCCTCACGGATGCCAACTATGATCACTACAGCATGGCTGCAATGTACCTGCGGCTGAATGGGTTGGTTCCCCCCTCAGCGCAGCCGAAGAAGGAATAGAGGGACTAACGCCTGGTTGGCCGCTTGGGGTAGCGCCCCAGCAGTCCATTCCAGCGGATGACAACGAGGTCGCTAAACATCAGCAAACTATCACGGACCACGTGCACCTTTGTGGCCGGATCGTGTGCCCAGCGCACTGGAATCTCCACCGCGCGCAGGCCGTGACGCTTGGCGAGGAATAGAATCTCAGGATCGAATCCGAATCGCTCGATGCGCTGCTGCTCAAAGACAATGCTCGATGGTTCACCGACAAAGGCCTTGAATCCGCATTGGGTATCGTGAAACGGCAGCCCAGTGAAGAAGCGGACAAATCCATTGAAGATGATGCCTGCAAGTTCGCGCAATTTTGATTGATGGGTGGAAATGAGCGATCGGTCGAGAGCGCGCGAGCCTATGGCCACGTGATTTCCAGTCTTCAGCGCGGCAAACAGTTTGTCCGCTTCCTCGATGGGCGCGGAGAGATCGGCATCGGTGAAAAGCGCGATACGTCCGCGGGCCTCGAGCATTCCATGGCGCACGCTGTAGCCTTTGCCGCGATTCTGCCCATTCGAGACAAGCCGCAACGACGGAAGCTGGTGCGACCACTCCTGAACAATTTGTGCCGTCCCGTCGGTCGACCCATCATCTACGACGATAATTTCGGCCTCATCTGCCCCCATTTTGCGGCTGGCAAGATAGTCGCGAATCAGCGCAAGCCCCCGCGGGAGTCGTGCCTCTTCGTTGTACGCGGGGATGACGATGGATAGCTCGGGCGATTTCATCCGCGATTCGGTTCCCAAATGGATCCGCGCCAGCCGTGGCGGCCGAGCAGCGGGACAAATCGGCAAGCATATAGCGAATTTTGCGCGATGGTCGCGCCTCGTTTAACAATGCGGACCAACTCCTGCTGGTCTACCGTGCCAACAGGGATCACCAAGCGCCCACCTTCGGCCAGTTGCTCGAGCAGCGGCGGCGGGGTGGCTGGCGCGGCAGCGGTGACGAGTATCGCGTCATAGGGCGCGTCCGCGGGCCAGCCGAGCGAGCCGTCTCCCAACTCGATGCGCACACTGAGGTAGCCAAGCCGCGCCAGGCGCTCGCGTCCTGAAGCAGCGAGCAGCGGTTGTGCCTCAACAGCGATAACTTCGCGGGCGAGCAAAGAGATGACGGCAGCTTGATATCCAGAGCCGGCGCCGATTTCGAGCACGCGCTCGTCACCTTCGAGTGAAAGTGCATCAGCCATGGCGGCGACCATGAAGGGCTGCGAAATGGTCTGCCCTTCGCCGATGGGGAGAGGCTCGTCTGCGTAAGCTCGGGACGCATGCTCGATGGGAACGAAGAGATGGCGCTCGACGGATTGCATGGCTTCGAGCACTCGCACCGAACGTATGCCGCGGTCGCGGATCTGTTGTGTGACCATGCCGCGCCGCGCGCTTTCAAAATCCGCGGCGATGCCTTGACTCTGGCTGCCATTACCGGTCATGCGGGCGACGCCTGCGCGGCGGCGATATGACGCTTCCACGCATTGGTGCGGAGAATATCTTCAATTTGCTCGAGGGCAAAGTCGATCTCCTCGTCGCGATTATAAAAGTGAGGCGAGAGGCGTATACCGGCTCCAGGGCGATAGTCAACTAGAATCTCCCGGGCGATCAGTTCGGACTTCACTTCCTTCGCATGCGGGCAATCGATAGAGACCGTCCCGCCGCGATGCGCGGAATTCCGGGGCGTCCGTACATTCCATCCGCGTGCGAGAGCACCAGCGATCAAGCGCTCTGTCTGCCGGATAGATTTTTGGCGGATGCGCTGGATCCCCGCCTGGGCGAGAATTTCTAGACCCGGCTGGCTGGCATAGAGCGCCGGGATGTGGGGCGTTCCATTGAGAAAACGAAACGAATCTTCGCGCGCATCTACCGGGCCCACTTCGAATTCGAAGGGCCGGCGATGTGCCATCCAGCCAGTGAGTGAGGGGGACAATTCCTTGCGCAGGTCCGGTCGAACGTACAGATACGCAACCCCGGGGCCGCCGCAGAGCCACTTCAAAACTCCGCCCACAGCGAAGTCTACGCCGAGCGCACGCAGGTCGATTGGCAAAGTGCCAGCAGCCTGGAAACAATCGAGGATGACGTGCGCTCCGACGGCGTGTGCGCGCTGGATGATTGCCTGCGCGTCCACAATGGCTGAACTGCGAAACAGCACAAGCGATATGGGCACGAGCAACGTGGTTTCGTCAATGGCAGCGAGGAGTTTCTCCATCGGCGCGTGGATGCCATCCTCGGAGGGAAGGACCTCCACGCGGGCGCCATGCCGCTGTTGCCCGAGATAGAAATAAACGATGGAGGGGAATTCGAGATCGACGAGCACCACTTTGTTTCGCGGTGGAGAGAATTCGAAGCAAGAGGTGATCACCGCTTGGGTAAGCGTGACATTCTGATGCAGAGATATTTCGCCCGGGCCTGCTCCGATGAGCGCACCGATCTTGTCGCCTGCCTCCACGGCCATTTCCCACCAGCCTTCCTCCCATGCGCGCACTCCTCGAGTGGCCCAGGCGTCCGCATAATCTTGGAGGCGGGCGGAAACACTTCGGGGCATCGCACCGAGAGAATTGCTTATCAGATAGGTGGTGCTGTCGAGGATCGGAAACTCCTCGCGCCATTTCAGAAGTTCGTCCATGAATCCCACATCCTCGCGGTGCTTTTGGCTGCACCGAGTGTCTCCACAAAGTAAAGTAACACACCGCGCGGAATGTGAGCCACGCCAAACCTCAAGCTGAACGGGTGCGAGCCGCTTGCACTCGTGCCTGTCGTCGAAACTCTCCAGTGCGCAAAATTGCATCTCCCGCTCGTGTTCGATACGATTCAAAGGTTCGGTACGTCGGGGCGGACACAGAGTCCGAACCGGCAAATAGGAGACTCATATGAAATTGCAATCTGCCCTCATTCTTGCTGTGCTTTCTATCGCATGCCCGGCGATGGCGCAAACGTCCTCCCGCGATATGAAGCAAGATCAACCTCCGCAACATCAGCCTGGAACCCGGGCGAAACCCGCGGAGCCCGCAACGCCTGCGCCGAGCGCAGCGCCCACGGCCGAAAAAGCAGACCCCGCAAAACTAGCGGCTATCCACCATTTGATGGAAATTACGGCCACGTCCAAAATGGGCGACAACATCACGAATGGAATCACATCGCAAGTCCATTCCGTGATGGGCCGCGCGATCCCGGCGGACCGATTGCAGAAGTTCATGGAGAGCTTCTCGCAGAAATTCAGCCAGGCAGCTCCGGCGAGCGCGGTGAACGACAACACAGCTGCTGTCTATGCGCGGCACTTTTCGATGGAAGACATACAGGGGCTCACCAAATTCTATGAGTCGCCTCTGGGCCAGCGCGTATTGAAATCTCTGCCCGAGGCGCAGGAGGAGGCGTACTCCTCCGGCCAGCAAATGGACCAGCAGGCGGCGATGCAAATTCTGCGTGGAATGTCCGATGAATACACGGAGCTGAAGCAGATGCTGCCGCCGGACCCTACGAAGCCCGAACCGAAACCGGCAGGCGCTCCCACTCCAGCGACTGTTCCGGCTCCCGGATCAGCTCCCGCGACCAAGCCCGCCCCGGCAGCAACTCCTGCTCCCGGGCCAGCACCAGCCCCTAAGCCTGCTCCCGCACCGCCGCAACAGTAGACATCTCCGGCCGGAGCATTCAGGTAGTGTGCCGTGGTTTTGGAAATGGGTGACAGCGTGATCTCACGCCAACGGATAGTAGGCGCCGTCCTCTCACTGCTCTTCTTGGGGGCAATTCTATGCGCCACGGCCCCCGCGGGCGGCCAACAAGCAGCTTCGATCACCGTTTCTGCGGCGATGAGTTTGAAAGACGCACTGGATGAGCTCGGACACACCTACGAGCAACGGCATCCGGACGCGAAGGTCATATTCAATTATGGGAGTTCGGGAACTCTTCAGCACCAGATCGAGCAGGGTGCGCCGGTGGATATTTTCTTGTCTGCCGCGGAAAAGCAGATGGACGCGCTCGAATCGGCGGGCTTACTGATGGCCGGAACGCGGCAGGATCTGGTCGGGAATCAGCTGGTCCTCGTCGTGCCGACGTCCTCAAACATCCTGAAGGATTTTTCTGACCTCGCGCGCCCGGAAGTGAAGATCGTCGCGCTCGGTGAACCAGGAACTATGCCGGCCGGGATGTATGCCCGCCAGGCGCTCGAGCATCTTGGTCTCCTGGCCGCCGTCGAGAAGAAGGCAGTGTACGCAAAGGACGTGCGCGCGGTGCTTACCTACGTCGAAACCGGCAACGCCGACGCCGGAATTGTCTACCAGACCGACGCGCGCACAAGCAGCAAGGCGCGTATCGCGGCGACGGCGCCAGCAGCTACCCATGACCCAATTGCTTATCCCGCCGCAGTGATTCGAACCACGAAAAACATGACCGCTGCCCGCGCGTTTCTGGATTTCCTCGCAAGCGCTAACGCGCGCGCCGTCTTTGAGAGGTACGGGTTCACACCTGCGGAAAAGCAAGCCGGAAAGAAGTGATCCAGCTACAATTCTGTGCCCATGGATTGGTCACCCCTCTGGATTTCGCTGGCAACTAGCCTGACCGCGACAGCGATCACGCTTATCGCCGGACTGGCCGCGGCGGCGTGGCGCGAGCGCCGAACTGGCCCGATGATGGCACTGGTGGATGGAATTTTTCTCCTTCCACTCGTCCTGCCACCCACCGTCGTGGGGTTTCTTTTGCTTCTTCTGCTGGGACGCAACGGCCCTCTGGGTAAGCTGCTGCTCCGGCTCGGCGCGACGGTGGTGTTTTCCTGGCCGGCGACAGTGATTGCCGCCGCGGTGGTAGCTTTCCCGCTGATGTATCTGACGGCGAGGGCTGCGCTCGAACAGGTGGATCCACACTACCTGCAGGCCGCCCGGACGCTGGGCGCGTCAGAATGGCGCGTATTCCGCGAAGTGGCACTACCGCTGGCCTGGCCGGGGGTGCTGGCCGGAACGATCCTCTCGTTCGCTCGCGCGCTCGGCGAATTTGGCGCGACGCTGCTGCTGGCCGGTAACATACCCGGAAAGACAGAGACAATTCCTATCGCAATTTATTTCGCTGTAGAAGCCAACGAACTCCAGCGCGCGGCTATATGGTGCGCCGTGGACATCGGGCTTTCGCTGGCTCTGCTTGCCGGGCTCTACCACTGGACACATGTGCAGGGGCCGGGGCGTGCCCAGTGGTCAAGGCGCTGACGTGCCTCTCGAAATCCAAATCGAGAAGAAGCTCGCGGACTTCGTGCTGGACGTGTCATTCACCGCGGCCAACGAGCCGCTGAGCATTCTCGGCCCATCAGGGGCCGGCAAGACAATGTTGCTGAGGTGCATCGCAGGGCTCGAACAGCCGGATCGCGGGCGGATCACGCTGGGCTGCCGCGCCCTTTACGACTCCAAACGAGGCATCTGTCTTCCAGCACGCCAACGCCGCGTCGGGATGCTCTTCCAAAATTACGCACTCTTCCCGCACCGCACAGTGGCCGAAAATGTGGCGTTCGGGCTCCGTCCATTGCCCGCAGCGGATGCAGCAACACGCATCTCGACTCTCATTGAGCGCACGCATTTGACGGGACTCGAGCAGCGCTACCCGCGCGACCTGTCGGGCGGCGAGCAGCAACGCGCTGCCTTGGCGCGCGCGCTGGCGATCGACCCTGAGGCTTTGCTGCTAGACGAACCGCTTTCAGCCCTCGACACACACCTGCGAAGTCAGATGGAGACCCAGCTCCTGCTGACGTTTGCGGCGTACCGGCGCCCTGCGCTATTCGTCACGCACAACATCGAAGAAGCGTATCGGCTGAGCTCACACATGCTGGTGCTTTCGCGCGGGCGAATCGCTGCAACCGGCGCGAAAGAAGAGATTCTTCGCCACCCACCGACGGTTGAGGTCGCACGCTTGACCGGTTGCAAGAATTTCTCGCGTGCGAAAGTAGTTTCTGAAAACACGGTGGAAGCGACCGACTGGGGATGCCGGCTCCGCGTCGCCCAGCCGATCTCAAAGCCTCCGGCTTACGTGGGAATTCGCGCGCATACAATTGAGTTCATCGAATCTTCCGTAGTGGATGCTTCCGGCGAGAATGTTTTCCCCTGCTGGCTCATGCGGTCTTCTGAGACGCCCTTTCGGATCACTCTCTATCTGCGACTTCACCAGCCCGGTGGTGGACAGGGCGATTTTCACCTGCAGGCCGAGATGTTCAAAGAGAAGTGGGCGCGCTTCCGTGAGTGCGCTTACCCCTTACATGTGCGCCTTTCCCCCGATGCTTTGATGCTGCTGCAGGAATGAGGCGCCCGGTAACCGGTGTTTGATGCCGTGTTCCCGCCAGGGAGTCCTCGAAGCTTTTACTTGAAATGCTTGACAAATTTGACGTCGAAACCGTACGTCCCGTTGATGTCTCGCAGGAAGATTACTGAAAGGTCGCGGCGGACGGCGTATTCCACTTGGATAAGCTGATACTGGTTCGATGTTGCAGCATTCGAGGAGTAAGTGACAGTGAGCCCGCGCGTGATCTGCTGCTCGACGGTGACTCGCGCGGCAGC
>Ga0207153_1173_pt1 | contig 12907 bp, 6 predicted proteins | sample Alteio_BWMinHeat_27_FD_153580 | JGI IMG/M metagenome (GOLD analysis project Ga0207153, IMG submission 153580) | Enriched cells from forest soil in Barre Woods Harvard Forest LTER site, Petersham, Massachusetts, United States -... | ecosystem: Environmental > Terrestrial > Soil > Temperate forest >...
ACTCATTGCTGATAACTACTGGTTTTTCTGTCTGCTGGAAATTTTTGTCAAATTCTCTTATTTCATACGTGTTTTTTTCTTTCCCCTGCACGCTACTTACCAGGATCATTCTGGAACTATCTGCATTATAATTAACCTTAAAGTTGATATCGTCGCCTTTTTCTTCTTTTTGCCAACTTGTTATTGTTTGCCAATCACCTGACAATTCACCTGTTGATTTATCAATAGCAGCCCCATATAAAGTAAGCTCATGCGTTTTTCTATCATAATCAGTTGCCAGCAGGTAAAACTTATCCTGTAAAATAAAAAACTGCTTAAAGTCTTTTCCTTTTAGTTCTTTATTGAAATCATTGGTGTATATCTCTGCGAGATTCTTATCCAACTTTACCAATGATGCAGACTCCCCGGTTGAATTGGTAAAAGAAAAACGTTCAACATTGTGAGATTCTTTCAAATAAACCCCGGTATTATCAGCATAAATAACGGCAAGGTCGGAGCTTAATTTATGCATTTTAAATTCTTCGCCCCATGTCATGGTTGCCTTTTGTGCAAATGTGGATACGGTGCCAAGGAGTAGCAGGCAGCCAATGAATAATTTTTTCATTACGGGTAATTTAGTGGTTTGAGTATAGAAAGATCAATCTAATTATTTACACCGCACCGGTAAACTGCTTTAAGAAACGCAGGTCGTTTTCACTGAATAAGCGAAGGTCTTTTATCTGGTACTTCAGCATCGTTATACGTTCAACACCCATTCCAAAGGCAAAGCCGGTATATTTATTACTATCGATGCCGCAATTATCCAGCAATTTTGGATGCACCATTCCGCAACCTAATATTTCTACCCAGCCCGTATGTTTACAAACATTACAACCTTTGCCGTCGCATATCAGGCAACTGATATCCATTTCCGCACTCGGTTCGGTAAACGGAAAATAGCTCGGGCGAAAACGTACTTTAACATCAGACCCAAACATTTCCTGTACAAAGAAGTACAATGTCTGTTTAAGATCAGCAAACGAAACGCTTTCTGCTATATATAAACCCTCTACCTGGTGAAAAAAACAATGCGCCCTTGCACTGATAGTTTCATTGCGATAAACACGTCCCGGGCAAATGATACGGATCGGCAATTTGCCTTTTTCCATTTCACGCACCTGTACGCTGGACGTATGTGTACGCAATAACCAATCCGGGTTTTTAGAGATATAAAAAGTATCCTGCATATCGCGCGCAGGATGATTTTCCGGGAGATTCAATGCAGTAAAATTATGCCAATCATCTTCTATTTCCGGACCCTCTGCAACAGCAAAACCAAGCCGCTGAAAAATAGAAACGATGCGGTTATTTACCAGGCTGATAGGATGACGTGTTCCTAATGGTAATGCATCAGCGGGTAAAGAAAGATCGATATCGTTGATCGTTGTTGGTTGCCCGTTACCGGTTGTATTCGCTTTTAATTCTTCGTATTTGGCTTCGGCCAATAATTTAAAATCATTCAGTATTTGCCCGAACGATTTTTTCTGTTCATTAGGTACTGTTTTCATTTCGCCCATAACAGTCTTTACAATACCTTTTGATCCAAGGTATTTGATGCGAAAAAGCTCTGCATCTTCTGTAATGGCATCTACCTTGTTTATTTCCGTTTTATACGCTTCTATCTGTTTCAGCAATTGCTCCATGGCGCAAAAATAATGCTTAGTGGTGAGTGTTGAGCCGCGGTATATAAATTTTCAGACAGCCTTAACTAAGCTGTTAAAACTCAGCACTAAGTCCTATTTTTGTCCAAACTGTTACCAGGATGTACGATCTGCATGATTTCCTTGAGCCTATCCATTTTGACAGCTCCGATGAATATACCGCCTATAACGAAGGGCAACTGGCCCGTCATATTACGGCTTATTACGAGCAGCTGCCGGATATCAGCACCGCAGACATCGTTTTGGTAGGCGTTGGCGAAACAAGGGGAAGCGGAATCTTTAATTCGGGTTCATTCGGACCGGATATTATCCGCAAGCAATTGTACCAACTTTATTACTGGCATTATGATATCAAGATCGCCGATATCGGAAATATACGTGCCGGTGCTACTTTGAATGACAGCTATGTTGCGATAAAAACAGTGATAGCAGAACTGTTACGTTTAAAGAAAACTGTGATCATACTCGGTGGTTCACATGATATAACCCTTGCACAATACCTTGCCTATAAAGAACTCAACCGTATAATAGAAGCTACCTGTATTGATGCCACCATCAACCTCATGCCGGATAATGCCATGCGCAGCGAGAATTTTTTACTGGAGATGCTGACCAGCGATCCCAATCACGTTAAACATTATAACCATATCGGGTTTCAAAGTTATTTTGTGAACCCAAGAATGCTGGAAACGATCGATAAACTGCGTTTTGATTGTTACCGCCTTGGTGTTGCCCGCGAAAGCCTGGATGAAATGGAACCTGTATTGCGCAATACCCATTTATTAAGTTTTGATGTGACAGCAATAAAGCACAGCGATGCTCCCGCTAATGAATACAGTCCAAATGGATTTACCGGCGAAGAAGCGTGTATGCTTACCCGTTATGCCGGCATGAGTAACAATATTGACAGCTTTGGTATCTACGGATATAATCCACAAGCTGATGTACACGATCTCACGGCCAAACAAATAGCACAAATGCTTTGGTATTTTATAGATGGCAAAAGCAGGAGCAAGCAGGAAGCCGCGATAGAGGACCGCTCCAACTTCAATGAATACGAGACAATGTTTGCCGAAGTAGAGACAACTTTCTTACAAAGTAAAAAAAGCAACCGCTGGTGGATGCAATTGCCCAATAAAAAGTTCATTGCCTGCAGCTATGCAGATTATGTGAATGCCAGCAAGAACAATATACCGGAACGCTGGCTGCGTGCGCAGGAGCGTAGTTAATTAGTAATTAAAAATTAGTAATGAAGAAATGCAAACCCTTTAATTTGAAAAAATTATTAATTCTTAATTACTCATTCCTAATTGCGCTTTCAGCAACAGCTCAAACTATTTCCGAATCTGCCAATAAAATTCTCCTGCAGGATTCTTCCATCAGCGCCGGCCATATCGGTATCAGCATTTACGAACCCGCTACTGATCAATACTGGTATAATTATAATGCCACTCAATATTTCGTTCCATCCAGCAATACAAAACTATTCAGTCTATATGCAGGCATGAAGTATTTAGGTGACAGCCTAAAAGGAATTGCCTACAGTGTAAGCATGACTGATGAAGATACGGTGCTGACGATCTATCCTACCGGCGACCCAAGTTTTTTACACCCGGATTTTAAAAGACAACCTGTCTTTGATTTTTTAAAAGGATACAAATATATTGTTGTAAGTCCTGTTCAATCACCCACTCCTTGGGGCAAAGGATGGGTATGGGATGATTATAAAGAAAGTTTTATGGTGGCCCGATCTATATTGCCACTGTATGGAAATATCGTAAAAGCAAAATGGATCGATAAAGAAAGTATCAGCATGATGCCTGCCTTCTTTGTTGCAAGAGTAGAAACGGAGCTTACCGATGGACTTGAACTGATAAAAGACATCAATAGCAATGATCTGTATTTTGTAAATGGAAATGAAAAGAATATGGACATTCCTTTTACACCCGATATAACTACAGATATTCAACTATTAACAGATACACTGCACAACAAAAATATTGGCCGTGCAAATGAATTCGCTTCACCTTCAGATATACCGCATAATTACATTTATACTCAACCAACCGATTCTTTGTTTAAGATCATGATGCACCGGAGCGATAATTTCTTCGCGGAGCAAACCCTATTAATGGTAAGCAATGAGCGTTTGGGATATATGAATGATGAAGATATCATTGACACCTTGCTGAACAATGATCTTAAAGATGTACCGCAAAGACCAAAATGGGTAGATGGCTGTGGATTGAGCCGTTATGACCTCTTTACTCCCGAAGATTTCGTTTATATCATTAATAAAATGAAGGCTGAATTCGGCTTAAAAAGACTGGAACTGATCTTACCTACCGGTAACGAGGGTACGCTGAAAGACTATTATGTTAAGGATAACGGTAGCATATACGCTAAAACGGGCAGCATGAGCAACCATTTTTCGCTCAGTGGCATATTGATCACCAAAAAGAACAAAACCCTTGTTTTCTCTATACTGGTCAACGATTTCCCCACCAGCGGAACTCCTGTAAAACGAGCCATAGAGCAGTTTTTGGAAGAAATTCGTGAAAAAAATTAAAAAATCTTTTTGTGAGGCAACATTCTTTCTAAAGCAGGCATCTTTTTAGTATTCATGTCATGTTTTAGAATCCAATTTCAATAGCATGCAGGCAATTCTGGCGGCATTAAGCGAGCCTACAGAATTTTCGGCAAGACAGAACAATAATTGAATTAGCGAAACAGTCCCTGCAATTCTTTGCGGGGATTTTTTTGTTTATTTATCTGAACTGGGATTTATGAGATTATTGGGATATGTGGGATAAGACTCTGCAAATTCGAAGACACTCATCCCAGTCATCCCATAAATCCTATAAATCCCAGTTCAGACAATTATCTCCCAAATATCTTATCCAGCTCATTCTTATTAAACTCTGTGTAAGTAGGCTTACCGTTCGGAGTGATATTCGGTGAAGTGCATGCAAACAATTCTTCTATCAATGATTGCATTTCTTTTTGTGTAAGAACCGTTCCGGCTTTAACGGATTGTTGCCACGCCAGCGAACGGAATAATTTTTCTCTTTTACTGTATTTAAGGTCGCTGCTGAAATGCTTGTATTGTTCCAGCATTTTTTCAATGGCAACAGTTTCACTGCCTTGTTCAATATCAGCAGGTGTGCCTTGTACCACAAAAGCATTGCTGCCAAATGGTTCAATATGATAACCCAATTCATTCAGATCGGGTAATAATTCATTTAATAAAACTGCATCTGCCGGTTGCAGATCCATTGTTGCCGGAAACAAACTCTGTTGCGTAGCAATTGGCTTTCCTGCAAATGCCGCTGCAAAGCGTTCGTATAAAATACGTTCATGTGCATTTTGTTGATGAACAACGCGGAAGCCTTTATCTGTTTGGAATAAGATAAAACTGTTGTGTAGCTGAACCAGGTTTTCAGTTCGTAGTTCGTAGTTTTTAGTTGTAGCCTCGTGCAATTTTGCATTAACAGGCACTTCCGTGGTCTGTCGTCCGTCGTCCGTGGTCTCGTAGAAATCCCTCCAATGCTTCAACTCGCTTTTATTCTCTATAAAATGCGCCTGGTTCTTTTGCGTAAATGTTTTGTATAAAGAAGAAGAGGACGCCGCTGATTGTTTGTCTTCCGTAAATGGTTTGGATATCGCATCCAGGCTTTGTATAGAAGCATCCAGTTCAAAATCAAGTGTAGGTGTTATGCTGAACTGTGCCAGCGCATGTTTCACCACGCTTTGCACAAATGCATATACGATCTTTTCATCTTCAAATTTTATTTCCTGTTTGGTGGGATGCACATTGATATCTACCTGTGCCGGATCAAGATCAATGAACAATACATACATCGGAAAACTATCCTTCGCGATCATTTCATCAAATGCACCCATGATCGCGTGATTCAAATAAGCGCTCTTAATAAAACGGTTGTTGACGAACAAATATTGATCGCCTCTTGTCTTCCTTGCTGATTCTGGCTTTCCAACAAAGCCTGATATATTTAAGTAATCTGTTTTTTCCTGTACGCTAACCAATTTGGAAGAATAGGTGTTTCCTAACAACTGAACAATCCGCTGTTTCAATGTACCTCTTTCCAAATGAAAGACTTCTTGTCCATTACTGGTGAGTGAAAAGAAAATATCCGGGAAGGATAATGCAACGCGCATGAATTCATCAACTACATGTCTAAGTTCTGCAGGATTGCTTTTTAAAAAATTGCGTCTTGCAGGAACATTGAAAAAAAGATTTTTCATTGCGATGCTGGTGCCGCGTTCCATGGCAACAGGCTCCTGCTTTTTCACTGCACTATTTTCTATCTCAATATAAGTGCCGGCAACATCTTCTGCTTTTTTTGTCTTTAGTTCAACCTGCGCAACAGCGGCAATACTCGCCAATGCTTCTCCCCTGAATCCCATTGTTTTGATCCGGAAAAGATCATCAATATTCCTGATCTTGGAAGTGGCGTGGCGCTCAAAGCTCATACGCGCATCCGTTTCACTCATTCCTTTGCCGTTATCTGTAACCTGTATCAATGTCTTGCCTGCTTCAACTACGATCAGCTTTATCTCTGTAGCGCCAGCATCCACGGCATTTTCCAGCAATTCCTTAACGGCACTTGCCGGCCGCTGAATTACTTCACCCGCAGCGATCTGGTTCGCGATGTTATCCGGTAATAATTGAATGATATCGGGCAAAATAGTTCTGTTTGAAGCAAATTTAATGCTTAGTTCGCAGATTAGATTGAAGGGGTTTCATTCCCAGACAAGATTGGTGTGACGGATCGTGCAGTTATGATAAACGCTATACCATATGCTAATTGCCAAATGGCAATGATCAATGCAAATCCGAGACGATCATTATTTAAGCAATAATAAAGAATCACACCAATTAGTCCTGCAATAAAACCCACGAGAAAATTTGCACGACTATATGGATTATTTGTTAATAGACGATCTATGATTATTGTTCCAATACCGCCTGCAAAAGGCACGGCCCATCCCCAAGATATCAGTGAACAATAGAAAGCGAGATAATATGTAATCACTAACAAAATAAAAGTGAATACGTATTTTATTATAGATAATTTTTTATACTGGCAGATCAGTAGAAAAAAATTGAAAATACTATTCCAGGAGATAATACACTATATATGTTTAACGATTCATTATAGCTATCGCCGGGGTGATCGTGGAAATGATATATACCCCATGAAGAAAGAACAACGGTAATGAATAATAAAATGAGCTTGCCCATATATTCAAATATACGATTAAGTCAAGGCTAACACCACTTTAGCATTAGTTGTTGAATAAAGTTATATCGTACAAGAGTGCGACGCCAATGAAGTTCAATAGTAATACCAAAGCCGGGTAAATACTTATAAATCAAATCATCACAAAAAATCCCAGTTCAGACAATTATTAAGTATTTTTAACCCATGATAAAGCGGTCTTTTCTTGCCCTGGTCGTATTGGTTTTTTGCCAGTCAACTTTCGCTCAAAATCTATTGCCGATGAATGCAGCCGATAAATGGGTAGATAGCGTGTACAATAGCTTGTCGCCCGACGAACGCATTGCACAATTGATGGTGGTTCGCTTATCAGGATATGATTTTAAAAAGCATCAACCTGTTTATTTTGACAGTACGGTTGATGCATTGATCAAACAATACAATATCGGTGGCGTTTGTGCTTTCCAGGGAAACCCGGATAGTATTGTTGCGATCATCAACAATATGCAACGCATTGCAAAAACACCGGTCATGACCTGCATTGATGCGGAATGGGGCGTTGGCATGCGTTTGTTTGATAGTGTTGAATCCTTACCACATCAAATGATGCTGGGCGCAATGCAGGATGGACGTATCGTTTATCAATACGGAAAATTAGTGGGTGAGCAATGTAAGCGTATAGGCATTACCGTTAACTATGCGCCGGTGGTAGATATCAATAATAATCCCAACAACCCTGTTATCAATGACAGAAGTTTTGGAGAAGATAAATACAAAGTAGCCTTATACGGCGTTCAATATATGCGTGGCATACAAAAAGTGGGCGTGATGGCCTGTGCCAAGCATTTTCCCGGCCATGGTGATGTAACGGTTGATTCTCATTTGGATCTCCCGGTCATTAATAAATCAATGGCGCAATTAGAAGGATTGGAACTATATCCTTTCCGGCAAGTATTCAATGCGGGTATCGGTAGCGTGATGATCGCGCATTTATATATTCCTGCAATTGACAGCACGCCTAATACCGCTACCTCGCTTTCAAAAAATAATGTGACAGGCTTGATGCGTGATCAGTTAGGTTATAATGGATTGACCTTCACTGATGCATTAGAAATGCAAGGCGTAAAAAAATTCTTTCCAAACGGAGAAGCCGCGGTAAAATCTTTGATCGCAGGGAATGATATGCTTTGCCTGCCGGAAGATGTTGGTGTCGCCATCACTAAAATAAAACAAGCGATCGACAGCAACCGATTGAGCTGGGATGATATTGAACTGCATTGCAAAAAAGTATTGATGGCAAAATACAGTTACGGTCTGGCTAAATGGCAACCGATCGATACCAATCATATCTCTTCCGATCTTAATAAGGGGATACCGGAGATGAAAAAAATAGTGGCTGAAAATGCTATTACGCTGTTAAGAAAAACGGATAATAATTTCTTCCCATTAGCAAAGAAAAAACATACTAGTGTTGCTTATATAGGTATTGGTATTGACAGCGATAATGTTTTCTCAAAAAAAGATACACGATACATACAAAGCAGACGTATTCTATTTTGATTATAAACAGGATTCAGGACGGATCGCATCCGTTATGGATTCAATTGCCAACTACAAATCGGTAATTATCGGAGTGCATGCCTATAGCCGTACACCGGCTAAAAATTTCGGGATCAGTCAGGCTGCTGTTACATTGATAAAGCAATTGGAAAAACAAACCAAATGCCTTGTGTTCGCCTTTGGAAATCCTTACGCAATAAGGAGTTTCGAAGATACCGCTAATTTATATGCCTGTTATGAAGATGACAGCGTTATTCAATCAACCGCATTTGATCTTTTACAGGGAACGATAACTGCCAAAGGAAAACTATCAGTAAGCATCAGCGATTCCTTACAATTTGGTACGGGTATCATCGCTTCGGACGCTTATTTACCTGTCGCCGATGCAAATACTGTTGGATTAGATCAAGATAAATTAAGCGAGATAGATTCCCTCGCTAATGATGCCATTGCGCAACATGCTACTCCGGGTTGTGTTGTGTTAGTTGCAAAAAATGGAAAGATTGCGTATCAAAAAGCATTCGGCCATTATAATTATGATACAACAGAAGCAGTAAATATTAATACTATTTATGATCTCGCATCCGTTACAAAGATCGGCGCTACTACTCTTTCTATCATGAAACTATACGATGAAGGAAAGATCGATCTTAAAAAAACATTAGGTGATTATTTGCCGTGGACAAAAGGAACAGATAAAGCAAAACTTCACATCAAAGATATTTTATTACACCAGGCGGGATTGGTTCCGTTCATTCAATTCTATAAAGAAACCGTTGATGCAAAAGGAGATCCTCTTGCGAAATATTACGCAACTCAACAATCAGATTCTTTCAATATACGGATAACAGATAACCTGTTCTTAAGAACTGATTGGGAAGACACTATCTATAAACGCATTTTGGAAAGTCCGCTTAAAACAAAAGGCAAGTATGTTTACAGCGATAATGATTTTATCTTCCTGGGAAAGATCGTAGAAAAAATAACCGGAGTGACATTGAATGAATATGCAGAAAAAACATTCTATGCGCCAATGGGATTAATGACCATCGGCTTTAAGCCTAATGAACGTTTACCCATCAATCGCATTGCTCCTACAGAAAATGATGGTTATTTTCGTCATCAACTATTGCGTGGTGATGTACATGATCCGGGTGCAGCAATGTTAGGTGGTGTTGCGGGTCATGCAGGCTTGTTCAGTAACGCGTACGATATGGCGGTATTAATGCAAATGCTATTGAATGGCGGCGAGATGAATGGTGTACACTATCTAAAAAAATCGACCATTCATTTGTTTACTGATTATCAAAGCAAAGTAAGCAGACGTGGATATGGATTTGATAAGCCTGAAAAAAACAATAAAACATTAACTGAGCCTTATCCTTGTATATCTGCATCTGCAAAGGCTTTCGGGCATATGGGTTTTACAGGAACGGCTGTTTGGGTTGATCCGGAATATAACCTTGTTTATATCTTCCTTAGTAACCGTGTTGATCCCACAAGCAGCAATGATAAATTAATAAAGATGAATGTGCGCACAAAGATCCAGCAAGTGGTCTATGATGCGTTGATCAAATAATAACTATGTCATACCCCTATCAAATAAGATCCTTCGATCAATATAAAACCGAGTACAAAAAAAGTATTGATGACCCTGAAGGATTCTGGAGCGCTATTGCTGATAATTTTCAATGGCATAAAAAATGGGATACTGTTTTACAATGGAATTTTAAAGCCCCTTCTGTCAAATGGTTTGAAGGAGCAAAATTGAATATAACAGAGAATTGTTTAGACAGGCATTTAAAAACGCTGGGCGATCAACCTGCGATCATCTGGGAACCAAATGATCCCAAAGAAAAGAACAGAACGCTTACTTATAAAGAACTACATCAGCAGGTTTGCAAATTTGCGAACGTCTTAAAAAATAATGGTGTTAAAAAAGGCGATCGTGTTTGTCTCTATATGGGAATGGTTCCCGAACTGGCAATTGCAGTGCTTGCGTGCGCGCGCATCGGCGCTATACATTCTGTTGTATTCGGGGGATTCAGCGCGCAAAGTATTGCAGACAGGTTAATAGATGCGCAGGTAAGTTGTATCATTACCTGCGATGGCGCTTTTCGTGGAGCAAAAGATATTTCGTTGAAGAATATCATTGATGATGCATTAGTGAGCGCAGCCTTTGTAAAAAAAGTGATCGTGTATGAACGCACCAAAACACCGGTGAGTATGATCAAAGGAAGAGACCTTTGGTGGCATGAAGAAATGGAAAAAGCAAGTGATGAGTGCCCCGCTGAAATAATGAATGCAGAAGATATGCTATTCATCCTCTACACTTCCGGTTCAACGGGTAAACCAAAAGGTGTAGTGCATACCTGCGCGGGATATATGATCTGGGCGAACTATACTTTTTTAAATGTATTTCAATATCAACCCGGGCAAATACATTTTTGTACCGCAGATATCGGCTGGATAACCGGGCATAGTTATATTGTATACGGACCATTAAGCGCAGGCGCTACTACATTGATGTTTGAAGGTATTCCTACTTACCCTGATGCCGGAAGATTTTGGGAAATAACAGATAAATACAAAGTAGATATTCTATATACCGCACCAACTGCCATCAGGAGTTTAATGAGTTTCGGAACTGATCCATTAAAAGGAAAAGACCTTAGTTCGTTAAAAGTTCTTGGTTCTGTTGGCGAACCTATCAATGAAGAAGCATGGCATTGGTACGATGAAAACATCGGAAAGAAAAATGCGCCGATCGTTGATACCTGGTGGCAGACCGAAACCGGCGGGATCATGATATCTAATTTAGCAGGTGTTACTCCTGCCAAACCATCTTATGCAACATTGCCATTGCCGGGTGTTCAACCCATACTGGTAGATGAAAAAGGAAATGAAATAAACGGCGATGATGTAACCGGTAATCTTTGTATAAAATTTCCATGGCCGGGAATATTGCGTACTACTTATGGAGATCATGAACGTTGTCGAGTTAACTATTTCGCCACGTATGAAAACTTATATTTTACAGGAGATGGTTGCTTAAGAGATGCTGAAGGCAATTACCGGATTACGGGAAGAGTGGATGATGTATTGAATGTAAGCGGTCACCGTATCGGTACAGCAGAAGTGGAGAATGCCATTAATATGCACACCGGTGTGATCGAAAGCGCTGTGGTGGGTTACCCGCACGACATAAAAGGACAGGGTATTTATGCTTATGTGATCTTCAACAAATCGCATGATAATGAAGAGCAGATAAGAAAAGATATTTTACAAACCGTAACAAGAGTCATCGGCGCTATTGCAAAACCTGATAAAATTCAATTTGTAAATGGTCTGCCAAAAACAAGAAGCGGCAAGATCATGCGAAGGATTTTAAGAAAGATCGCTGAAGGTGAAATGAATAATTTAGGAGATGTTACTACACTTTTAGATCCGGCTGTAGTAGAAGAAATAAAATCCGGGAAACTATAAATGCATCCAAAAGAAATTTCTATTCTTGATTATACCTATTCATTACCAGATGAAAAGATAGCTGCATTTCCGCTACAGCAAAGAGATGCGTCAAAATTGCTTATTTATAAGAACGGAGTTATTCAGCAGGATATTTATAAAAATATTGCAGATCATCTGCCCGAAAAAAGTCTCCTCGTTTTTAATAATACCAAAGTAATTCCCGCACGTATCTTATTTCAAAAATCAACGGGTGGCGTTATTGAAATATTTTGTTTGGAGCCTTATGATACCATCAGTGAATATAATATTGCGATGCAACAAAAAGGATCTTCGAGATGGAAATGTATGATCGGCGGAGTTAGTAAATGGAAGGAAAAAGCATTAGAGAAAAAATTAAGAATTAAGAATGAGGAATTAGTAATTAGTGCAATACTGATAGAAAAGCTTTCAGATGCTTATGTAGTGGAATTCTCCTGGCTGCCTGCCGGGCTTAGTTTTGCGGAGATCATTCAATATGCCGGAGAAACTCCTTTGCCACCATATATCAAACGCAAAGCAGATGATGCTGATAAAGAAAGATACCAGACCATCTACGCCACATATGATGGATCGGTTGCTGCCCCAACTGCCGGATTGCATTTCACAGAAGGGATCTTTGCATCTCTTACTAAAAAAGAAATTACGAAAGCTTATGTAACACTGCATGTTGGTGCAGGCACGTTTAAACCCGTGAAAGCACTGCAAATGCAGGATCATGAAATGCATACAGAATGGATTGAAGTAAATGCAGATACGATCGAACAGCTTTTATCGAATCATAGTAACACCATTGTCGCAACAGGCACTACTTCTTTAAGAACCATTGAAAGTCTTTACTGGATGGGTGTAAAAACAATACTCAATCCATCTATAGCAAATGAAGCTTTGGCATTATTG
>Ga0207153_1174_pt1 | contig 12789 bp, 10 predicted proteins | sample Alteio_BWMinHeat_27_FD_153580 | JGI IMG/M metagenome (GOLD analysis project Ga0207153, IMG submission 153580) | Enriched cells from forest soil in Barre Woods Harvard Forest LTER site, Petersham, Massachusetts, United States -... | ecosystem: Environmental > Terrestrial > Soil > Temperate forest >...
ATTACTGCACAAATAGCAACTGGTCACATCACAGCCACCCTTAATTTCTTTCATATATAACGTTATCAGCTACAATCATTAGTTAAGATAAATACCCTTTATTATAAATCAAATTAAAATGTGATCATTATTAATAAAAATATTGTTTGTGCAATATTAATAAATTAAATTTGCATTTTTAATTCAATAATATATTGTTTGTGCAATGTATTTAATAAAATCAGGGTATTGAAACCTTTGATCGGTCATTTACTATTTTTATGAAACAAAACATTAATTCAAACGGTATTCCAATTTCTCCGCTATTAGATGCCATTACATCCGAAGAAAAGCCCGCAAAACATATTCTTTATAAAAAAGGAAGGCTGATAAAAATCTCATTATATGCTATAGTTGTAGCCATATTTATTAGCCTTATAGCAAAGTTCCTGGTATCGCTAATTAACTTTGTTACCAATATTTCTTTCTACGGCACGTTTAGCTTAGCCTTTCATAGCCCCGCTGCCAATCATTTAGGTTTATGGGTTATTGTAGTACCCGCTATAGGCGGCGTAATAGTTGGTTTTATGGCTTTGTACGGATCAAAAGCAATAAGAGGGCATGGCATCCCCGAAGCAATGGAGCAAATTCTTGTTAATGAAAGTAACATTAAACCTTCAATTGCTATTTTAAAACCCGTTTCATCTGCTATCGCTATAGGCACAGGTGGCCCTTTTGGTGCCGAGGGCCCCATAATTGCAACAGGAGGGGCCTTGGGGTCAACAGTAGGGCAATTATTTAAAATATCAGCCAACGAACGTAAAATTATTTTAGCGGCAGGCGCCACGGCGGGTATGTCTGCAATATTTGGTACGCCAATAGCAGCTGTTTTTTTAGCTATTGAATTATTGCTTTTTGAATTTTCACCGCGTTCAATATTACCGGTAGCTTTAGCCTGTATAACAGGCGCGGCAGGGCATCATTTCCTGTTTGAATCCGGCCCTGTATTTGCAATGCCCGATTTGGCGATTCCTACAAATACAGCTTTAGGTATTTATAGCTTTATAGGGATAATAATAGGTTTTTTATCAATTGGCATTACCAAAATAGTTTACATTATTGAGGATGCTTTTGAAAAGCTACCTATACACTGGATGTGGTGGCCGGCTATTGGCGGGCTTGCAGTAGGAGTTATTGGCTACTTTGCGCCACATACTTTAGGAGTAGGCTATGATAATATCACCGGCATCCTGTCAGGCAAATGGCCACTGCAATTATTACTTATGCTATGCTTCTTTAAATTTTTATCATGGGCAATAGCGCTTGGAAGCGGAACATCGGGCGGAACACTGGCGCCGTTATTAACTATGGGTGGAGCGGCAGGTGCAATCATTGCATCATTTATTTTAAGCATATTCCCCAAGGCGGATATTTCCCTGCCATTAGCCGCTTTAATTGGCATGTCGGCAATGTTTGCAGGTGCTTCAAGGGCTTATTTAACAAGTATCATTTTTGCCCTGGAAGCAACCATGCAATCGCATGCGTTGTTGCCTTTATTAGGCGCGTGTACTGCCGCATACCTGGTTTCCTTTTTCCTGATGGAAAATACTATAATGACTGAAAAGATAGCACGGAGAGGGATATTTACGCCGGATTCATTTGAGCCTGATATTTTACAAAGAATGACCGTAGCGCAAGTTATACGTGACGATGCTGTTGTTGTAAATATACAAAGCAGCGTAGGCGAGGTAAGGAACTGGCTAAGCAATAATATAACAGACGACAATTACCTGGTTATTGTTAATGATGAAGGTTTATACATCGGTATGTTAAAAATAACTGCAATTTATAAAGACGGGTTACTGCCCGAAACTTCATTAAAGCAAATAGTTTTAGTACAACAAGGGCAACCGGTACTTAGCACAGACACCTTGCATCATGCATTAGAAACTATGTCAAAAATGGGAGCCGATATAGTTCCGATAGTACTGTCAAACAGCGAGCGGAAAGTAATCGGGGTATTATCAGGTAAGGATGTAATTACAGCTTATCAAAAAAACATGGATACTAACGATTACACTCATATCAAAATCTCACTAAAACGGCAGCGACTAAAAATGTTAGTGAAGGGAAAAAATCTCATCAGCTTTGATAATTAATGAAATAAGATGGGTTTCAAACCCATCTTTATCATACAATAAATGGGTTATACGTTGCAGTATTTATAATGGAATTGGGTGATAACAGCAATTTTGCGAAATTGCTTTATCCGTCAAACAATTAATGCCTAAAAAACATTTTTATTATCATATTTGACAGATATAAAACGTAGCACCGAACTAAATTATAAATTAATTATGCAGGAATTAGATCCAGCCATACTACAGCGGGCAAGCGCATGGCTTAAAGGAAATTATGATGATGAGGTAAAAAAACAAATCCAAACCCTTATTGATCAGGAAGCTTATACAGAATTAACCGATTCTTTTTACCGCGACCTGGAATTTGGTACCGGTGGTTTGCGCGGCATAATGGGACCCGGCTCAAACAGGGTTAATAAATATACTATTGGCACGGCCACACAAGGTTTAGCCAATTACCTTAAAAAAACATATCCAAACGAAAAGATAAAAGTTGCCATTGCGCACGATAGCCGCAATAATTCTGATTTTTTTGCAAATATTACCGCAGAGGTTTTTTCGGCAAATGGCATACATGTTTTTTTCTTTAAAGAGTTGCGTCCAACACCCGAGCTTTCATTCGCGGTGCGTACATTAGGTTGTAAAAGTGGCGTAATGCTTACGGCATCGCATAACCCAAAAGAATATAACGGTTATAAAGCTTATGGAGCAGATGGCGGCCAGTTTGTATCTCCTGCTGATAAACAGGTAATGGACGAGGTTGCAGCTATAAAAAGCATTGATGAGGTAAACTTTGCCCGTGTTGACGCCAATATTGAACTGATAGGCGAAGAAATGGATATGCTTTATCTTGATAAAATTGCTAAGCTATCTGTATCACCCGATGCTATAAAACGTCAAAGCGCCCTTAAAATAGTTTATTCGCCTATACACGGCACAGGTATAACCTTAACACCAAAAGCATTGCAACGTTTTGGGTTTACCAATGTAACCATAGTACAGGAGCAGGCTACACCCGATGGTAATTTCCCGACAGTAATTTATCCAAACCCGGAAGAAAAAGAAGCATTGACCCTGGCGCTAAAAAAAGCACAGGAAATTGATGCTGACCTGGTATTAGCTACTGACCCCGACGCCGACCGTGTAGGTATTGCGGTGAAGAATACGGATAATGAATTTATCCTGCTAAACGGTAACCAAACCGGCAGTATGTTGATTAATTATTTGCTTACAGCATGGGAAGAAAAAGGGAAGCTAACCGGTAAGGAATATATTGTTAAAACCATAGTTACCAGTAACCTGATAGAAGAAATAGCAAAGGCTAAAAACGTAACTTTTTATAACACCTTAACAGGCTTTAAATACATTGGCGAGTTAATGACCCAGTTTGAAGGCAAGCAAACCTTCATTGGTGGCGGCGAAGAAAGCTACGGCTATTTAATTGGCGAGTTGGTACGCGATAAGGATGCTATTGTATCAAGCGCGTTTATTGCCGAAATGACCGCTTACTACAAAGACAAAGGCAGCAGCTTGTTTGAAGCATTGATCGATACGTATATCCAATATGGTTTCTACAAAGAAAAGCTGATCTCCATCACTAAAAAAGGTAAAACCGGCGCTGAAGAGATCAAGGCGATGATGGAGAAATTTCGTACCAACCCGCCGGCTACGTTAGGCGGCTCAAAGGTTATAACTTTAAAAGATTATGAATTGCGGAAGGAAACCGACCTGGTTGCAGGTACTACCAAAACAATAGATCTGCCAAAATCAGATGTATTGCAATTCATTACCGAGGACGGAAGTATCATATCCGCGCGCCCATCGGGTACGGAACCTAAAATTAAATTCTATTGCAGCGTTAACGGTAAGCTGAAAGATAAAGCAGCTTATAACGAAACTGACAAGCAACTGGACGAAAAGGTTGATGTGATAATGAAGGATCTTGGGGTTTAATTCCAATTGATAATTAAGAGAGAATCCCGGTTAATAATACCGGGATTTTTTGTTTGGGATAAATTGTGCTTCGTAAATCAAACATTATCGCCATAATTTTATTAATGTATATTGTTAGCCGCAGCCGGATAATACCCCTCACGCATTAACCTTATACATGAAACTAATATTTACTCTTTTATTTGCACTGATAGTTGCGGACGCTTTTGCTCAAAACACATCCATTTTGCCGGGATTAGGAAAAGCAATGATAGCGCAGCCACAGCCAAAAAAAACAGGTAAGGATACCGTTATCGAGTCCGACACATCCAAAGAAAACAAAGAGCCCCGGTATTTTTACATTACCGGAAGCACCAATGTATTTGTAAACACCAAGGGCGGTTTTAACAGGCGATTTTCGCCATCTATAGAATTTGGGCGCACTTATGGTATTTTTGATTTAGGGTTATCAACCGGCGAATTAAACTCGGCGGGGCATGCCACCGGTGATACAGCCCGGTTTGTAGAATTGCGCCCCACTATCAACATATTTTCAAAAGGCCGTTTTTCAGAAGGCTTGTGTTTAGGTGCCGGATATGTATTTAGCGCTAAACAGGGATTAATGACGGAGATATGTAACAGTATCAATTTCAATGTTTCGCCAAATGTGGCGCTGGCAATAGTGCAGGGGTATTACTTTTTTGATGGCACCAACAGCAGCCGCAACACGCAGTATATGGGTTTAAATTTAACCTATAACTTTCTCAAAAAACACAGCGTTAACAAACAGCGAAAGAAAGCCGCTATAATAAGCGACAATTAATATGAAACTCAATGTTTTCATCAACCAAAATATTTGGTAACTTTAATAATGGCAATTTTTGCTAACCATTTATTAACATTGTAAATGAATTTTAATGTTATAACCATAAAGGATATTGCGCGCGAGCTTGGTCTTTCTATTTCTACGGTATCAAAAGCTTTGAGTGATAGCTATGAAATAAGCGCAAAAACCAAAAAAGTGGTTAATGACTACGCCGCCGAACATAATTACAGCCCCAACCCGATAGCTAAAAGCTTAAAGCAGGGGCATAGTAAATCAATCGGCATCGTAATTTCTACTATTGATAACGATTTTTTTTCGCAGGCTATTAATGGTATCGAGTCTGTAGCTTACAGTAAAGGGTATAATATTATTATCACGCAAACCCATGAGTCTTACGACCTGGAAACACGTAATGTTAAACACCTTACTTACCGCTCAATCGATGGCCTTTTAATCTCTTTATCAGCCGAAACACGTGATACAGAACATTTGCAGGCCCTGCAAAAAAAGGGACTGCCTATTGTTTTTTTTGACAGGGTAAGCAGTGATATTGAAACGCATAAAGTAATTGCCGATAACTTTAAAGGTGCTTACGATGGCACAACGCACCTCATTAATTCTGGCTTTAAAAGAATTGCGCATGTAACCAGCCCCCCGGGATTATCAATTACAGATGAGCGGCTTGCAGGTTTCAAAAAGGCATTGGAGGACAATAATATTCCATTCAATGAAAACTACGTAAAATACAGCCAGCATGGCGGCCGCGATCTGAACGAAATTGAAAATGCCTTGAATGACCTGCTATCAATGCCAGACAGGCCCGATGCTATATTTACCGCTTCGGACAGGATAACAACCATTACATTATCGCTGCTTCGCAAGCTTAAAATCAAGATCCCCGAAGAAATAGCATTACTCGGATTTACCAATACCAAATTAGCCGATGTGCTAAATCCATCATTAAGCTCAATTACGCAGCCCGGATTTGAAATTGGTAAAACAGCTATGGAAATGCTGATCAGCCTGATTGAAAGCAAAAGGGAAGTCACCGAGTTTGAAACCAAGGTTTTACAAACCCAGCTGCACATTCGCGAGTCGTCAATGCCGTTGCCTGTAAATATTTAATGCCCGCTTGTCGAAAACGATTTCGCAAATAACAATTATTAAACCTTGTTAACTAAGCGCAGCAACTATACATTTGAATTAACCAATTATTGCTAAATAAAACTATAATGAAGAAAGTATTTTCCGCAGGTGCTTTAATAGCGCTAACCGCTTTAGCTTTTACAACCGTAGCGCAAACTGTTACGCTCGATTATTACTTTAACCACGAAGTACATAAAAATAAAGCCGGGCAGGAAGAACGTTTTCATTACCTATGGGAGGAAACCGCGGTTAGCGGCTTTTCTACTTTTGGCGATGCATTTAAAGCCACCGGTGCACATTTAGCTTCATTAGATAAAGCACCCGATGCGGCTAATTTAAAATCGTCAAACATTTATATTATAGTTGATCCCGATACCAAGAAAGAGAGCCCAAATCCTAATTACATTATGGAAAAGGATATCAACGAAATTGAAAAATGGGTAAAGGCTGGTGGTGTATTGGTAATGATGGCGAATGATAGCGCCAACGTAGAGTTGCCGCACTTTAATAACCTGGCTGCCCGTTTCGGTATGCACTTTAATGACGACCTGCAAAATCATGTGATTGATGATGCCCATTTCGCCGACGGTGGAGTAGATGTAACCGGCAACCCGATATTTAAAACCGCGCATAAAGTTTTCATGAAGGATGTTTGCTCTATAAGTACAAAATCCCCTGCAGAACCTGAATTGAAAAACAAGAACGGAGCAACTATTATAGCCATAGCCAAATATGGCAAAGGAACTGTATTCGCAGTTGGCGACCCCTGGTTTTACAATGAATACACCAACGGCCGTTTACCTGCCGAATACGAAAACAAGAAAGCTGCAGAAGATGTAGCCCAATGGCTGGTTAAGCAGATCAGGTAATTACGGCTGTAATTTTTTCAATTTAGTCCGTACAGCGTCGGTATCTTTAAGCTTTAATGATTCTTGGTAAAATTTTATTGCCTGTTCATTATCACCTTTTTTGTTATAAAAATAGCCCAAATCTTGATAAACAGCATAGCTGTCAGCATAATTTTCCCTGTTCATAGTTAGCAGTTTTAATGCCCTGTCCCATTGTTTTGAGTCTATTAACTGGTGTGCCGCAACGCTGGTAAAATACCCCGGTGGCAAAACCATATATCCCATGCGCTTACTCAGGTTTTGGTAATGATCTTTCAAAATATCGTTATTGGTATAACCGGGTTGAAAGAAATCACCATAAGGAAAATTAAGTCCGTAAAATTTAAAAGTGAATCTTAACGCGTCGTAATTAACAGCTATCGATACGGATTGATGATCGTAGTCAGGATAATATTTGTAACCAAAAACTAAATTATTTTGAGTGTTTGCCAATACATGGTCCTTTAATTCAAGTATATCGCGCAGGTGTATTGTGTTATTCGTATTGTCGTTCCTGGCGGCAGCTGTATCCATTAATAGCGGTTGTGTATGTGCAATACCCAAAAAAAGTGAAACGTTATCAAAGTGGTTCTGAGCCAAAGATACCTCAGTTTCTTTTAGCAGCTTTTGGTTATCCCACCATAAGCTTGGCTCACTGGCTATATATGCATTAAATAAGTGGGTGTGATGAACCAGGGTATTGACAGCAAATAATCCACCCAATGAATGCCCAAACAGAATTTTATAAGGTGCCGCGGGATATTTGGAGTAGATATAGGGAATCAATTCTTTCTCTAAAAAGGCAGTAAAGTTTTCGCCGCCACCTGAAGTTAATGCGGAAAGGCTATCCTGCAATGGGGCGCCATTGCTATGGGTAGGCGTTAAATCACGTGTGCGGTCAGTATTTGAAATTGCTACCATAATCATCTTCGGAAAACCCAGGTTACCGCTACCGCCGCCCAGTTGTTTGAGCAAACTGGCAAGGGTAAATTGAAGATCGCCGTCAAGTACAAAAATTACAGGATATTTTTGCCTGGTGTATGCATCGTTTTCATCGCCATCAGGCAGGGATACCCATATTTTCCTTTTCTCTTTCAGAACATTTGAATAAAGGCTATCGTACCTGCCGATTACAATATTATTATGGTTTTGCCCATAAATATTTGTTATGCTGAAAAGCGCTATAAAAAGAAAAATTGCTTTCATAAGTAACTCTGAATTAATTACAGGATCAATATTAAGCGAAAGAATCAGTTTGCTGAAATAAATGTGACGGAACAACCTGATATTGGGATAGAAATGGAAAGTTGGCTAATTTAACTTCGTTATTTTAAGTTAATGATTTTTGTAAAAACCGGCCGCGTATTACTGTCGAAACTTATATAAATTCATTAATGCAGTTAATTAAATGATTATTAGAAACACTTTTAACAATTTTTAACATTTCAACCTCAAAAAAATTAGCAAAGAATTAATCTACTGCTTAATTTCGCCTACCCAAAAAATAAAATAGATTTAATGGAAGATATACATAGCAATGCCGGGCAGTCGCCGGATACTTTGATGAGCAGTTCATCCTATTCAACGGATATAAGGGCCATCAATGAAATGATACAACGCGAAAGCGCTTTTGTTGATCTGCTTAGAATGGAGATGGACAAGGTTATTGTTGGTCAGAAATACATGGTTGACCGCTTGCTGATAGGTTTACTGGCAGATGGGCACATTCTGTTAGAAGGTGTTCCGGGATTGGCAAAAACTTTGGCTATCAACACGCTTTCAAAAGCTATCCAGGTTGATTTTGCCCGTATCCAGTTTACTCCCGATTTGTTACCTGCGGATTTGTTGGGTACTATGATCTATAACCAAAAAAAGGAAGAGTTTATTGTAAGACAGGGCCCTATCTTCTCCAACTTCGTACTGGCGGATGAGATTAACCGTGCACCTGCAAAAGTGCAGAGCGCATTACTGGAAGCGATGCAGGAAAGACAGGTAACCATTGGTGATAAAACTTTCCCGCTGCCTAACCCATTCCTGGTGTTGGCAACGCAAAACCCGATAGAGCAGGAGGGTACCTATCCACTACCCGAAGCACAGGTTGACCGTTTTATGCTAAAAGTTGTTATAGGCTATCCAACTAAAGAAGACGAAAAACGAATTGTACGTTCAAACATATCGCCGCAAGGCATGATGAAACCTGCTGCCATTATTAAACCGGAAGATATTATCCGTGCACGTAAAGTGGTTAGGGAAGTTTATATGGACGAAAAGATAGAACAATACATTATTGATATCGTATTCGCTACCCGTTTCCCTGACCAGTATAAATTAGGTAATTATAAAAACCTGATAAGCTTTGGGGCTTCGCCGCGTGCAAGTATTAACCTGGCATTGGCTGCAAAAGCATATGCGTTTATTAAACGCAGGGGTTATGTGATACCGGAAGATGTGCGCGCTATTTGTCATGATGTACTTCGCCATCGTGTAGGTTTAACCTATGAGGCCGAAGCTGAAAATATGACAAGTGAGGATATTATTACCGGCATTTTAAACGCGGTAGAAGTACCGTAGACAGAATCAAGAGCCAAGAATCAAGGCACAAGACAAATAGGTTGATAATTTCAATCTTGACTCTTACGTCTTGACTCTTGACTCTTACGTCTTGACTCTCAAAAAATGGCAAAAGATACCCAGGAACTATTAAAGAAAGTACGGAAGATCGAGATCAAAACCCGCGGGCTGAGCAATCACCTGTTTACGGGCGAATACCACTCGGCTTTCAAGGGCAGGGGTATGGCTTTTAGCGAGGTACGTGAGTACCAGGTAGGTGACGAGATAAGAACCATCGACTGGAATGTTACCGCCCGCTTTAATCATCCTTACGTTAAGGTTTTTGAAGAGGAGCGCGAGTTAACAGTAATGCTGCTAATGGACGTGAGTGGCTCTGAAAGTTTTGGTACGGTTAACCAGCAAAAACAGGATATAGCCACTGAGCTTTGCGCGGTATTAGCTTTTTCGGCTATCCAGAATAATGATAAGGTTGGCGTTATATTTTTTAGTGATAAAATAGAAAAGTTTATCCCTCCTAAAAAAGGACGCACGCATATCCTGATGATCATTCGTGAATTGATAGACTTTAAACCAGATCATAAAGGAACTGATGTTGCCATGGCGCTAAAATATTTTACAGGCGCTATTAAAAAAAGGTGTACCGCTTTTATTATTTCGGATTTTATGACAGCCGACTTTGAGCAGGAATTAAAAATAGCTAATAAAAAACACGACGTAATTGCTTTGAGATTGTATGACAGGCATGAAGAGCAGTTCCCGGATATGGGGCTGATACCTGTACAAGACGAAGAAACGGGCCAGGTACAATGGATAAACACCAGCGATAAACGCGTGCGCGATGCTTACCAGGCCGAGGCTTTTAAAAGGATCGGAGTATTGCGTGAAACGTTCAGAAAATCCGGAGTTGATGTAGCAACTATTGGCACACACGAAACTTACGTAAAACCTTTAATGACATTATTTAAAAAGCGGGAAAGAAAGAAGTGAGTAAAATGAACAAACAGTTTTTTAAATATATAGGGTGTTTATTATTGCTGGCTGCCAGTTTTAGCTTATCCGCCAGCGCGCAGGATAGCCAGGCCGAAGCTAAACTAAAAGACTATACCATAAAAATCGGCGACCAAACACGTTTATTTCTGCAGGTTCATCAACCTGCTAAAGAGCATATTAACTTCCCAAAACTGGCAGATACATTAATAAGTAAAGTTCAGGTTGTAAGTGCCGGAAAATTGGATACCGTTTATGATACACAAGATCATAGCCGGGCAACAATCACTCAAACTTTAATTATAACCAGCTTTGATGCGGGTACTTATACCATACCTGCTTTTTCATTTGGAACAGGTGCAGGAGTTTTAAAAACGAACGATTTAACACTCCAGGTACAAACTGTTAAGGTTGATACTACAAAAGCTATTTATGATATTAAACAACCCTTTGCTGTTTCATACACCTTTTGGGATTGGCTAAGAGATCATTGGATTTTGGTTGTTTCAATTTTGGTAATTGTTTTAGTGATAGTCGGTATAATCTGGTACCTTAAAACACGTCCCGAAAAAATACCGGTTCTTAATATCGTAAAACCAGTTATTCCACCGCATACTGTTGCTTTAAACAAGTTGAAAGAGCTGCGCGATAAGAAATTATGGCAGCAGGATCAAATTAAATTATACTACAGTGAGTTGAGCGATGTGCTGCGCGAATACCTGGAAAAAAGGTTCGAGATAAAAACCTACGAAAAAACTACCGATGAGATATTTGCAGGTTTAAAATATGTAGATATTACTGACGAAAAGCGTGACAGGCTACGGCAGATATTAGTATTATCGGATCTGGTGAAATTCGCCAAAGAAAAACCTGTACCGGCAGAGAACGAACAAACCATGGATAGGGCCATTGATTTTGTAACCGGTACCAAACAGGTTATAGAACTGCCAAAAACAACTGATGGAGGCAGTGCTGATGACCTGGCTTAAAGGGATTGAATTTGCACAACCCGGTTTCTTTTGGCTGCTCCTTTTTATACCTGCAATGATTGGCTGGTATGTTTGGCGCGGACAAAAATTATACGCGCATTTAAATGTATCGGCAATAAAAGGGTTTACCGTTACCGGAAAGAGCATAGCGGTTCGCCTGCGTCATTCGGGCATTGTGTTTAGGTCATTGGCTTTAGCTGCTTTAATTACTGCATTAGCTCGCCCGCAAACTTCACTAAGCTGGCAAAACACTACAACCGAAGGTATTGATATAATTATTGCGTCGGATATTTCGGGAAGTATGCTTGCCGAAGATTTTCAGCCAAACAGGTTAGAAGCCGGCAAAAACATTGCTATTGATTTTATAAAGAACCGGCCCGATGATCGTATTGGCCTGGTGATATTTAGCGGCGAGAGCTTTACGCAATGCCCCTTAACTATTGATCATGATGTATTGATCAATTTATATAAAGACATTCATTACGGAATGATAGATGATGGTACCGCTATTGGTATGGGCCTGGCTACTGCCGTAAACCGTTTAAAGGATAGTGAAGCAAAAAGTAAGGTAATTATATTGTTGACAGATGGTTCAAATAATATGGGTTCTATTCCCCCAATTACCGCTGCCGAAATTGCCAAACAATTCAATATCCGTGTATATACTGTTGGCATAGGTACCAAAGGCTTTGCGCCATACCCGGTACAAACCCCTATGGGTATCCAGTACCAGCGTATGCCGGTTGATGTGGATGAGGTTACCCTTGGTAAAATTGCTGCCACTACCGGCGGTAAATACTTCAGGGCTACCGATAATGATAAGTTAAAAAGCATTTACGAACAGATAGATAAATTGGAGAAGGCAAAAATTGATGTAACACAATATCATAAAAAAACGGAGCTGTTTTTACCATTTGCCATTTTGGCCTTATTCTTTTTAGTGATTGAGTTTGGTTTGAAAAATACATTGCTGAAAGGAGCTTTAAACTAATATGTTACGTTTTGCACATACCGACTTTTTATGGGGATTAGCCGCTATCCCGGTGTTCCTGCTGCTTTTTATGCGGGTAAGCCACTGGAAGCGAAATGCTTTGAAAAACTTCGGCGAAAAGAAAGTAATAGATTTGATGATGCCTGATGTTTCCTTCTCGCGCCCATGGTTAAAGTTTACGCTTTTTATAGTTGCATTTGGGTTTTTAATACTTGGGTTGGCCGATCCGCAGATTGGGTCTAAGATGGAGGAGGAAAAACGCCAGGGTGCCGATTTAATGATATTACTGGATGTTTCAAACAGTATGTTATCGCAGGATATGGTGCCTAACAGGTTGGAA
>Ga0207153_1176_pt1 | contig 12774 bp, 9 predicted proteins | sample Alteio_BWMinHeat_27_FD_153580 | JGI IMG/M metagenome (GOLD analysis project Ga0207153, IMG submission 153580) | Enriched cells from forest soil in Barre Woods Harvard Forest LTER site, Petersham, Massachusetts, United States -... | ecosystem: Environmental > Terrestrial > Soil > Temperate forest >...
GCCCAGGCTGGTAACTTTCCCTATTTGAACGGATTCCGAGGCAAAAGCAAGAGTACAGCCGGTGACACAAGTGCATCGTACTTTCTCGCTCGACGCACGTCTTTAGTGCTGGAGGTTTGGAGCTCCACGAGGTGGTAACCACAGTCCAAAAGCACGAAAGGCCGTTGAGCCCGCTACTTGCGTTGGCTAGCGGATCCAAACGGCCGAGGTTTCGGGGCGAGGGTATCTTTTCTTACTTTAGTATTCTGAAAATCGACATTCCAGTCTCAACTCAATTGTCCTTGGAAGGCGATAGCAATGCCAGATTTCCCGACGGGACGGGCTTCCTGTCTCAAAACCGTGCCGGTGGCATGCAACACAACGGTCTCTAATCCTTCCTTTTGTAACCGCAGTGTTACTTCGACCTGAGTGCCGCGTGGAACCACTTCACCCGCCATTAGAAACATTCCTGTAAGAGACGCGTTCAAGGTGTCGGCTTTCAACTCGCGCGTACCGCTGGCGTCGTAACGAAGCGTAGCGGACTGATGCAAAGGGAAGCGGCGACTCTTGCGACGTTCAGGTTGTTCCACAATTGGCTCCGGTTCCGCCGTGGACGACAGAGTAACCTGATCATTCACCAAGCCAGCATGGCAAAATCGGTGTCCGATAAAGAGTGTCAGCCTAGGTTCCCTGCCGGGAGCGTCGAGAGGTGCTCGGTTGCGCAGGGTGGCTACAATGTTGATCCGTTTAACACGTTCGGAGTTTCAAGGCTGGAAATCAGAAGAACTCACAACTTGACCTTGTGAAGCTACGGCGCCGGACTAGATCACAATTTCCGCAGGGTGGTTTTCAAAACTTTCCCAGCGCTGCTCTTGGGAAGCGAATTCAGCACCACGATAATCTTAGGATTGAGTCTGGGCGGCAGCTGTTCCTTGCAAAAGCGGCGCAGCCGGCTTTCCAGGTCGGGTATGCCGGACTCGCGCGGCACCACAAATAGTTTGATGGCCTCACCGAGTATTTCGTCTGGCACACCGATCACGGCAGCTTCCAGTAGGTCGTCAAATTCCAGCAATTGCTCTTCCACCGCCTGGCAGCTTACGCGTTCTCCGCCACACTTGATGAAATCTCTGGCTCGATCGACCAGATAAAGGAACCCGTCTTCGTCGATCGTCGCCAGGTCGCCGGTGCGGAGCCCTCCATCGCGGAACGTGGCATCAGTTTCAGCCGGGTCGCGCCAATATCCCAAAGAAATATTGTCTCCTTCGGCAACGATCTCCCCGATCTCGTTCGGGCGCGCGTCCGTTCCTTCAGGAGTCATGACCCGGAGGCGGACGCCGGGGACCGCTTTTCCGATGGAGCCGGCTTTCAAGCTCACCATATCCGGAGGCAAGTAAGACAGACGCGCCGTCGCCTCGGTTTGCCCATACATCAGGAAAATTCGGGTGCCAGGAAGCGCCACTTGCAACTCCCGCACAAACACCGGTGCCAGATGGCCTCCGGCTTGTTGGACGTACCGCAGCGCCGGAAATGACATCCGGCTGAGACTCGATCGCCGCAGCAGAATTTGATAGTGGCTGGGCACTCCTGCGAACCCGGTACATTCCGTCTCCGCCATTCTTTTCAGCACCGTGTCGGGATACATGAAACGCAGGTCGAGCACGACACTGCCGCCTACCCGCAAGTGAGTGTGCAGCAGCGATGCGCCGAAGCAATAGTAAAGCGGCAAAACCGCCATGATCCGGTCAGTTTGGCTCAGCTGCAAGTATTGAATGATGGATTCTGTGTTGGCGATGATGTTGCCATGCGAGATCTTTACGCCGCGCGGCTTTCCAGTTGAGCCCGAAGTGAATATGATCGCGGCCAGTTCGCCGCTACTTACCTTGGGCACCTCGGCGCGAGGATCGAGCGCGTGACCCCTGACTTCGTCAAAGCTGGTCGCAAGCCCCGCAGCGGCGCGGGCGGCGTCGGTGATCAATGCCACCCCGCCAAATCGCTCTGCATTCGCTAGCGCAACCTTGGACTGGAGAAAAGCGAAGCGAGGTTCCGTGAGCCGTACGATATGCTCCAGATCGTCAGGCGCAGTATTGGGTGCGACTGGCACCGAAACCATGCCTGCCAGAAGTGTGCCCAGATAAGCGCTGACCCAAAAAAAAGAGTTCTCGCCGGCTAGAACTACGCGGTCGCCTTTGCGGCCACCTTCGCTGATCAGGTAGTGAGCAACGGCCGCTGCGGAAGACCGGAGATCACCATACGTATAAGAGCGGTCGAGCAGCAGCAGAGCGGTGCGGCTGGGTTCTTTGCCATCCAGCAGGAAATTGGCGACGTTGCCGGCCTGCAAATTACTGCCCTGGCTCGTGGCCGCGGTTTCGGATTGGTTAACGGAGTAAAGCACCACATTCACGCGAAAAGAGGACAACCCGTCATCGAAGCCACGGTTTTAGACCTCTGGAATCTGCTCCACCAACGCCGGTGCCATGTGAAGATATCGGGTAGCTTTGCGCTTGGCATCGATCAGGGTGTACACGCGTTCCACCTGCCGCTCCGGCAGCCCCACCATCCGGGCTAGTTCGGACGCTGCAATGCCTTTGTTCTTTCCGTAAAGGCACAAGTCCATTTTCTCGAGGGGGAGCGAGAAATAGAACTCCTCCTGCGACTGTTCGAGTGAGTAGGTGTCGGTGGTGGGAACTCGACTCTGAACTTCCGGGGGTACATCCAGATATGCTGCTAATTGATAAACCTGCGACTTGTAGAGGTGCGCGATCGGTTTCAGATCGGCAGCTCCATCACCGTAGCGCACGAAGAAACCCTGATCATATTCCAAGCGGTTGGGAGTACCTGCGACTGCGTAGTGTTTCAGGTCGGCGTAGTAATATTCCACCAACTTGCGGGTTCGCTGCTTCAGATTAGTTGCTGCCAGCACTCCGAGGTAGGCCTCGACGGTCAAGCGCACTTGACTGGTCTCGCCGTTCGGCGATTGCACCACCATGAAGTAGATCGGATAGCGGTCCCCATTCAACAGATCGGGAAGCACCATCTTGCATTTGTGCCGCGGGCCGTAGTCAGGAACTACCTGGCGAATGGCGGCGTCGCGCCGTTCATAACAGCCCGCAGCCTGCAAGATGGGAGTGATGTTTTCAAGTACGGAAGGTGCGCCGATGCTCCCTGCCACCATCTTTCCCAGGCGCAAACTGTCCGGGGATGAATCTGCCTCGGGAGTAAACAGGACCAGAACCCGCTGCGGGCCCAACGCCCGTGCGCAGAGAAACGCGACGACCGCGCTGTCGACGCCCCCAGAAACGCCCACCACCGCGCCCTTGCGGCGAAGTTTGTTAAACACCAGATCGCGAATGCTGGCGGCAATCCGTTCGGTCTCGGCAGCAGCGTCAATCTTCAGAATGTCAGGGGAAACTGCCGGAGAGGCATTCATAGATTTCCTCCCCACATCCTCACAACCCGGACCGGGCGGAGGGAGCGGGCAAGCTCATCTCGGGGATCGCATTCTGGCCGGCTATCTTTTGCTGCAGAAATCGCGCGAGGCTGGCAATCGAATCCAGGTTCTCCGGTACCAGTTCATCCGGTTCCAGTTCGACACTGTACTTATGCTCCACGAAGGACACCAACTCCAGAATGCCGGTGGAGTCGAAAATCCCCTTCTCCAGAAAGGAGTCGTTGTTGTTCAGGTTATCTTCCCGCGCCAGAAGATAATTTTCCCCGATAAAGCTGCGTATTTCCTGTTCAATTAAGCACATAATTTGTCGGTCTCGTTGACGAAATGAACTGCTGTACCAATAGCTGGGTTGAAAGTATTCCCACCAGCGCCATATTGTCCTTGGCGCCCATCACCCGGCCTTTTTTAAACTTCGCTACGAGACTGAGAACCGCAACGGGGGAGAAAATCCCGTCTCGCTGAATCCTTTCCTCGGAAAGGAGCTCTTCAACATATTTTGGGGAGGTTTGACTCAGGAAACTGGCCCCGTCTGGAGCCCGGTACGGCTGTTTAGGTCGTTCAATTACGGCTGACGGCAACATACCCTTGGACGCTTTTTTCAGCAGATGCTTTTCTGCCAAAACCCGCATTTTCAGGGCGGGAGGGAGCTTCTGACAGAATTCTATCACGCGATGATCCAAGAACGGGTACCGGGCCTCGACCGAATGGGCCATGGCCATCCTATCTCCTTGAGCCGAAAGGATATAGCCTGGCATCAGATACGCCGTTTCAAGGTACTGTGCCTGGCAGAATCCGGGCCAGCGAGGGTACTCCGAGGGTAGCGCCTGTTGCAGGTCGGAGTAGGCGTCATAGTCCGCCAGTTCGCTCTGCACATCGGACGAGAAATAACCCTTCAACTTCGCGGTTAGCTGCCAGCGCGGCAAGTGGGAAAAGAAAGGGCTGGCGGCGTCTTGGGCATCCGCGCGGAAGAAGTTCGCCAAATAGGCCTCTGGCTGCTTTTGAATGCCGGACATATAAGGATAGAGCCGCTTCAGTAGAAGTGGCCGAAGACGTGACCCCGGCTGCTGCGCCCAGAAGCGCCGGATCTTGGCCTCCTTGAAGATGTCATAACCTCCGAGCAGTTCGTCAGCGCCTTCGCCGGTGAGCACGACTTTGAAACCACTGCGATGGACCAGTTCAGACAGAAGATACAGTGGAGCAGGCCCGGCGCGCAGCACCGGCTGTTCGGCGTGCCAGACGACATCCGGGAAAACCTGTCCGATATCCCGCGAGGAGCAGCGAATTTCGCTGTGCTGAGTGTTTAGATATGCGCTGGCCTCGCGTTGATACTTGCTTTCGTCCAGCTCGGCATCCTCAAACGCAACCGAAAACGTCCTCAGTTTGCTATCTACGATCGGGCGGGCCAAAGCGGTGATGAAGCTGGAATCGATGCCGCCGCTGAGATAAGCGCCTACCGGAATGTCCGCTCGCAACCGGATCCGGGTCGCATCCTGCATCAGCTCCAACAGTTCTTCGGCTTTGTGCGCCGTCGAGTCATTCGCCGCTTCGATCGCAGAGTAATCGGGCTGCCAGTACTGCCGCAGGCGAACACGGCCGTCCTCCACAGTCAAGGAGTGTCCGGGAGGAATCTGGGAAATATTGTGGAAAATCGTGCGTGGCGGCAGGCTCACCCAGAAAGTAAAGAACTGATCCAGGGCGCGCAGATCAAGTTCGCGGCTGACTTCCGGACAAGCGAAGATGGCTTTTATTTCGGATCCAAAGATAAAATTCTGATCAGCAACCGTGTAAAACAGCGGTTGGATCCCAACCCGATCCCGCGACAAGAATAATTTCCGTCGGCGGGCGTCCCAGATGGCAAACGCCCATTGACCGTTCAAACGGTGAACGCAATCCTCGCCCAGGTCCCGGTATAAATGAAGAATGACTTCGGTGTCCGATCGGGTAGCGAAACGGTCGCCTTTCTTTAGCAGTTCTTCGCGCAGCTCAACGTGATTGAAAATCTCGCCATTGAAAGTGATCCACAGCGAACCGTCGGCGTTGGACATGGGCTGCCCGCCGCCCGCGATGTCAACGATGCTAAGCCGTGCGTTTGCCAGCCCCACTCCCGAATTGGCATAAACATTTTGCGCATCTGGCCCACGGTGCCGGATGGCTCCGATCATTTGTTGCAGGAGTCCGGCGTCGACTTCGCCGCCCGCCAGCTTCAGCATTCCCGCAATTCCACACATGCCAATCCTTGTCTCGTGAGAAGTCTCCGGTCGGCCGGATTCACGCACCTGGCAAATCGCTAAAGGGCTCCGTCTCCGTCAAACGGAGAAGGGTTCCACACACCCGGATCTTTCAAACGCTCCGCCAGTTGCTTGTCTTTGGCTTTATAGAAGTATAGCCAGGCCGGCAGGTCACGCTGGTGAGGCGCAAAGCCAGCAAGCACCCGTTGAATTTCCGGGGAAGCTCCAATCACTTCCAGCATCTCGATCTCTTGTTGGTGGCAACGCCGCAGGGCCCCGGTCAGCATGGGCGCAAGCAAGTCGGGATCGTCGTTCAGGGCACGGAAATCAACCAGCCGCACTCTTTTCAATCCGACTTCGTGATTGTCCTGGCGGAGGAATACTGCGTAAGCCAGCAGAGCGTTGTCCTGGGAAACCGTCGCCACCCAGGCGCGTTTGCTTTCGAGAGCGAACTTGAAATGCCAGTTGAGGGTGGCGCGAGAGCGTGAGGCGAGGAGAAAACCGGCGTGTCGTTCTCGCAGTTCCTCCCAGAAGGCATCGAAGCGCGCGTCGAATGCGGTCGCAACGGTGGCTTCAAGGCCTTTGTCTGCTGGTGCGAGAGGCTTCCGGCGGAGCTTATCCTTGGCGGCGAGAACGGCTGAAATCGGATAGCTGAGCAGATTCGGCAGGGGCAGATTCTTCGTCTTAGCGAGCTTGGCCGCAAAGCCCCGGTTGTGTGTGATCCAAAATACCGACCGGTTCCAGGCTCCGACGGGTGCCCGCTCGCAGTGAAATAACTCATGCAACTTGACTGCGTTGAGGTTGACCGTCGTGTTGACGATGAGATCTACATTGCTCTGATTGAAAAAGCGGCTGAAGAGAGGGAAGGAATAACTGCGGTATTGCTCATCCACCACCAGCCCACGCCCGCTGGCAGCAATGAGTTTTCGTCCTTGAAACTCAAATGCGGAGGGCACGTTGCCCAGGTAGCCGACGATGTTCTTGTCGGCATTCTCGACTACCCACCCGATGTTCCAACCTGGCGGACAGGCCGGGTTGTCGGTCCAGAGATGGGTCCATTCCTCATAAGATTTCGGGAGCAGTCCGTACCGGGACTCCAGGGAGGCGATACTCGGATAGTCAGCAAACACCGCCTCTCGGATTTGTGACGCGGCAGTTCCTGGGTGGTTGTTCATTCACTGACTTGTGGACATCCACACCACTCTTTTCGCCTACGGACGCGAGCTATGGGGAGTCGCTCATCATTGTAAGCAAGGAACCGTGGCTCATTGCAACAAAATGGAAACCGAGCCTTCGGTGGAGTTTGTGATCGCAAGATCAGCTTTGCCATTGCCGTTGAAATCCGCGGTGGTCAAACCCAACGGACCGCCGGCGGACGGAAGTCCGAACGGAGGCTCTTGAAATGTACCGGTACCGGTTCCCAGCAACAGCGAGATTGTGTTGCTTGAAGTGTTGGCCGTGACCAGGTCAAGGAATCTGGTTCCGTTGAAATCGCCGGTCACGATGGAACTGGGGCCGGTACCCGTCGCGTAGGGCACCCCGACCTGGAAGCTTCCATTTCCATTTCCCAGGAACACTCCAATCGCGTTCGCGCTCTGTTCAACAACGGCAAGGTCCATGTTACCGTCGCCGTTGAAGTCTGCCGCCACAACGGCCACTGGGTTGGTAGCGGCGAGCGGAGTTCCCGCCTGGAAGCTTCCGTCTCCGCCACCGAAAAGGATGGTAACGGTGTTCCCGGTCGAGTTCGCAATGGCTAGATCCGCGTTTCCGTCATTGTTGAAATCTCCCACCGTCATCGCCACCGGGCTGGTGAGCGTAGCCGCTGGCGTGGACAGCCCGCGGAACGTCCCATCTCCGGCCCCTAACAGGATCGAGACAGTCTTGATCGACTCGCTGAGAACTGCCAGATCGAGATGACCGTCGCCATTGAAATCGGCCACAACAATGGCAACCGGGTCGACCGCGTGGGCACATGCTGCCCAGATGTTACAGTCGACTGCGGGCGCTGGACGGAACGTGCCATTACCATTGCCCAGGAAAATCTGGATGCGGGCATCGGCGGTATCTCCTACCGCGAGGTCCATGATCCCGTCGCCATTGAAATCACCCACCGCCAGGGGGCCGGGTTCAAAGCCTGTGCTCATGAAGGTCGTGGTAAACGTGCCGTCCCCATTCCCCAGCAGAATCGAAATCCCGTTCGCCTGCTGGTTCGCCGCCACGCTGGGTCCAGAAGCGATTGAGGAGCTTCCAGCCACCGCGAGATCCATGATCCCGTCACCGTTAAAGTCAGCACTCACGATTGCGTTGGGAGTGGAGTCAACGCTTTCAGTCTGAGTAACGAAATGAAGGGTATTGCCAGGACGGGTGATGGACAATGGCAGGGCATTGGAAATGCCTCCGCCCGGCCCGGGTGTTGATGCTGTAACCATCGCGGTGCCCGCGGTTGCGATGTTCTCGGGGGAAACCGTAGCGGAGAGAGTTTTAGAACTGCCAACTTGAGTGGTCAACGGTTGACCATTCCAGTTGATCGTGGACAAGGTCGTAAAGCCAGTCCCATGAACTGTGAGGGTGAAGCCCTTCCCTCCGGGCGCCACGCTTGGGGGTACCAATGGCTGGAAGATCAGGGGAACTGCGTTGTTTGTCGATGCAACCCCGTTTCCTGAGAGAGTCACGGACAACGGACTATCCCCTCCCACAAAACTTACCAGTAGAACCGGAGTATTGATTAGAGAAAGCCTGGTGGGTGTGAACGTTACCTGAACCGTGCAGCTTCCCTTCGCGGGAATGCTGCTGCCGCAGTCGTTGATTTGGGAGAAGTCCCCAAAATCGAATGTCCCCCCAACAGAGACGCCACAGGTTGTAATACCTGGGCACGAGTCCCCGCTGAGCGAGACCGCGTTGTTACTGAGATTGCGGACTACCACCGATTGTGGAACGCTGTTGGTAGACATCGGTTGGTTGCCAAAATTCAGGGACCCTGGGTTGGCCGAAAGAGTCGCTCCTACTCCGGTGAGTGCCAGCACCTGTGGACTGGACGGATCGCTGTCATTCACCGATAGAGTGCCTGGCCGGTTGCCCGCGGCCGTGGGAGTGAAGGACACACTAATGTTGCAACTGCTCTTGGCCGCCAGAGAATTGCCGCAATTGTTACTCTGCGTGAAATCACCGGTGACGCTGACGCCGTTGATGGTTGTAGGCGTCGTTCCAAAGTTGTTCAGCACCACAATCTTGGTCTCGCCCAGGACTCCTACGGCGCTGGTCCCAAAGTTTAAGGTCGTACTAGGGCCCGAACCCAGTTGCACAAGAGCGCCAATTCCGGACAAAGCCACGGTATGGGTATTCATTACCCCCCCCAGGTTGTCGGTGATGGTAAGCGTGCCAGTCCGCAATCCGGCTGCAGTGGGGTGAAACACCGGCTGGATGGTGCAGGTGGCGCCGGCGAGGACCGTTCCGCAGTTGTTGATCTCCGTGAAGTCCCCACTGGGAACCACACTCATGATCTTGTCACTCTTATTGCCGTTACTGTTCGAGTAAGTCAAGTAGTAGAACTCACTCTTCGTCTGCACCACCTGGGGCTGAAACGCCAGCGAGCTTTGGATGACCGGGCAAGTGCGGATTGGCAGGGTCAGTGGGGGCAGGGGCGTTTGGTTGAAATCGAAGCTGTCGAGCATGTCATTGGCATTGGCGTCACGCTCGGTCATGAACGGGAGGTTGAAACGCTCCTCAATGAACTTGAGGACGGAAGATGCCTCGTATTGTGTATGGGAGATTTTTCCAGAAATCGCGTAGGGAGAGATGATGAGCATGGGCACGCGGCTGCCCAGCCCGAATTCATCCTCGCTCGGTGGCTGTATGTGTTCGTAAAAACCGCCAGGATCGTCCCACATAACGAAGATCACCGTGTTGTTCCAATTCGGCCCTTTGATGATGGCGTTAATCTGTTGTACAGTCCAGTTTTCTCCCAGGCAGCTGCTGGCAGGCGGATGCTCGTCCTCTCCATTGGCCGCAATCCAACTGACCGTCGACATGTTCCCGCTCTCGGCATCCTTCACGAAGTTCGTGTAGTAGGAAATGTGCTCCTGCCACTGCGAGCTGTTGTAGATGTGATTGATCGCCAGGTAGGGATTGAAGATGGTGTGGTTGGGTCCGTATGAAGTCCAGGTGATCCCGGCCGCCGTCAGCTCATCTCCCAGCGTGGTGACATCGATGCATGGATACTGAAAAGTTACGTTGCCATCTTGGTCCATGAACAGCGCAGTGGAACCGGGATCAGCTTCACACCCAGCTTCGCGCTTGCTTCCCAGGCGCGCTTGATCAATGATTCCGGCAGATGTGGCGGCGATCGTATAAAGATGATTGGGAAAACTGGTGGCGCGAATGGAAGAAAATGTATTGTCCGCCAGCACAAAATTGTGCGCGTAAGCGAAATAGTTGGGTATGTCCGACTCCTGAAGTTGCGACATGCACAGGCTCAGGCCGTTGGTTGGGCAGGTCGGATCCAGATCGAAATTGTCCATCTTGTTGTTGTCCAGTTGCTGGTTCAGGCAGACCCATGTGTGACAGATATCCCTCGGTGTGGAATCCGAGGTGTGATAAAGGGGGATGGTCGCGCCAGTGGACAGCAATCCCGTCGTCGTACCCCAAGGTGGAGGCTCGAAAGTCCCGAAATAGTTGTCAAACGTGCGATTTTCTTTGACGATAAAGACGATGTGCTCGATCTTGTTGAGGCCCTGAGCGGCAACCAGCGCCGGAAGCAGGACGTGTAAGAGCAACAAGACCAAAATCGGGGTGCGACGATAACGAGAACTGTTCATGGCTTCCTCACGTGCTGAATATCAGAATGGTTTACGGCTGAACTCGGCCAGGACTTCAGGCAAGGGGATGAAGGGTTGCCCAACGAGCTCGAATAGATCGCACTCGCAACCTACGCGTTCACTGGGGTCTGCTGGAATGTTGTCTTTGCCAGCGACTGAGGCTGGGGCAGGCCGGCCTTGGCCAGAACAAAATTGCCTACCACCAGAGCATCGATCCCTGAGCAGAAATAGCTGCGGACCGCATCTCTCGGGTTTACCACCAGCGGCTCGCCGAAAAGGTTGAAGGATGTATTCACCAGAATTGGCGCTGGCGCCTGCTCGCCAAACCGTTTCAAAAGCCGCCAGAACAACGGATTGCCTCCCCTGCTGACGACCTGCAACCGCACACGGTTCCCGGAAAACAAAAGTCCTTCGGGCAACACACTCGCCTCTGGTCTTGCCCACGCTAACGAATTCATGAACGCACAAAGCGGGGAGGCGTCAAAATAGCGGGCGCAATCCTCTTCCGGCACCGCCAGGGCAAAGGGACGGAACCACTCCCGGTGCTTGATGAAATCGTTCAGATTTTCCTTCACATAATCGCCCCAGGGCGACGCCAGCACGCTGCGGTGGCCGAGCGCGCGTGGGCCGAACTCAGTTGCGCCCTGGTACCAGCCCACAATCTTGCCGGCGCTGAGCAACTGCACCACGGCTTCAATCTTGCGGTCCTCGGTGTTGTGCAGGGCGTAGCGAGCCTTGCAGTTGTCGAGCACATCTTTGACGTCTTGTTCACGGAACTTCGGTCCCCAGAAGACGTGCGCGGGCGCCTCCATCCGGGGTTTACCGGAAAACTGGTGCCACGCGAGTTGGGCCGCACCCAGCGCGCAACCGCTGTTGCCTGGGGCCGGAGGCACTGACACCTGTCCTACCCCCAACCTCTTCTCCAGGTCAGAAACCAACAGAGTGTTCTGGAACAAGCCACCGCCCAGACAAATGTTCTGAATGCCCTCACGCTTCCGGAGGTCCTCAACCAGATCGCCGATCAGTTCTGTGCATGCCGCCTGCAAGCTCGCAGCCAGAACTTTTTTCTGGTCTTTACTGATTTCGCTGAGGTTGGTGGGAAGTTCAAACTGCCGAAAGAACTTCGCGGAAAGCGGAAGGCCACCGGCCAAACCCCGCGTAAAGAAACTCAAGTCCACTCTGGGAAGAGGACGATTCGAACTGCGGAACATCTTCAGGAACGCATTCTTAAGGTCGGGATTGCCTTCCAGACTGAGCCACTGGGTTTTGTGTTCTTCCTCCCGCGGCACGAAACCGATCAAGTCCGTGATGAGTGTGTAGATCCACGCCAGTGAATGCGGGAAGGGAATGGTTCGCAGCGTACGGATCTTTGTGCCCTCGCCGATGGCCACCATTCCGGATCTTCCGTCGCCTTCCTCGTCCAGCGTCAGGATCAACGCCTTCTCGAAAGGTGAGCAAAAGAACGCGGTTGCGGCGTGGCACAAATGGTGGTCCAGGCTGATCACCTTGGTTGTGCTTCCGACTCTGCGGTGCAGCCTGCGAACGTGATTGAGCTGTTGCGCAACCAGCCCGATATCATCGGCCTCGTAGTAGGCGTTGGCGAGCGGAGCAAAAGCGGCCTGCTTGGTGCGAGTCCACGACCGACGCAACCAGCCCTGGAGCGACTGGCTGGCTACTGCCACGGCATCGAGATCCTGCCAAGAAATTCCTGCGCTTTGCAGGCAAGATTCAATCGCGGTGATGGGTAAGCCGCGGGTGCGTGTGCGCAGCAACTTGCGATCTTCGATACCCGCTTCGACTTGTCCGTCGCGCAGCAGCACCGCCGCCGGGTCCCGCTTGAACGACGATAAGCCCAGGATTCGCATAGTCTATTGTGTTTCCTCCGTTCGCACCGGAGTGTCGCTCACAAAGCTGCAGAGCTGGTTTTCGGTTTTTCCTCGGAGGAGGTCTTTTGCCGCAGTAACAATGCCGGTTTCCCAGCCGCCACCCGGTAAGCATTCAGCAGCCACAGGGGCGCGAGGCAATAAATCCATTTTCGCACTTCATCTAAGGTTCGCAGGCTCCGATAAATCGTCCAGTCCGCCAGGCGCACCAACGGAGCTGGCTTTCCCTCCGCCAAACTCGTCCCATTCCGCACTCGCGGCCACCCGTCATACTTCTCCTGCCATAGGTGCACATAAGCGGCGACTTTGTGTTTCTGGGCGTCGGTGAGGATCTCGGCCGCTTCGTCCTCGACCAGTATTCGATCGCTCTTAACCTTCTTGTGCTGGCCGGCCGGGTCGATCGCCGAATGATCCGACCCTTT
>Ga0207153_1177_pt1 | contig 12699 bp, 7 predicted proteins | sample Alteio_BWMinHeat_27_FD_153580 | JGI IMG/M metagenome (GOLD analysis project Ga0207153, IMG submission 153580) | Enriched cells from forest soil in Barre Woods Harvard Forest LTER site, Petersham, Massachusetts, United States -... | ecosystem: Environmental > Terrestrial > Soil > Temperate forest >...
CCGATATACGTCCCTGGCTGCAGGAACTGCTCCGCAGTGAATTCGATCAGCAGATGCAACTGGCCGACAATCCGCCCGCCATTATCCGCTCCCGGCAACTGATCCGTAAAATACTGGTGCTCGAACACCCCGCGGAACTATTATGCACTTACCAGGATAAAACAGTGGACAATGCTTATAAATACTTTGTAAAAGGCACAGACAGTAATTATTTCCGTCAAAGCCGTGCTTTGCTCAGTAACCTGTTTGAAAGGTTCAAGTTGGAACGTAATAAAGAGAACCAGTTCAAGATCCAGCATTTCGTGTGGCATTTCTTTAGCGCCAAAGGCGGCGGAAATATGGGGGTGACCCATGGACAGCTCAAAAAAGAGTACCTCAATGACTATGTGGGGTTTGTCCAATTCCACCCTTCCTATGACTACACGGATTTCTTTGACGGCCTGCGGCCATTTCGAAAAGAGGGGCAGTCGGAAATCGGTTTCGAACTAAAGAACGGCAGCTTCAAAGCCTTTTGCGTAAAAGCGAAAAAGGAAATGCAGCATTCTAACCCGAAAAACTTCGTTTTTATCATCGATGAGATCAACCGCGCGGAGATTGCCAAAGTATTTGGCGAATTGTTCTTTGCCATAGATCCCGGTTATCGCGGCGAGGCCGGCATGGTCAGGACACAATACGGCAATATCCAGACGGAGAGGACCTGCTTTGTAAATGCGGAGGACGACTGGTTTTACGTTCCTGAAAACGTCTACATCATCGGCACCATGAACGATATTGACCGCAGCGTGGAAACTTTTGATTTTGCGATGCGCCGCAGGTTCGCCTGGATGGAGATCACCGCGGAGGAGCGCAAAAATATGTGGGACGGCCATATTGATGCCTGGAAAGAGGAAGCCGGTAAAAAGATGACTTCACTCAATAAGGCGATCAGCAAGGTTAGTGGTTTAAGCGCTGCCTACCACATCGGCCCGGCTTATTTCCTTAAACTCAAAGAATCGAACGGCGATTTCCAGCAATTGTGGAACTACCATATTGGTGTGATCCTTACCGAATACGTCAGGGGCACACCTAATGCGGATGAAACTTTGTCAAATCTAAAGGAGGCTTATGACCATCCCGCAACAGCTGTTTGATATCCGGACAACGGACAACTGCTGGAATTACGTTTTACCGGATGGCTTCGGCCAAGACCTCGATTGTATCGACGGCATTCCGCTGGAACAGGTAATGAGGGAAAACCCGCAGCTACTGGTATTTCCCGGTGTACTTGGCGCACACGATGATAAACTGGGTGAACAGACCATCTTGAATATCAAAGCCGGTAAACTGGCCACGCAAAACATGATGGGTTTCCTGGGAACTGGTCAGACAAGGTTGGCCATTACCTCGCGGTTTCAGAAGGACGGCAAGGATCGTGACCATTTTTTGCATTACCTGCTACAGAAAGTGCTCGCGCTGAACCTTTTTGATATGAGCGTCAGTTCCGGCACCGACGATATCTGGGATATCCTGCTGCTGTACCTGTTCCCATTCTATCTTAACCGCGCGCTTAACCAGGGATTGTTTAAATCCTATCAGCGGGCCGACCATAACGACCCTGATCTGAAAGGCCGCGTAGATATCGCACGTCATATCAAAAAGAACATGCCGTTTATGGGAAATATTGCGTACCAGACAAGGGAGCATACTTATGATAACCGGATCACCCAACTCATAAGGCATACGATTGCTTATATAAGCCGTCATGAATTTTCCGGGCCTTTGTTTAACAGCCAGGCTGAAACACGATTGGCGGTCAACCAGATCACCCAGGCCACGCCCAGCTACCAGCGCCAAAAATTGCGGCAGATCATCCAGTTGAATGTAAAGCTGGTCGACCATCCATTTTATACCGAATATGAGCCATTGCGAAAGCTGTGCCTGCAGATATTGCGGCGGGAAGGGCTGAGTTTTGGAAAAGAAAAAGACCAGGTGTACGGCCTGCTTTTCGATGGCGCCTGGCTTTGGGAAGAATATTTGAATTTGTTGTTGGCGCCGCTGGGTTACCTGCATCCGAAAAACAAATTAGGCCGAAAAGGCGATCCGATATACATGTTTGAAGGCGAAAGATATCCGCAATATCCCGACTTTTATCAATTGAGCAAAGGAACAGTTATTGATGCCAAATATAAACCGATCAAAGGCTTGATGCCTGCCCGCGAAGACTTGCATCAGGTCATAACTTATCTTTATCTCCTGCAAGCTGGTAAAGGCTGCTATCTTTATCCGGCACCTGAAAGCTACCCGGCCAAGATTGGAACAATAAGCGGCTACGGTGGTACATTGCAGAGTTTTGGCATGAAAATACCTTCAGGACATACAGACTACCGGGACTTTTGTAAGCAGATGCAAGCGTCGGAAGCCACGCTGGTCGATTTTTTCGCAGCCTTTTAATCCATAACTTTCATGAATGAAAAAATCGTTACCCAAGCCTGAAAACTGGCAGGATTTTGAAACCCTTTGTAAAAAACTGTTTGGAGAGATCTGGTTCTGCAAAAACACCATCAAAAAGAACGGCCGCAACGGGCAGGAACAGGCCGGGGTAGATATTTATGCCAAACCAAAAGGGGAAGACGGTTTTTTCGGGATACAGTGCAAAGGTAAAGATGATTATACCCAGGCTAAGCTGACCGCAAAAGAGATCAGGGCAGAAATTATAAAGGCAAAAAAATTCGAACCCAAACTTAAAGTTTTCATTATTGCCACGACCGCTAATAAAGATGCCGCGATCGAAAAACTGGTGCGCGAGGAGGACCTGAAAAGCAGCCTGAATGGTGGCTTTGAGATCTTGCTGTATGCCTGGGAAGACCTGGCCGATTTGATCGGGGAATACCGCGAGACCTATCAATGGTACATGAACGAACAGCAATTCCGGCATCAATATGAATGTCTTCTTTCCTTCGATGGCCAGCCTACCGTCACGATCAAGCCCGTTTATTTACGAAAAATTACCAAGTACATTACCGGGGAAGAAGAAGAAGCCTTTCGCCACACGGGCCTGGGTAAAATGCTGGGCATCAACAGCTCTATGGAACTGATGCTCGGTAATAGCTGGGCGAGGTCGCAAAAGCAGCAGTTCAATTATACGATCTGCCCCGTAAAGCTGACCATTACCAATACCGGCAGTAATGTAATGGAAGACTGGAAACTACGCCTGAAATTTGATCCTTCAGAAGTGAAAAAGCTGACGGATAAATATGAAGGGGAACCAAAAGGCGTTTACGAGGCATTACCTTCGGCCATTTTCAGGTCGATACAAATAAGGGCGCAAGCTTTATTTGTTAATGAACAGGAGCTTTCCGTATTATATCAACCCGCGGAAAACCACCCGCTCATTCAAAAGGACAGCCGGAGTTTCAGCCTTTGTCTCCAGCCACACGGCCACGAACAATCAGTCATTACCCTGAAATGGGAACTGCTTGCGCGGGATTACAGCGACCAGGGTGAAATGGTTATCAAAATTGAGCCGGAAATCCAGCGTTCCTATCGCCAGAAGGTTTTGGAAGACGGGGAGCAAAAGCCGGACGAAACGACCATTATGGAAAAGATCGATGATAAAAATGGCGAATAATTTGGTTATAAGCACCTGAGCAGGTATATTAAAAGTTTAATATAATACATGGAGGAACAAGACGAACAAGCGGAAATGGCCCGGATAGACGAACTGGTCAAACAGTTTGGCCGGTACGACCCAAAACTTGATCTGGCGACCTTCAAAATGCCGGTAAACGAATTAATCACATCACCTGGTTTTCGCCAATTTTTAAAAGAGAACGACCTTGCATTTAAGCATCTATCCCTTTACCTGGGTGCAGGCCAATATAATTTCTTCCAGGATCTGTCGCTGACCTCCAATATCTTGATCGCTGGTGCCATCGGATCGGGCAAAACGCAATTGCTATATAACCAGATAGCGATATGGTTATTCCAAAAACATCCCGCTGAACTCAAATTAGTGCTCTGCGGCAGTAAGCCGGTAGATTATGCAGCCTTTCAAAAAATCAGCCGGCATTATCTATCCGCCATGCCAGGCGCCGATGCCATTATTACGCCGGACAATTTTGAAAAGAACCTGAATGCACTGCTAAAGGAATGTATGGAACGGTTAAAAATGTTTGAACTTGCCGGCGTGAGAAATGCCGAGCGCTACAATGAAAAATATATGCGCCGGCAAACCAGTCAGTTTGAACAACACCGTTACCTGCCTGAAATCATTTTGATCATTGACGACCTCTATAATTTTTTAACGGATAGTGTGGTATCCGGCTTGTGCACGCTGATGCAAATGAATACCGGCACCGGTATTTATGTACTCGCGGTGACCAGCCAGATCGCATCGCACAAGATCACTAAACAGTTAAGGTCTAATTTTACTTTTCACGCCGCGCTGAAGCTGATGTCGCAAGCCGAGTCCCGCCTGATGCTGGACAGGGTAGGTGCAGAAAAACTGCAAACGCCCGGCGAATTGTTTTTTCTCTATAATGGCCGGCCGGCCACAGCACAACAGTTTATGCTCGATTTTACGGATATCGACCGAACGCTTGATTTTATTGGTGCCCAGCCCGGCTATCCCGTTGTTACTTTTGTGCCGGAAGAATTGTACGAAAATAATAAGGTATATGACCCCGACACCCGGGACCCGATGTTTGAAGAATCCGCACGGCTGATCGTGATGCACCAGCAAGGATCAACCTCGCTCATTCAACGCAAAATGAAACTTGGCTATAACCGCGCAGGGCGAATTATTGACCAGCTTGAAGCGGCAGGCATCGTGGGGCCTTTTGAGGGAAGCAAAGCCCGGGAAGTTTTATACCCTGACGAATATTCACTGGAACGGTACCTCGAAATTATTCGCCCCGGTTACCAGGAACCTGAACCGCAACCTTTGCCTCCGCCGGTAGCTGCGGAAAAAGCAAAAAAAGAAATCCCAATCCTTCCACCGCCAAAATCTGGTTTCTGGTCCTCTATATTTGGTAAAAAACAGTAACTTAGTGTTAACTAAATCTTCAAATGGTTTTATTTCTATTTTTTGCAGTTGTCGTCCTTTTCCTGATTTTCCGTGGGAAGAAAAGCGCCAAAAAACCATTAAAGCCTAAGGTTAATCCATTCAAACAACAATTGCCAATAAAGCCGTCCGTTCAAAGACCGGCTGCACCACGCCCCATTATGGCCAGCGCCGCGACAGCCCCCCGTCCCGTGCCGCCACCGGCGCCAGTTCCACCACCATCGCCTGTCCAGGTGGCATTGGATATGGCCATTAAGCATTTTGGCTGGGAATGGGAAGATTTCTTAAAGACGAAACCGGTTTTGTCAGTGGCTTCGCCTGTAATCCAGCGCCACTTCGCATCGGCTTACCAAAGCCTCCCGCAAATGGAATTGCGCGATTTTTTATATTCCCTGATCAATACGCAAACCGCGACAAATTATGATGCTGCCGGTAAGTTGGTCCCGCGCAAGCCTTATATTTACCATGAGCTGCACTTGGCTTCCTATGAACTCATCAGCCAGCAACGATTGAACGAACGCGACATACAGGAACTAATCAAAGGTCTGGTCAGGGAGTACCGTGAAAACAAAGAAGCAGAAAAACTACAAAAACAAACCGTCGCGACCATTGCCGTTGTTCCTGTCGAGCAACCTGTAATTGTACCGGTATCAGAAAATGAGCGAGAAACCTCAATACCTGTTGCTGAAAAAATCAGTTCAATTATCAATACTGTATTAGAAGCCAAACCCGTCACACCTCATGTAATTGACATTATTCCAGGTGACGTCAAGCTTGATTTGACGATACCCGTCAGTGTTGCCGTTCCAGCTCAAACCGGAAGTGGTTTTACCAGTAGCACCAACCATGTATACCAGGGTTATAATCCGGATGATTACAAATTCGGCCAGAAATATAAGGATAAGATGGGTCTTACGCCCCAGGAAGTCATCTGGCTGGATAAATTTACCATTATGACCAACCAATTTAACGCGGTTGAGTCCTGTGCCATCGCGATCAACCGATTATACCTGGCGATCATCAAAAAAATGGTCTGGCGTTTTTGGAATGAAAAAGTTGGCCTCCAGCAACGCATGGAAGACATTAAAGATACAGCATACAAGTTTTCCTTAAAGGAACATGGCCACTGGCAATATTTTAATCATGAAGATGTTAAGGTGAGAACAGAATCGGATCTCTATTATACAGTTTTCAAAAAGGCGGAGAACGCAATTAGAACTGCCTGGGGCTGCAGCCATATCTCCCCGGCTTTTTATTCCCGTACACAGGATGCCATCGATCTTTTCAAGCTGCATATCGAGCCGGTGCTGGATGAGGTGATCTTAGGTTTGACCGCCACCATTCCTGAAGCTTATGAGGCGACTGAAATTATACTTAATCAACAAAGCACAACCAGGTGGAAACGCGAATTTGAAAAGATTACTGCAAACCCGGCGCAAAATATCAAAATCACTGCCACAGCCATTCACCATTTGGCTAAACTGAACAAGAAAAATCCCTCTGTTGAAAATATCTATTATGAAGCGGCCAAATTTATGGCACCGATTGACAAAACTGAGGCACTGAATATGTACCTGTATTATATTCAGTCAGATCAAAAATCAGCGCGGATCGACAATAAACCGTTTAACAAAACCAATCAAAAGCAACTATTTAAAACGCCTGAGCAACAAGCCGAATTTCAGTTTATTGTTGAAGAGTTGATTGTATTTAAAGATATCAAACAATCCCTGAAAAAGGTTGCGGCGTTTTACGAAATCAAACGCAAGAGAATTACCCTGGACAACAGCGCCATCGCATTGGCCGGGCAGGAATTATCGGGTACCGTCGAGGTGCTGAATAAATATTTGAAAGATGAAGATGAGCCCGCGCCTGCCATACAAGCAGCAATTATCCATACCGCCGCGCTGGTGGCCGAAACCGGAACAATTACCGTGGCCGGATTAAGCGCATCGCAACTTTCACTGTTAGCTTTGTTCCAAAATAATAACTTAATCCTGTCATCCGAAATGGTTACCACATTTGCCGAGCAACATGGCGCTTTCAAAAATCAATTGATTGAAAGTATCAACGATGCCTGCATTGATGTACTGGATGACGTGTTAATCGAAGAAGACGGCGAAGACTATGCCATTGACCCTGATTACTTTAATAAGATATATCCTAAATGATTTCCAATCTAAAAGCAAAAGAAGCTACCGCGATCATCAATTCGCTTTCCAGTGGCGTAGTGCCCAAATTAGGTGTGCAACATATCGTAGTCGGCCGTAAGGCCGAAGTGGATGCCTTCGTACAGGCCCTGGAAGATGTTAAGAACGGGCATAGCATGGTCAAGTTCTGGATAGGCGATTTTGGATCGGGTAAGTCATTCATGATGCACGTTTTAAATACTGTTGCGCTTAAAGCCAAATTCGTGGTGGCCAGTGCTGACTTCACGCCAGATAACCGGCTTTATGCCAATGATGGTAAGGGAAGGGCGCTTTATAAGGCAATCATGGACAACATCGCTATTCAAACCAAACCGGAAGGAGGCGCTTTGCCAACATTGCTCGAAAAATGGATAGAACAGGTCCTGACAAAAACAGCCGGTGATAACAACATACCGCTTCATTTGATCCGGGAGGGGTCGCATTTGCCATTAGTGCAGGCCAATATCTCCAAGGCCGTCCAGGAAATCAGCGAAGTTGGCGGGTTTGACTTCGGATTGGTCGTCCTGAAATATTATGAAGGCTATGTCCGCCAGGATGACCGCCTGCGGTTAAATGCCCTGCGCTGGCTAAAGGGAGAATATACTACGAAAACGGAGGCCAGGCAGGATCTCGGGGTACGCGAGATCATCGATGACCTGAATTATTATGATATGCTGAAGAACTTTTGCAAATTCTTTGTAAGCATGGGTTACAGCGGTTTTATGATTAATCTCGATGAGGCCATTAACCTTTATAAAATCGGCACTGCCGCGATGCGCGAAAAAAATTATGAAAAGATACTGACGATCTACAATGATTGTTTCCAGGGGAAAGTAAGCAACCTGTTTATCAATTTTGCCGGGACCAACGAGGTGCTGGAGAACGAGCGCCGTGGTTTTTTCAGCTACCGGGCGCTTCGCTCCAGGTTGGAGACCAATCGTTTTGAGAGCGCTGAATACCGGGATTTTGCGCAGCCGGTGATCAAGCTTCGGCCACTGGATTTTAACCAGGTGTTCGTGCTGCTGCAAATGCTCCGGGAAATATTTAACGTAAATTATTCGGTTCAGGTCGCGCTTTCCGATGAAGAAATACTGTTGTTTATGGAAGAACTGTATAACAAACCCGGTGCCGCGGAGTTCCTTTTACCGCGTGAAGTGATCCGTGATTTTTTAGGGATTCTCAGCCTGCTCCGCCAGCATCCCGGGGCAGACAAGAAAAAAATGTTTGCCAGTCTGCAGGTTAAAGATGAGCGGCCAAAAGATGTATTACTCGAGGACATAGAGGAATTGTAGTATGTACGATTTGCTGACTGAACCAATCAGGCGCTATATACGGGACAAGGGCTGGGAGTCGCTGCGTTCTATACAAGCTGCCGCTATACAGCATATTTTGTCAGACGACCGGAATTATATACTTGAATCCCGCACCGCTTCCGGTAAAACCGAAGCGGCTTTTCTGCCTATTTTATCGCGGGTAAGTTTTAAAACGGCCGGTGTGAAAGTGCTCTATATTTCGCCGTTGATAGCACTCATTAACGACCAGTTCACCCGCATTGAAGAACTTTGTGTTTACCTGGACGTGCCGGTTACCAAATGGCATGGTGAGGCAAAGAGATCGTTGAAAGAGAAGTTGATCCGCGAACCGGAAGGCGTTCTCCTGATCACCCCTGAATCTTTGGAGGCGATGTTTTGCAACGCGCCGCAGCATATTCCCCATTTGTTCGGGACATTGGATTACGTGGTGATCGACGAGATCCATTCTTTTTTGGGTACCGACCGGGGCGTCCAGTTACAGTCATTGCTCAGCAGGTTACGGCTTACGGCCAAATGTAAATTTAAGGTGGTAGGTTTATCAGCCACTATCGGCGATCATGCAGCAGTCAAACAAATGACGGGGGATCCCGTCAACACTGCGGTCTTACGTGACGCGACCGGTAAAGGGATCGATGCGGTATTCAAGTATTTTCCTGATGAAGGCGCCGAATTGCCGCTTGATCTGCTGAAAGATCTCTATCTATGTACCAAGGATAATAAGGTGCTGATTTTCCCCAATAGTAGGGGCCGCGCGGAAGAGATCGCTGTCAAGCTGAATAAGATTTCGGAACGCGTGGGCGGCCATCACAATTATTTCTCTCATCACTCCTCTGTAGACCGGGAGGTCCGCGAATATGTAGAGCAGTTCGCAAAAAGCAACCAGCGTTACCCGTTCGCCATTTCCTGCACCTCGACCCTGGAACTGGGTATTGATATTGGCTCTGTTGATAAAGTCGTCCAGGTAGACGCAACAAGCTCTATCGCTTCGCTGATCCAGCGGGTGGGAAGGAGCGGGCGAAAGGACGGGATGACCAGTAGTCTATTGTTCTATGCCACACAGCCCTGGAGCCTGATCCAGTCGCTTGCCTGCTTTTCGCTCTACCGGGAAAAATTCGTCGAGCCGGTTGGCAATAACCAATATGCCTACGATATTTTGCTGCATCAGTTATTGTCAACCGTGAAACAGCTCAGCGGCTGTACATTTGATACATTGCAGGTAAGAATGGCTGACAATTATGCATTTGCCGAGATCAAACCGGCGGCCGTTACGGCCATTGTCAGGCATTTGTTGCAATTGGACATCCTGGAACTCATCGGTGGAGAGCTGATCATCGGGGTGGAAGGTGAGCGTATGGTCAATGCCCGCGATTTTTATGCGGTTTTTAAAACAGACCCCAATTATAAAGTAATATATGCCGACAAGCCGATAGGAGAAATTCCCTTAACTTCGATCATCGTGATTGATGAGAATATTTTCCTGGCAGCCCGGATCTGGAAAGTCGTTGATATCGACGAGAAATCGAAGAAAATTATCGTAATATCGGCGAAGGACGGTAAGAAACCAAAATTTTCAGGAGGCGGTATGGATGTGAATGTGCGGGTGAGGGAACGGATGCTGGAATTGCTGATGACAGGAACGATCTGGGACGAGCTTGAAAGCAGCGCATCGGAGGTGCTGGCAGAATACCGAAAAATGTTCGGTAAATATGCATTAGAAGATTTAAGCTTCGACCGGCCGGTTATTGAAAAGGACGGGAGCTGCATAGTTTATACCTTCCAGGGCTCCGGTGTCAATCGTGCAATTGCCTTTTTATTACAGCAGCTAACACCCGGCTTTGTCATTACGCTGGTAGAAGAAGACAGTTCCTTTCACTTTAGCTGTGATTTCAAGACGGCAGAGCAAACCCTGCTGACCGCAGTAGCCAATCTGGACAATGTCGATACCTATCTGACAGGCGCGATTGCTGCTAATCCGGAAGGTATGGTGAATTCGAAATGGGGGATTTATTTACCGCCCGCCCTGCAAAAGGAACTGCTGAAGGCTACACATTATGATTTTAACGGTGCCGGAGAATTTCTCGCCAATATCAGGCTGGTCAGGCATGAAGACTCAAGTAGAGAAAGTTCATAAGGAACCATTTCTTTATACGTACATTTAAGCTATTAAACCTAAGAAGATAATATGGACATGCTGATTTATTTATTTGCCGGGCTGCTTGTTGGGACTGTGCTGGGCTGGTTTATCGCTAAAGCCAGTAAACCAAAACTAACTATTGGTTCCAGCGAGGAATATATTGAGCTGGATAAGGCTTTCACCGCATATAAAGCAACTGGCGAAGCTAATCTGAAAAATACGGAAAAAGACCTCGGGGCTAAAGCCGCTGAAAATAAAGAACTTGCTGAAGATCTCGAAACGACTCAATTGACACTCGCGGAAACCAGAGAGCAGCTCGGCGTCCTGACGGCAAACTATAAATCTTTGGCGGTAAGTTTAGCGGAGGAAAAAGAAAAAAGCGGTATTCTTGGCGCGGATATCGTCACCAACACCACAGAATTGAATAAAACTTACCAGAATCTGGCCACCGCTAATGCCAACTATAAAGGTACACTGGACCTGTTACAGGCCGGAAAAGATGCGCTCGAAGCGTTGAAAACAGAATTACAAAACGTCAAAGAAGATTTGAACAGCAAGAATCAGACCTTAGCAACAGCACTGGCCGACAATAAAGCCTTACAGGAAAAGCAGGAAACGCAAAAAACGGAAATGGAAGAACTAGGCAAAAAGTTCAATACCGAATTTGAAAATATAGCTAATAAAATACTGGAAACTAAAACTGAGAAATTTACTGAGCTCAATAAAAACAACCTGAAAGATATTTTAGATCCCTTAGGTGTCAATCTGAAGGAATTTAAAACCAAGGTCGAGGAAGTTTACGATAAAGAATCCAAGGAACGCTTTTCCCTGGGCGAAAAGGTTAAAGAATTATCATTGTTGAACCAAATCATTAGCGAAGACGCGAAGAACCTGACCAAGGCGTTAAAAGGCGAAGCAAAAACACAAGGCAACTGGGGCGAGATGATCCTCGAAAGTATCCTGGAGCGTTCCGGCCTGGTAAAAGACCGCGAATATTTTATGGAACATGAACTGCTGGACGCAGAAGGGAAACCGCTAAGATCAGATTCAGAAGGAAAGAAAATGCGGCCTGACGCGGTGATCAAATATCCGGACAACCGAAGCGTGATCATCGATTCTAAAGTTTCGTTAAATGCCTTCACCCGGCTCATCGCATCCATAGATGTAGAGGAACAAAAGAAAGAGTTGGCCGCGCACGTGACCGCTATTAAAACCCATATCGTTGCACTCAGTGCTAAAGGATACGATGATTATGATAAGGCCCTGGATTTCGTTATGCTTTTTGTTCCCAGCGAACCTGCGTATATCGCTGCATTGCAAAGTGATCCTGATTTATGGAATTTTGCATATGACAAGCGGATATTGTTATTGAGTCCGACGAATTTGATTACTTCACTAAAGCTGATTGTCGATTTGTGGAAGCGAGAATACCAAAATCAAAATGCCATCGATATTGCAGAAAGAGGCGCAAAACTTTATGACAAATTTGTAGGATTTGTTGAAAACCTGGCCTACGTAGGCGATCACCTGGACAAGGCAAAAGGGAAATATGATGATGCCTTTAAACAGCTCAGCACCGGAAAAGATAACCTCGTTTTACAAACTAGTAAACTTAAGGACCTGGGACTGAAAAATAAGAAAACGTTGCCGCAGGATATTGTGAATGCGGCAGTCAACGGCGATCTTATTGCGAATTAAAGCATTTTTAAGGTAATGCCAACCAGTCCGGTGAACTTCTCCAGGTAATACTGGATGGTTTTTAGTTTGAAATCATCCCAGTAAGGTGCCATCGGTTCCAGGGCATCATTTTGGTTTAGAACTACGTCCAGTACAAATCCTTGTTTGTCCTGTTGTTTTTCTGCTGCTAACCTTAATTCTTCCTCATGGATCACGCCGGGAAATTTTGACAGGAACAATAACTGCACAGCGGTTTTATCCTGCACATTGAGGCGCGGGATTTCTACAATCTCCGATGATACCGAATCTATATCAGCGAGCCGGTTTTGGATGCCTTCCGCAATG
>Ga0207153_1178_pt1 | contig 12683 bp, 16 predicted proteins | sample Alteio_BWMinHeat_27_FD_153580 | JGI IMG/M metagenome (GOLD analysis project Ga0207153, IMG submission 153580) | Enriched cells from forest soil in Barre Woods Harvard Forest LTER site, Petersham, Massachusetts, United States -... | ecosystem: Environmental > Terrestrial > Soil > Temperate forest >...
TGGGGCAGCTCACGGCCTCGATCGCCCACGAAGTAAGCCAGCCTATTGCGGCGGCGGTCACCAACGCCGAAGCCGCCCAGCGTTGGCTAAGCGCGCAGCCGCCAAATATTCATAAGGTGGGCGAGTCGCTCGCTCTTATCGTAGGGGATTGTAGTCGCGCGGGTGAGGTCATCGGGCGGATCCGCGCGCTCATCAAAAAGGCGCCTCCGCGGAAGGATGCCGTCGCAATCAACGACGCGATCCTCGAAGTTATGGCCCTTACCCGTGGCGAAGCGGCGAACAACGGCGTCTCGGTCCAGACTCAACTCGCGGACGACTCGCCGCTTGTCCAAGGCGATCGGGTCCAGCTGCAACAGGTAATGCTCAACTTGATCGTGAATGCGATCGACGCGATGCGCAGCCTCCACGAAGGGAACAGAGACCTGTTGATCTGCACCCAAAAGGCCGAGCCGAATGGCGTGCTGGTCGAGGTACGAGATTCGGGTACAGGCTTCGCGCCGGCGACTATCGAGCGGCTGTTCGAGGCCTTCCACACGACCAAGCCGGGCGGTTTGGGGCTGGGTCTCTCCATTTGCCACTCGATCATCGAAGCGCATGGTGGGCGACTGTGGGCGAGCGCCAACGAGCCCCGTGGTGCCATCTTTCAATTCACAGTGCCCGCCCACTCGGGCAGCGCATCGTAATGCATGCTGTCGCATGCTAGCCTGCCCCAGAAGGGGCGAGCGTTTACAACGGCCCACGTCCAAGATGGGTCGATGCTGTCGAAAAAGTCGAAAATTGAGCGCCTCCGAAAATCTCGCGAAGATCAGTGAAGCCGTCCGGAAATGAACGCCGCCTACTCTTGGCGCCGATCAAATAACGGGGTTCGGTCATGTTGGGACACATCATCAGCTTTGTTTATCGAGGGCTTACTTCGGGACTATGCGGCGTTGTCCACGCATCAACGCATTGTATCGATCGATCTGGCCAGCAAGTCCCGCCCAGCTGCGAGCGAGATTTTTCAGAGCAAGGGCTTCAGCCTTACTCTGCGCCAATTTCACCAAGCGACGACATTCAGTTGATTGATCGAGGCAATGTTGCGCGCTGTCCATGAACAACCTTAAAGGTACTCCAGCTTAACGTAAGCAAGTGACATGCCGCGACGGTTCCTCAGCAGAACTGCTGAGAAGGGGCCACTTCAAAGTTGATGGAAAGCCAATGGAGCGCATGGGCCGCAATAGCTGCGGGTCTTGCGGCGATTTTTGCGATTGCTGACGGGTTAGCCCGTTAGCTCTTGTCAGGTTGAACTTATATCGTACGCCGACGCTCAACGGATCGAATGCGCCCGTAGGTCTGGTGCTTGCCTCACTAGACCCCACTCGAATGACGGTTCAAGTAAACAACGTTTTAGTGGTGACGGTGCGGTTGCCTCTTATCTAAAACAATATAGAAACACCAGCCACGGTGGCACCATGATCGTCCGCTGCATCGACAACACCTTGCAGCGCGACGTGCTGGTGGTCGGGCGCAAATATGAAGTCCGCGCCGAACGCGATGACTGCTACATCCTTTCCGGCTTCGACAAACGATTCAGCAAGACGCGGTTTGAGATCGTGGAACGTTGTGCCGCTGGGGACCGCCGTCGCTAAAGGGCCGCGTTTAGCGCCCTGATGGTCGGGCCGATGTCAGTACTTAACTCAGAAGGCAATCGGTCAATGATGACATTGGCTTTTCAAAAAGGGGTCTTAGTCGCCGTAGTCGGCGTGGGGCTACTCGCGGGCCTGATTATTTGGGCGTTCTGGATTGTGCCATGATCCTGAGCGCCGCCTACGCCGAGAAAAGTGAACCCGAAAGAAACGGCCCACAGCGCTGTGACCTAGTACCCACTTTTCTTTGAGAGTGAGTCGTGATTCAAGGTCGGGATGATACCCGAAGCAAGAGAAGTCCACCTTTCGAAGAAAGATCGCAAGGTGCTTGAGGCGTGTTGCCGCTCACCGGTGACATTGCAACGCGATTTGAAGCGGGCGCGGATCGTTCTGTTGGCGGCGGCCGGGCGCAGCACCCGCTCGATCGCCAAGGAAGTTGGGGTCCAGCCGCGGATTGTCAGCCTTTGGCGGCGTCGCTATGCCGACCAAGGCCTTGAAGGGCTGCAAGACAAGCCGCGGCCTGGCAAGCAGCCGATCTATACGAAGGCCACCGACAAGCGGATTCTGAAACTGCTGGACAAACCGCCGCCGGATGGGTTCGCACGCTGGAGCGGGCCCCTGCTGGCCGGGGCGCTGGGCGATGTTGACGTCCAATATGTCTGGCGGTTCCTGCGCAGCCACAAGATCGACCTCGTGGCTCGCAAGTCCTGGTGTGAGAGCAACGACCCGAACTTTACGGCCAAAGCCGCCGATGTTGTCGGCCTCTACGTCGCCCCGCCCGAGAAGGCCATCGTGCTATGCGTGGACGAAAAGCCTTCGATCCAGGCTTTGGAGCGAGCGCAGGGCTATCTGAAGTTGCCCAATGGCCGCGCCTTGACCGGCCAGAGCCACGACTACAAGCGACACGGCACCACAACGCTGTTTGCGGCGCTCGAAGTCGCCACCGGAAAGATCATCGCGGCCCATTCAAAACGGCGTCGCCGCGTCGAGTTTCTCGACTTCATGAACAGCATCGCCGCGGCTTTTCCGGACCGAAAGCTTCACGTCATCCTCGACAACCTCAACACCCACAAGAAGAACGAGGACTGGCTCAAGGCCCACCCCAATGTGCAATTTCATTTCACGCCGACAAGCGCGTCCTGGCTCAATCAGGTCGAGGTATGATTCTCGATCTTGCAGGGGCAGTCGCTCAGCGGCACCTCCTTCACAAGCCTTAAACAGCTTCAGGAGCACATCGATGCCTACATCAACGCATATAACGGCAAAGCTCAGCCCTTCGTCTGGACCAAGAAAAAGGTCCGTCAACGCCGATTCAAAGGCCGCCGTATCACTCAGCTCTGATTCCGGGTACTAGATCACCTCTTGCATGCCGAGGGATGTGGTAAGTGGGATGGAGCCGATGGTCAAACGACGGGGTTCGATCATGCCCTTCATATTCGACCTGCTCTATCGCGAATATTGCCGTAGCCGATTGGCTGACGGTATCCATCCGCCGTAACCGACTTTTGCAACAAAATCTGCCAACAACGGAGGTCGGCAGTACGAATGCAAAGGGCGGCGGCTGGCCCCTCTAATAGAAATAAGCCTTTTAGAGTGGATGTCCGGGATTCTCTCGAAGGTACGGATGCTCCCGGACGATTAAGGCGCTCCAGATCCAAGAGATCGTTCGGGATCTTCCGGATCGAAAAGATGAGCGAGAAAGGATTTGCGGGATCGTCAACGACGATCATCGCCGGCAACAAGTCGATCGGAATGTCTGAATCGCCGGCGACGATTTATTATGTTTTCGGACGGACGACTAAGAGGTCGTCAGCCTTGGACCAGGCGCCAAGGCTGCCCTGGACCACGCTCCATTATGGCGCCGCGCGTCCCGAACGGCTCTGGCGTCACGCCGCGCACCCAGAGCTCGATGCGGTCGGCTACGAGCTGAACGAAGATGGAGGTCTCGTCATCAGCGCCGGCGGGAAAGAATTGGTTCCAGGCCGGCTGCCAGCGCGCTCGCAGCAGCGCCCGGTCGGCGATGATGACACCGCGCCCGATTAGGGTGACATAGCTGTCATCGGCGTCATGTTGATAGACCACGCTCAGCCGGCCGGTACGGCCGATCTCCAGCGCCTTGCGGGAACCGCGGCGGGTGAGGAATAAAATGCCGAAGGGATCTTCGCTCGCCGGCGATTTTTGCGGACCCATGGGCCGCGCGTTGACGCTGCCGTCCTCGGCGACCGTCATCGCCCAACAATAGCGCGCCTTTTCCATGGTCGCCACTGCTGCCGCCAGCAGCCGTTCGACCGACGTAGATCCAGCCTCCATCGCCGCCGTGCTCGTCATGCCGCACCTCCAGTGAATGAGGAAGGCACGGTTGATATCACTTATTGACTGATTAGTCTAGACCAAATAGTCTAGATGAATGGGACGAGCAGTGTTCAACAATGCGGGCTTTCTCGGCGCGGCCCGGGCGCTGGCTTGCGAACGGGGCCCTGGCGCAGTCACGGTCGATTCCGTCACGCAGCGCCTTCGAGCTCCAAAGGGCTCGTTCTATCACCGCTTCGCTTCGCGCGACGCGCTACTCGGCGAGTTGTGGCTGGAAACGGTGCTCGCCTATCAGGAGGGATTCGTCGCGGCCATCGAATCCGGCGACGGCCTCGCCGCCGCGCTTCACACGCCCGCCTGGGCGCGATTGCATCTGGACGACGCGCGGCTACTGTTGCTCTATAGCCGTCATGATTTCGTGCAAGGCGATTGGCCCAAAACCCTCAAACGTGGCGTGCGCGATCAAGCACAGCGGCTCGAAGGCTGCGTGGCGAGCTTTGCACGCGGTGCATTCGGTCGCGCTGGTCCGGCGCAACTCCGGCGCGCCGCCTTCGTGCTCGCAGAAGTTCCCATCGCCGCCGTAAAGCCGCACCTTAGGGATCGCGAACCGCCGCCGCCTATGGTCGATGAACTGATAACGGCGACGTACCACGCGATCGTTCAAGGCGGGACGCGAAGGAATGCCAGCGATGGCGCGTCGGCACCGCTGTGATTCGGCGCCGATAGGGCTAGTGTCCTGAACCAGAAGTTCGTGGCATTTTAGACCTCGGCCGGCAAGTTGTAGGCGCAGAATCGTTGGATCGAGCGGAGAATGTCGTCAGCTGATTTGGTCCAACGGAACGGCTTTGGGTCTGCGTTGTGATGTTCGATGAAGGACGTAATCTCGGCACGTAGCGCCGCCACACTACGATAGATGCCGCGCCTGATCTTGCGCTCGGTGATGAGTGCAAAGAAGCGTTCGACCTGATTGAGCCAGGATGAACTGGTTGGCGTCAGGTGGACGTGCCAGCGCGGCCTCTTTGCCAGCCAGTTGCGGATCAACGGCGTCTTATGGGTTGCATAATTGTCCATGACGAGGTGGACGTCCAGATCGTCTGGAACAGCGGCTTCGATCTCATCGAGAAACTTGCGGAACTCTTTGGCGCGATGGCGCCCGTAACACTTGCCGATGACCCGGCCAGTTGCGATGTCGAGGGCGGCAAACAGCGATGTGGTGCCGTGGCGCTTGTAGTCGTGACTACGGCGCGCCGCCTGGCCCGGTCGCATGGGCAGCATGGGCTGACTGCGGTCCAGCGCCTGGATCTGCGACTTCTCATCGACACACAGTACGATGGCGCGCTCGGGCGGGGCTACGTAGAGGCCGACGACGTCGCGAACCTTGGCGACGAAGTCGGGATCGGTTGAGAGCTTGAAGGTCTCCAATCGATGCGGCTGCAGGCCGAAGGCGCGCCATATCCGCTGTACTGTCGAGACTGACAGCCCACTGGCCCGCGCCATGCCGCGCGAACTCCAGTGGGTGGCGTCGGGGGGCTGGGTCTCAAGAGTGCGGACGATCACCGCCTCGATCCGGGTATCCTCGATAGTGCGCGGCGTTCCCGATCGCGGCTCGTCCCAAAGACCTTCAAGCCGATGCTCGCAGAACCGCCGCCGCCACTTGCCAACCGTGTCCGGATCGACAGCCAGACGGGCCGCCACAACCTTGCTCTGCTCGCCGTCAGCACAGGCCAAGATGATCCGAGCGCGCAGCGCCAAGGCCTGCGCTGTGCTCCGGCGCGACGCCAGCGACGTCAACTCAGCGCGTTCTACCTCATCCAGTTCCAGTGGAGCAAAGCGTCGACCCATCGCCAATCCTCCCCAAAAACTGGAGAGTCCGCTATCATCGAGTCGATTTGGAGTCCGCCGAACTTCTGATTCAGGACACTAGGGCATTTTCCGGTTGGATCGAATCGCAGCGGCCTCATGGTTCTGGGCGCGCGGCGTTGCCGCGGTCTTCACCATGAGGGTCTGGAGGCCTCAACGTCCGACATCGACGCCACGCCCCTGTCGAACGCCCTGATTGATCGGATCCGCGAGCCCGGCGCGGGGTTATTCATCCGGATCAGGCTCCCCGATGATGGCCGCTAACTCCAACACCTTTCGCCTCAGATTCTCTGCCTTTCCGCCTAAGAGCCGATCCTGCCGATGCGCCATCAACAAAATGGCATTTAGCACCTGGTCTGAATGGTGAGCCAATACCACGAGGTGTCGGCCGCAGGGTGCGTACCGTCCTGAAATCCAATTTTTGACCGTGCGCTCATTCGCACCCGTCCAGCCCGCCACCAGCTTTGCGCGCGAGTTTCGGTCCTTGAGTTCCGACGTCAATGCCGATGCGATTTTCATCGCGAACGCATGATCGTCAAGGCTGAAATCCGAACTGCCGTCTCCGCCCCTTTTTGGAAAGGACTTACCCGTTTTCGGAAAGGACTTACCCTTTTTTGGAAACGACATTCCACCCTCCTGTCCCGTAGGATCAGGCGGGTAATTCGTGACGCCTTGGGGGAGGCCGGCAACTTTGGTAATTAAGAAGCGGGCAATAGCCCTCCAGATGATACGCGAGCCGCTTCGGCAGGCGCTCCATGACCGCCTTCTCGAAGGGGCCAGGCACGACACCCTGGACCATCTCGACCGGCATCGACGATCGAAAAGCGCCCTCGGCCCTAGGGATTTCTCGCTGGATATGAGCGAGGCCGAAGCCGCGGACCTTGCAAAGCCGTACAGTAGGCAACTGGGCGATCAGGTCATCACCGATCCGGGCGCTATTTATACGTGACGAGATCTATTTTTGGTCTGTTCATTCTCACTCAAGAGTAGTGGTTTCCCTCACACTTGACTTGGCGCTGTCTCGCAATTGAGAATTTGTGCACTTCCGCTGTTGGCACCTTCCGGACATGGCCGGACTGGCTGACGATGTCCGTTCACGAGGCAAAAGCGGAAGTCTCGTTTGAACGGCCCGAGGTCTGTTGATGGGGAAAGAGCGGAAGTCGGATTTCGGGGCAGTCAGGTCCGTTGAAGACCCGAGCGGACATTTGTGCCTCTAAAATAAGAGGCTCGCGGGCATATTCTCTTCTCGAGAAGCCAGACTGTTGATCCAAATCAATGGCCAAGGCGGCGGGGAGTACCCTGCTTCCTGCTTCCATACCGAATGGGAGGACGACATGCCTGAGAGTGTCTACGATGTGATTTTGCTGATTGGTAGCAGCAAAGAATCGTGGGAAAAGGCCGCCACCAACGCGATCGAACAAGCTTCCAAATCTCTCCGCAATCTTCGCGTCGCAGAAATCGTCGAACTCGATATGCAACTGGACGCGAAGGGAAAGGTGGAAGCCTATCGCGCGAAGGTTAGGCTATCGTTCAAAGTCGAGCGCTGAAGGACCAAATCAACGCCTGCTCTTGATTTGATCGCGAAACAGAAACACCGTTAGGCCGTACAGGAATGCACACGCTAAGATGAAAAGCGCGCCTTGCGCCATGTCAGCCATGTTGAGATCTCCCATGCTCAAGCGTTCTCTCGCGCTGACGAGGTGATCGAATAGTCGTAGTCCGGAAGTGGTCCTTCGCGACATCTTGCGCCGCCGCGTGAGCGTAGTCGTTAACAGAGCGAACCGGACGTAGCGTGCGTCGCATCACGTCAACGAGTTTTTGGGTGACGGCCTAGTAAGCTTGCCACGTCCCGGCGCGGCCCGCCGGCCCGGGCGGCAGCGCCGCTTGCAGCGCCGTAATACGTCCCCGACTTTCGTAGGGGCGGCGGGCAAAGTAGGTCCTGGGAGTCAAACGACACCTCAAATGTCCGCTTTGCGCCAAAACCGGACCTTCCTTAGTTGTAGCTTTTGTCGAGTCGCCCGAAGGGCTTTCACCTCCAGGCGCTCCCTGAACCGTACGTGAATTCGTACGGCTCCCGATGTTCGGCCGTTGCCATGACATAGCTGCCAGTGAGCGAGGAGGGTCGGATTTGCCCGGCGAAGCCGGTCAAACCAATCTCGCGCCCCTTTGGTTTGGTGTCGCAACCGTTTGAACTTACGGCGCGCCCAGCGCATGACATAGATATCGATCCTCTTCAGGGTCGGACGCAACTGCGTCCGGTAGAAGTTGCCGTAGTAGGTGATCCAGCCTTGAATGTACGGGTTGTTACATCTTGGCCAGTTCCTGCAGGACTTGTCGCTGTGGTGGTGAAGGGTCCAGCGCCGGATTGTCCGGCTGATGGCGTTCAGCGCCTTTGGGCTGGCGGCGGGCATGAAGCCACGCGCGTGGATACGACCTTGCCACATCGTCTTCCTCGCCCGGAAACTGAAGCCGAGAAAGTCGAACGATTGGTTCACGAAGTCGCCACGCCGGTTCGCATCTTTGCAGTAGACGATTTTCGTCTTCGCAGGATGCAGCACCAACTCGCAGGCCGCAAAGCGGTCGGCAAGCGCGCGCCATAACGCCTGCGCCTCATCGGCGCTCTTAAAGTGACAAATGACGTCATCGTTGCATACTACAATTGGGCACTAGAATATACTCGGGTGTTAAAGGTAGCCAAGGGAAACTAGGGTTGCCACAGCTTGGGTTCGGGTTTTGACGTCGAGCTTCTTTTTTATCCGCTCAATGTGGAATTTCACTGTCGTGTGTGAGATTTCTAGAATCAGGCCGATGTCTGTGTCGGACTTACCCTTGAGCACCCATCGCATGCAATCGGCCTCGCGGGGCGTCAGCAGCCTCGGAGCAAAGCTTGTTTCGCTCTGGCCACCTAATTCACGGCAGCGTTGGTATGTGAACAGGGACACCATCTGCAGGGCATCGCGCTCGAAGGTGTCGTCGATCGGACGGTTGGCGATACTAACGCACAGGCCCAGGTCGCCTCCGGGATAGTGGATAGGCACCGCGATTGCATCGACAATGCCTATGCCCTTGGCCCATTCGTGGTGTTCGCGCTGCTTTATAGTCGGCGTTCGCCCTCTAAGCGCCTCGAGCCAGGTGAAGGTCTGCGCCGAGAATCGTGCCACCATCGGAAGTAAATCGTGTCTGACAAAGTCGTTCTTCTGGTACTGCAGGAGCCATTCAGCGGGCCATGTATTGAAGAAGAACTCCCAACGTCTTCCTTCCGGGGTATCGCGCGACTCGCCACAGGCCGTTGCCATAAAGCCATAGGGCGCTACAAAATCAGCGAAGGCGACGCCTACCTCCTGCGAGGATTTGCATTGGGGGAGCTTCTCGATAAGGGGCAATGAATCAGCCAATTTCATCCGAAACTCCGTGGATTGGGTGTTTGAATGGGAGCGAAGCTGCGTAAATGATTATTCGATCGCCGCGCGTACGGCCCGGAGAATTTGTGTTGGTCGACGCAAAAAGATTTTTGCAACAATATCCGCCACAATTAGCCATTCCATAACCGCTCACTCTGCGAACTGAGAGCGTTGTCAAGATCGGCTTCGCAGTCCAATGAACGGGCAACCAAGGGCGGTATCCCTGTGCTCCGCGAGTCTGAATGTCCGTGATAGGTGGGGTTAAGCGTAAATCCGATGCGGACATCGGTGATATCTTCCACACCACGGAGTATTTCCACATAGAGTGAGCGAAGAAGCTTAGCGTCAAAACGCAAATACAAGTGGTGCGATCGTCGGTTCACGCGGCCACCTATAGCTAAATAGAAATCACCTCCGGGCTCACCCGATTGCAGGAATTCAGATACAAATGCAAATATCATCTGCTCATTTCAAACATACAATTGAGGGATCGTCGAATGAGGTTGCGGGATTCATTGACTCTCATCGAGAGACTTCCACAATGTAACTCCTCGCAAGAGGTGGGAGCTACCTTTACCGACTTTGTGAGGTCCCATGGCTTTTTGGCGGCGGCCTGCGGCGAGTCGCGCGAGACACCGGAGGGAAGAAGCTGGGAGTTTTTCTTCAACACCTGGCCGGCCCAATGGCTGCTCCAATATCAAAGCAACGACTACGTCAGACACGATCTGGTTCCGGCCCTGGCTCGAATCTCTGCGCAGCCATTCACCTGGCGCGAGGCACTCGCGGAGCGGACGCTGACGGCGAAACAGTGCGAACATCGCGACTGGGCGCTCGGTCTGGGCATAGTCGACGTCTTCGCCGTGCCGATCCACTACCCGGGAGGTGACTTCGGCTTATGCGTGAGCATCGCTGATCATCGGATTGAAGATGTCTTCGAGCGAAGCGCTCTCCAAATGGCTTCCCTGTTCGCAAATCAACGCTGTCGCGTACTAGGCGGACAGAGCGAAGCCAGTTTAGCTCAGACGCCGCTGACACCCCGTGAGGTCGAGTGTTTGCGATGGGTGCTAAAGGGCAAGTCCGATACAGACATCGGCAAGATTCTCGACATCTCTCATACGACCGTGCATTTTCACATTGAGCGGGTCAAGAAGAAGCTTGGCATAAAAACCCGTACGCAGGCTGCGGCAATGGTCGTCTCACTCGGCTACCTGTAGCACTTGATTATATTTGCAACTCAACTGTTTAGACGTGAGCCCCAATGAATTTTAAAAGCACAAATTTTGGATATACCCATGAAACTCGCCGATTCATTACTCCTTATCGAAGAGCTTAAAAAATGTGCATCCTCACAGGCGGTCGGCGCGGCTTTCGCGAACACGATCGCGTCGCACGGATTCAACATGGTGTCCTGCGGTGGATCCCGTGAAACGCCTTCAGGCCGGGTTTGGGATTTCTTTTTCAACACCTGGCCGCCGGAATGGCTGCTTGAATATCAGAGGAATGACTATGTCCGCCAGGACATGCTTCCGGCGATCGCACGCCTGAGCGCAACGCCGTTCACCTGGGTCGAGCTGCTACGGGATCGCGAACAAACGCGGAAGCAGATCGAGTTTCATAATCGCGTGCGTGAACTGGGGGTTATCGACGGATATGCGGTACCAATTCATCAGCCCGGCGGCGATGTCGGGCTATGTGTGAGTGTCTCAACCCACGTCATCGACGATCCCGAAGAGAGGCTTGCGCTTCACATGGCCTCACTTTACGCGCACCAACGCTGCCAGGCGCTCGGCGGCTTGACCGATGCCAGCTCTGTGAAGGCTCCACTGTCTCCTCGTGAGCTCGAATGCCTGAAGCTGGTGCTGGATGGCAAATCCGACACAGACATTGGCAAGATTCTCGGCATTTCGCACACAACGGTGCATTTTCATGTCGAGCGAGTGAAGAAGAAGCTCGGCGTCCGAACGCGGACGCAGGCCGCAACGATGGTGATGACGCTGGGCTACCTATAGCCGACCTCTCTAATTGGAGAGGTGCGCTTTTCTAAAAAATCAAGTCCAGTCGCTATTGATTTCTGATCGCCTTTATAAACTTCTGCATATGCCCAAATTCGTTGCCTTCCCCGAGGCCCGTTATGCATTGGCAAAACGCGGTCGGCGCCCCCACGGCCGCAGTAGGAGCTAATGGATGCCTACCCCTCTGCCAGTCTCATTTCTCGCGGAACTCGATAGTCGAAACGAATTTCTCGGCCCCCCAACCGCGGCGACGATGTTAATCCCCTGGGCGGCATCCATGCTGTTGATCGGAGCCATTGCACACTTCGGCCCCGACGCATCGGCTCTGAATTCAATCGAGCTTCTCGCGATTTTTTGACCGCCGGAGACTAGCGACAGCCGCAGAAACAGAGATGCCAAGTCCAGAACAACCTCTTCCGTCCCAATCAACTGCGATTGATGCCGTGCAAGGCGTCCGCCCGGACGCTTCACTTGTGGCAAGTGCATCGATCAAAAATACCTTTAGAATCTCAACCCTCGAGGAACAGCTCATTTTCCGAAAGTGGATGCATCGCGTCCTGCTTTTTTACGGTGCGGTTGCGCTTGTATTCGGTGGACTCGCGATAGCTAACAATCATCCAACTGCAGCGTCCAACAGTGCAGCAGCCCCTACTCCCTACTCGGTACTCTCTTCCGCTTCTTTTCGTCGGCACGCGCCCTAGCGGAACGGTTCCATTGCGCGCGGAATTCATATTTCCAAAGGAGATTAATATCGTGAGAGCCGCAGAAGATATTCGCCTCGACAATTCCGAGCTCAAGGTCAAAGATTACGACACGCTAATCACGCTCTCTTACGTTATTTTTTCGATTACGTTTCTGGTCATAATCTATGCTGCCTCGCTGTCGGCTGGAACGGCTCCTGGCGAATTTGCATCGATGTCTGTCTTTCCATAGTGGCCTCAACGCCGCACAAGCAAAGAAGCGTCGAATAAACATCCGACAGAAGCTCGCGATATGGCTAATCACATCGAAAACAATCACTTCAAGTCTGGGGGTTTGAGTGAGGCCGTGCGTGACAGTCTGCTTTTTCGGTATCTCGACCCTCACAAGGAGGCCGCCATATTGGGTTCGCTGCGCGCCGATAAAACAAGCTGCACCCTCTCGGCAACAGTGTCTGAAGGCCTCGACAATCATTCACGCCATACTTCGCCGCTTGCGCATTGGATGGTTGGAGTTTTCTTTGCGGACGAACTAACGGGGTTTGTGCGGGCGTGCGATGGCTCGTTTGACGGACACATCGAGACGGCACTGTTTGTGGATGAGAGGTGGCGTAGGCAGGGGATCGGTTCCTTGCTTCTCGGAAGGGCCATGGATTGGGGCTCGCGCCGCAAAGGAACCAAATTGCGTTTCGTCTGTGCGACAACTGACTGGCCAATGCGGCACTTTGCCCAAAAATTCGGAGCGCGGCTCGACTTGGTTCTTGGGCGGATGGTAGC
>Ga0207153_1179_pt1 | contig 12649 bp, 12 predicted proteins | sample Alteio_BWMinHeat_27_FD_153580 | JGI IMG/M metagenome (GOLD analysis project Ga0207153, IMG submission 153580) | Enriched cells from forest soil in Barre Woods Harvard Forest LTER site, Petersham, Massachusetts, United States -... | ecosystem: Environmental > Terrestrial > Soil > Temperate forest >...
CGCCTAATATTTTTTCATAAAATGCGATCATCTCAGGGGTGTCGCCAAATATGCCTTTTGCATAAGGCGCCCAGGGTTTTTCTACATAATAATTTACTTCCTTACCTGCATAGCTGGAGCAATATCACCGTGAATGAATCAATGGCCAACTATAGCGAAACACTTTGGACAGAATATAAATCGGGGAAAGATGCCGGCGATGAAAAAAATCATAAAGACCTTACAGAATATTTATCCAACCCGGATGATAGTAAAAAAGACCTGGTACGTTTTCATTATGCTGACAAAGAAGATGTATTGGACGCGGTAAGTTATGAAAAAGGCGGCCGCGTATTGAATATGCTGCGCAATTATGTAGGTGACAGCGCCTTTTTTAAATCGCTGCACCTGTACCTGGAAACCAATAAATTCAAAACCGGGGAAGCACAGCAATTAAGACTCGCATTTGAAGAAGTAACCGGGCAGGACCTTAACTGGTTCTGGAATCAATGGTATTACGGTAACGGACACCCGGTACTGGACATCAGCTATACTTATGATGATAAAGCAGGCAAAGCATCCGTGATCGTTCAACAAACACAGGAAACAGGCAAGATCTTTATATTGCCGATCGCTATTGATGTTTATACCGGAGATTCTAAAAGCAGAACAAAGGTTTGGATACAGGATAAAACAGACACCTTCACTTTCAGCTATACCAAACGCCCTGATCTTATCAATGTAGATGCAGATAAGATATTATTATGCGAGAAGACGGATAATAAAACAGCAGCCAATTTCATCTACCAGATGAAATATGCTCCTTATTATCTTGACCGGATGGAAGCATTGGAATATTTTTCCAAAAATGATATGCCCGAACTGGCTTTAGGTTTAAAAGATAAATACCCGGGGCTTCGTACCTACACCATTGATCAACTGGTACAATCAAAACACATAAAAGATGATGCCGTTATTAAAAGCATCGAAACGATTGCTACAACAGACCCTGATAAAAAAACACAGGCAGAAGCGCTTAAATTCCTCGCGCAATTGGCGGATCTGAAATACCTGACCATATTCAAGCAATACGTCAGCGATTCTTCCTATTCGGTTGCAGGCGCCTCACTGGAAGGATTGGCTATACTTGAGCCTATCAATGCTTACCCGTTGGCAAAACAATACAGCAGCGATGCCAAGGGCACATTGGGCGAAGTGGTAATTGCTGTAATAGTAGAGAAGGGTTCACCGGATGATTATGATTATATATCGAATTACTATGACGAATTACCGGGAGCACAGGATAAACTCGATATGTCGGATGCCTACTGTACCTATTTGAGTAAACTAACCGATATAGCCAGAATCAAAAAAGGAATTGATGCGGTGATTTCATTTGGGAAAACTATCCCGGCACAATACAGAACCTTTACCGACCCAGCTTTAAAAAATTCGTTGAACAAAATAGCATTATCGCTGGGAACAGAAATAAGTAATTATATAGATGCGCAATGGGGGCAATAACCGCCGCAGCATTATACATTTTAAAAATAAGAGAGCCCGTGCAGGTTCTCTTATTTTTTTGTACCGCTTACATATTTACTTCCTTTCAAATAAAAACGATAGGGAAGCAATGCCGCATCGCCCGAACCATCTATCCCTATACGCCTGCTAACGATTATATCCTTCGTGTTTATCACAAAATCATCTTCCATAATAAATAGCTGCTTACCCAAAAGATTCAAACCAGAATGTTGCTTTGATATACCCAATGCCTTTCCTACATTACCCGGGCCTTTGGTGAGTGTATTACCTAATTTCTTTTTACCGGTTCGCCAAAGCATGGTATCAATTCCTTTCAATGGTTCAACGGCACGTATCAAAACCGCGTCGGGTATTTCTTTTTTATTGGTGACCACGTTGAACAAATGATGCATTCCGTAACAGATATATACATAGCTTGTGCCCGCTGCAGCATACATATGCTCATTGCGTTGAGTACGTTTACCACCATAAGCATGCGATGCTTTATCAGCAATTGCAGTATATGCTTCGGTCTCAACGATCCTTCCGCTGGTGATCATTCCATCAAATTTGGTGACCAATACTTTGCCGATAAGTTCCCGTGCAATTTGTACCACATCGGCCCTGTCATAAAAATCAATTGTTAACTTATTCAACTTATTGTAGTTTTAGCACTTAAAATTACAAAAACGCCAACCATATAAATGCTCAAAGAAATCGCAATAGCTGTTGAGGCTTATTTTCAGGCCCACCGCTTTATCAGCAAGCATCGTTTATGGAAATGGATATTGATTCCGGGGATCATCTATGCCACCCTCTTTGGTGTAGGTATTCACTATTTCTGGATCAGCAGTAGTTTTGCGATCGATTATTTTCTTTCTGCAACAGGCCTTAAACATTGGGTGCAGACCACACCGGGTACAGGGTTGCTTAGTTTTCTGCTTCTTATCGGGCAGATATTTTTACACATGGTTTTGATGCTTTTCTACTTTTCCTTCTTCAAATATTTTATCCTTATTATCGGGTCACCGCTTTTTTCTTACCTGAGTGAAAAAACAGCAGCGATCCTGGAAGAAAAAGAAATGCCTTTTAGCTTTTCTCTTTTATTAAATGATACGATACGCGGCATTAAACAGGCTTCGCGCAATGCCCTTTGGCAAACGGTTTATATGTTCACGCTGCTGTTGTTAACCTTTATTCCATTGATCGGATGGGTTACCCCGCTGATCGCTTTAATGACCGAATTTTATTACCTCGGATTTTCAATGGTAGATTATAGTTGTGCCAGGAATGAACTCTCTGCCCAGCAGAGTACAGCATTCATCGGCAAACACAAAGGTCTCGCGATCGGCAACGGCATTGTATTTTATTTCATGCATATCTTCATCATTGTTGGATGGGTGCTGGCGCCAAGCTATGCGGTAGTTGCCGCTACCCTGAGTATGTATAATGTAAAAGATATATGAGCATGAAAAGCATTGTTTATTTAATTCCTTCTGTACTGGATGAAGCTGCTACAGATGCTATCCCGGCGTATATATTAAATGCGGTGAATGATTGCCAGGCAATCTTTGCCGAAAACGAACGTACTGCAAGGCGATTTTTAAAAAGTTTGGATAAAACCATTGTTATTGATAACTATGAATGGTTCTCTATTCATAAATCAGAAGAAGCGGGTCAAAAAGAAAATTTTCGCAGAAAGATAGCGGAAGAAAAGAATATCGCTATCATTAGTGAGGCCGGTTGTCCGGGTATTGCTGATCCGGGACAGCTGCTTATTGAACTGGCGCAGGAAATGAATGTAACCATCCGTCCGTTGGTTGGTCCAAGTTCTATATTATTGGCCCTGATGGCAAGCGGAATGAACGGGCAACAATTCCAGTTCGTTGGTTATTTACCGATAGATGAACAGGCCCGTATAAAAGCGATCAGGGAACTGGAAATTGAATCTAAAAAGAAAAATTGCACTCAAATTTTTATAGAAACTCCGTATCGAAATAATCAATTATTGCAAACGCTGCTGAAAACATGCAATGGAGCAACAAGGATATGTATTGCAGCAGAACTAACCGCTGCTACTGAATATATCAAAACAAAAAAGGTGAGTGACTGGAAAAAAGAAACGACGGATCTTCACAAAAAACCCGTGATCTTTTTATTGCTCGCTTAATCTAAAAATCAGTAGCGGTAGAGTCTTCCGTTCTTATCAATGAATCGATGACGTATTGTCCGTCGATCAGGTTTTGCCCGTTGTAATTATTTCCTCTCCATGGTATCGGCCCATGGTATTGATCATAATGCACCAACACTTTTTTACCTACTACTTTTTCCAATGCACGCGTCAGCGCAGTATCGGTAACCGAGAAGAACAAGGTATCTGCATCTGAATAACCGCTTTGAACAGCACGATGATCGAGCACACCTTCACACGTTGAAAAAAGATCGCGCTGTTGTGAGAACCGCAATAACACTCCCTTATCATATCCTTTGTGAAAGGGATAAAAATAATGCCAGTAGATGATCGCTCCGCCCATCAGCAGTGCGCCCAACATTACCGTCAGCAGAAATTTTTTGAAGCTATTATTAGGTTTCGGTTGCAGTTTGCCGCTAACAACCGGTTTTGTTTGTCCCATAAGTGGGTTCATTTAAAAACCGTTACAAACATAACAATTTTAACCAGTAGATAACGTCCGGGCTAACTGCAATTTATAAATCAGTAAATTGCAACAAACAGCACAATTTGGTTGTTTAATAATAAAATCAGACCATGAATATAGCGATCGTTTGCTACCCTACTTTTGGCGGAAGCGGTGTATTGGCAACAGAATTAGGCAAAGCTTTGGCCGACAAAGGGCATAATATACATTTCATCACTTATCAGCAACCGGTAAGGTTAAGCGGTTTTCATGCCAATATCTTTTACCACGAGGTTAGGGTTCCTACTTACCCGCTTTTTGATTATCCTCCATACGAAACAGCCCTGGCCAGTACAATGGTTGATGTTATACTTAATAATAATATAGAGTTGTTACACGTGCACTATGCAATTCCGCATGCAGCAGCTGCTTATATGGCCAAGCAGATATTAGCCAAACAAGGTAAGCGCATCCCGGTAATAACCACTTTGCACGGAACAGATATTACGCTGGTAGGAAGAGACAAAACCTATAGCCCGGTAGTTACTTTCTCTATGAACGAAAGCGATATGCTTACTGCTGTATCTGAAAACCTGAAAGAAGAAACCTATAAGAATTTCCTGATCGAAAAAGACATAGAAGTAGTGCACAATTTTGTTGATGTAAAGCGCTTTCATAAAAAACCGGTAGATGCATTTAAAAAACTGGTAGCACCTAACGGAGAAAAAATATTATTGCATGCGTCTAATTTCAGGAAGGTAAAAAGAGTAGATGATGTTATAAAAACATTTGCGTTGTTCAATGAAAAGATGCCGGCACGCTTGCTTTTATTAGGCGATGGCCCCGAACGCCCGTATATAGAAGCGCTCAGCAGGGAGCATGGGCTTGTTGATAAAATAAAATTTTTAGGTAAGCAGGAACAAATGGAAGACATCCTCCCGATCGCAGACCTGTTCTTATTGCCAAGCGAATATGAAAGTTTTGGATTGGCTGCACTCGAAGCAATGGCTGCCGAAGTACCCGTGGTCTCTACCAATACCGGCGGCATACCTGAAATAGTTATCAATGGTTATTCCGGCTATATGAGTAATGTGGGAGATGTGGCAGATATGTGTAAGAATGCCCTTTCTATTTTTAAAGACGAAGCTACCACCAAACAGTTCAAGGCAAATGCATTAACGCAGGCGAGAAAATTCGACATCTCCATTATTGTTCCGCAATACGAGGCATTGTATGACCAGGTACTGCAACAGTTACTTGTGTCTTAACCACAATTCGGGATTGACATTGTCTTTATCATTGCTTATCATAAGATCGATCGATCCGTTGCCTTCATCATTTGAAGCTACTTTTCCAATCACATCGCCCGTATGCACTATTTGTCCTTTTGTTACTGTTATACTTGACAGGTTACTATAAGCACTGAAATAAGCGCCGTGTTTTATAACGATCATATGCATGTCATCGATCGTACTGGTATAAGTAACTTCTCCATCAAAGATCGCTTTAACGGATGCGCCTATATCACCACCGATGGTTAGTCCGGGATTATCTTCCTGCAAACCACCCGGCAGGTCATTCAATCCAAAATGCATGATAATATATCCTTTGTCGATCGGCCATGGCAATGATCCTTTATTGCTTATAAAATTTGCATTCAGGTTTACATCTGCTGCAGTTGGCAACAGTGCTAATTGTTGTTGAGGAGCCGCCGGAGCAGCTACCGGCTTAATTACAGGTTTGGTTACAGGCGTATTTTTATTATCTGCCGGAATATTATTAGCAGCATTCAGCGCATTTTGTTTGTCAATTTTATCCTGTGCCGCTTTGGCTTTTCTTGCCAGGTCGGCCTGCGCCTTTGCCTGCGCAATCGCTTCCTGCCGTGCCTTTCTTATTGCAGAAGCTAATTCTGTTTTAACCTTCGTCATCTGTTTTTTACGCGCGGCGATCTCATCGCTCAATTCCTTACCCTGGGCTTTTAATTGTGTAACGATCTGCGCTTTTTCTTTTTGCTGATCTGCCAGCGCATCCTTTGCTTTGCTCTGCGTTTGCAAGGCTTCGTTCTTTTTATCCTTATTACGGCTCAGTTCTACTATCCCCTGTCGTAATAATTGTTCTGTTTTTAAAATATCTTCTGCCTGCAGTTCACGGTAATTTCTATAGCTTTTTAAATAAGTAACACGCTTTATTGCATCATTAAAACTATACGCCGAAAAAATAAAATTAAGAAAGTCGGAGTTGCTGCTGTTCTTATAAGAGTACACCATACTCTTCGCATATTGCAATTTCAATGTATCCAATAATGAAGCGTTACGACGAACATCCTGCTGGGATTTTACAATGCTATCATCATCAAAATCGATCTGGCGGCTAAGGTTATTGATCAACCGTGCCTGCAACTGCAGGCGGTTATTGATCTTCGCAAGATCGCTGAGGCTTTGACGGGTACTTTGTTTGTTTTGTTTTAACAGGTTTTGCTTTTCGTTGAGCTCTTCATTCAATTGTTGGCGTTCGTTCTCCAGCTCCTGTTGTTTGTCCGTGGCAGACTGCGCCATGGTAACAGAACTAAAAACAAGTACAGTAAGAAGAGTTAGAACAAATTTGGCCACGCGTTCAATTTATAAGTTAGTATTAATACAACGATCACTTCAACTGATAATTTTTAGGGACACTAAAAGATATGGATAAATCCTTGTTAAAGTCGTACTGCTTATAGTATAAGCTAATGTCCAGTTTATTTTTTTCCGACACGGTTATCTCCCGGTATGTAGAAAAATTCATGCCGCTTTTTGTATCGTAATCATCATAGGTAAGATCGGCGGTGCGGTTGCGGTTAACATCCACATCATCCAGCTTGCTGTGTAATAAGAAAAGGGAACTATCATTGCTTAAGGTAAGCAGGTCCTTAAAATATGTTCCGATCGTAGACATCAGTATCCTGTCACCCGTTTTTTTATAGGAAACGATATTACTGCTATCCATATATACAGGGTTGCCAATAATAATATCCTGCATGGTCTTAAAGTCAAAAGGAATACCGGTAACATCTTCCAGGTAATCAATGGAACGCAGCTGGGCCTCTTTATTTATTTTATCCAATACAAAAACGCTGTCTTTTGTGATAAGTATCCTGAATGCTTCAATATTAAACATGGTAGCATATAAGGAAACCCATATCATACTGTCTTTTATGATGCGAACATAAGCGGTGGTGTTTGGTTGTTTACCATGACTGTCTTCATACTCCACTTTGATCTTTCCCGAAAAAGTGGTAAAGTCGATCCGCTTGCTTAAAAGGTTACTCATCGTTTGATGTACCATTTTAAGTGAATCGATCTCGACCTGGCTGATATGTGTATTTGCAGAAGTATCTTTTTTACTAAATGCAGTCTGAATCGTTGCTACTTTTCGTGCCGTATGACAGCCCGTTGTAACCCAGCATATTGTCATCAGCAACACTATGCAACAATAATTTTGTAGAGACCTTAATGCTTTTCCCATCTTATAGTTTTATACGATCAATGTTTGCCGGTATGCCCGAAGCCACCTTCGCCTCTTACTGTTTCTTCTATTTGTTTTACTTCGATCAGTTCCGCCATTTCCACTTTATTAATAACCATTTGTGCAATACGATCGCTGTGTTGTATCACCTGTGGTTCTTTTCCAAGGTTCACCAATATCACTTTAATTTCGCCGCGATAGTCGCTGTCAATTGTACCGGGAGTATTTAAACAGGTAATCCCCTGTTTAATCGCTAACCCGCTGCGGGGCCTGATCTGTGCTTCATATCCTTCCGGCAATTCGATGAACAAACCGGTAGGCACCAAACAACGTTCCAGGGATTCGAGGGTGATGGGTTGTTCCAGTTCTGCACGAAGATCCATACCGGCAGAACCATGGGTTGCATAGGCAGGCAATGGATTGGAAGATCTGTTGATGATCTTTATGGAAATGTTTTTTTGCATAGTGGCAAAGTTAATGATGTGACGAAATTTAATTTAAGATTTAACAATGGTGAAACGTGAGAGGTGAAACGTCAAAATGCGAAAAGTCTGTCTTCTCACGTTTCACCTCTCACGTTTCACGATTTTTGTAATAAGATCGTTGCATACGCCACCAGCCCTTCTTCTCTTCCTACAAAACCCATTTTTTCTGTTGTAGTTGCCTTGATCGAAACATCGTTAACTGATAAAGAAAGTATTGCCGCGATCGCCGCCTGCATTTCAGCTATATATTTTTTTATTTTGGGCTCCTGCAGGCAAAGTGAGCTGTCGATATTAACGATCGAATAGCCTTCCTTTTTTATCAGTTCAAAACTTTTCTGCAATAATATTTTGCTGTCGATATTTTTAAATGAATTATCCGTATCCGGGAAGTGAACTCCAATATCGCCGAGACAGGCTGCACCAAGCATTGCATCACATATCGCATGCAAGAGTACATCCGCATCACTATGCCCCAGTGCGCCCTTGCTATGTGGCACTTTTATGCCACCCAACCATAGCTCCCTGCCTTCTGTCAACTGATGAAAATCAATACCAAAACCAATGCGTAGATTCATTGAGCATAATTTTATTAATCAACTTCCGCAAAATAAGAAGAATGTAGTTGTAAACCGAAAACTTCAGGGATATTATGAATGCTGCTGTAAACAGATTACTCTGTTACCGGTGCAGCTGTTGGAGTAGCAACCGGTGCCGGTTGGGCGCTGTTATCCAGGTCAAACAACATACTAAAACGTAATGTATTAGATAAAGGGCTGCGGGTGATTCCGTTACCGGAAGGAATAAGATAAGAGAAGTTGAGGGTGAACGTAGTATATTTTAAACCCGCGCCTGCTGTAAAAAATTGCCTGTCACCTTCCGTTGGATTTTCATAAAAATAACCTGCCCTTAAGAAGAACTGATCCTGGTATCCGTATTCAATTCCCGTAGAAATATCTACCTGCTTCATTTCTTCACTGAAACCTCCGGGTGCAGAAAAAGAATTGAACCAGCTGCTTACCACACTTTGAGAATTGTATTCAGTTACCGCGCTGGCAGAAGTATCATTTGGAGGAACAGGAACCAGTAGTTTACTAAGCTGCATGGTAAACGTTACTTTGTTATCGGCATCATACACTTTTGTATAAGCAGCTCCTGCAGCTATTGTTGCAGGAAGATAATTCTTATCTGCAGCGTCTTTGAAATAAGAGATCTTTGAACCCAGGTTAGAAAGTGTTATCCCATAATTCAACCCTTCGCCTTTCTGATCCAATTTAGTATGAAAAACATGAATGTCACCGGCCACGGCTGTTCCGGTTTGTGCAGATTGTGAACCCTGAACAGATACACCAGTTGCCAAATTAGAACTGATATAGCGAAGTGCAACACCTATTGCAAATTTGTTGGATAATTTTCGCGAATAACCAATATCAAATGCGAATTCATGCGGGCGAAACTGTCCGAGTTGAGTTCCGCTGTTATCCGTATTCTGGATCGTACCTAAACTAAAATATCTTAATGAGCTGGTTAACCCCTGCTGATCATCCAGTTTATAAAAACCACCGGCATTGATCATGTAAACATCGTTCAATCCTAATTCCTGTAGCCATGGGGTATAAGTAACACCAACGTTGGAGCTGCTGGATGAAAAACTTGTTTTGGCAATATTCCAATAACCATTATAAGCATCCGAAGAAGTGGCAATACCGGCATCAGCCATACCACCGGCCCTTGCATCAGGAGATATTCTTAAAAACGGAACAGCCGTTGTAACAACTTTTGAAGTGGATTGTGCATGAGCATCATTAACAAAAAAAACAGCTGCTAAAACCAAGGCCCCCAGCGGCAACATTACTTTTTTCATTCGTAGTTATACTTGTTTAGGTAAACCTGGATTTTACACGTTTACGGTTTTCAGGACTGCTCAGAAAGAATATGGCAATTCTCGGGTGTAAAAGTAGTGCTTTTAATCAAACGGGCAATCAAATAAGGGCTGATATTACAGAAAAATCAAAAGATATATTGGCAGGAATTGGCCCTTTTATTCATTTCTTTTTTGAAATAAAAGCCGTTGTTGTATTAACCATCCGTTTTGCTGCAATAGAACATCTTTAACTACAAATGTCTTTTTACTGTTATATTACTGCAAAAAAACTTCCAAAAACTTGGATTTTAGCTGTGAATATTCGAAAATGTATTATATTCGCAGCTGCAAATTACCTAACTTTTCTGAGGCAAGATTTGCCGTAAAAAATATTCGAAACGAATCAACGAATGCTATGCAACAATTAATTTCCAGTAAAAGTCTGATCATTACAGTCGCGGTAGCGCTTTCTTTAAGTGCTTGTAAGGACGGCGGAATGTTCGGTAAAAAGAAAGAGCAATCTTCTGTTACCGGATGGAATTATGACGACAAACAAATGGGCAATTTCCACGTAAACAAACTGAAATATCCAAAAGCCGGACCGGGTTTGGTGTTTGTGCAGGGTGGTACATTCCTTATGGGTGCTAAAGATGAAGATGTTATGGGTGACTGGAATAATGTTCCTAAACGCGTAACGGTAAACTCCTTCTTTATCGACCAAACCGAAGTTGCCAATGTTCACTACCGTGAATATATATACTGGCTTGTAAACACGTTCAGTAACGATACAACAATTGTTGGTAATGCATTGCCTGATACGCTTTGCTGGCGCCAGGAACTGGCTTACAATGAGCCTTATGTAGAATACTATTTCCGCTATCCTGCTTATAACTTCTACCCTGTAGTAGGTGTGTCTTGGTTACAGGCGCGCGATTTTTGTATCTGGAGAACAGACAGGGTGAATGAATTGAATTTGATGCAGAAGGGATACCTGAAGAAAAATTTCGCAACATCTGAAATGAAAGGCGGTGGTGCTGATAAAACGTTTAACACAGATTCTTACTTATTGAATCCGGATCTGATCGCTAATAAAAATACTCCTAAACAATCCGACCTGCAGGACGTAAGTGGTAAACCAAGAAAAGTAGTTACCATTGAAGATGGTATCCTGAACCTTGGTTATCGTTTGCCTACTGAAGCAGAATGGGAATATGCTGCTTATGGTTTGATCGCTCAAAACCCAAGCCCCCGTAAAAAAGAAGGCAAAACAGGTGAAGAACTGGAAAGCCAACAACAAATTTATTCATGGAGCAAAAATCCTAACGGATTGCGCGATAACCGCAGAGGTGACTGGCAGGGTGAGTTCTTAGCGAACTTCAAACGTGGTAGCGGAGATATGATGGGTGTTGCCGGTGGTTTGAATGACCGTTCAGCTATCCCTGGTAATATCAAATCTTTCTATCCAAACGCATTCAACCTGTACAATATGTGCGGGAACGTTAACGAGTGGGTAGGTGATGTTTACAGAGCTGTAACTCCTTCTGATGCGCAGGATTTCAACTATTTCCGTGGTAACAGATTCCAGAAATTCTACAAAAACGGGTCAGGTGATTATGAAAGAGACTCTACCGGCCGTTTAAAGAAAGTAGATGTTACTGATGATGAAACAAAAAACCGTCGTAACTATCAACGTAATAATGGTTTGAACTATATGGATGGTGATTCCTTAACAGGTACATACTATGAATATGGTGTTACTACTTTGGTAAGCGATCGTTCAAGAGTTTACAAAGGTGGTAGCTGGGATGACAGGCCTTATTGGTTATCTCCGGGAACACGCCGTTTCCTTGAAGAAGAACAATCTTCCAGCACGATCGGTTTCCGTTGTGCCCAGGAATACACCGGCGCTCCGGAAGGTGCTGGTTTCAGAGATGGTAATATCTTTGGTGCACGCAGGCAAAATTCAAAAAAGAACGGATACTAATCCTTTTCTATATTATTTAAAACGGCTCATAATTATGAGCCGTTTTTTTTACGCGTAATAATTAATCCGGTATCCCCTATTTTTGAGTTATGCAAATACAGGACCTCTATACGATCTATCTTAAACATCCATCTGTTCAAACAGATACAAGGAAGCTGAAACAGGGAGATATCTTTTTCGCATTAAAGGGGCCCAATTTCAATGGTAACCTTTTTGCAAAACAAGCATTGGATGCAGGCGCCGCATATGTAATAGCAGATGAAGTTATTGAAGGCAAAGATGAAAGGATTATTCAAACCGATGATGTTTTAATAACATTACAGGAGCTCGCTAAATACCACCGGCAGCAATTCAACATCCCCTTTATCGCTATTACAGGAAGTAATGGTAAGACAACGACCAAAGAACTGGTGCATGAAGTATTGTCCACCACTTATAAAACATACACTACCAAAGGCAATCTCAATAATCACATCGGTATACCCATCACTATCTTATCTATTCAAAAAGATGCGGAGATAGCTGTGATTGAAATGGGTGCCAATCATCAAAAAGAAATTGAAGGTTATTGTGCCTATACCATGCCTACACACGGATTGATAACCAATGCGGGTAAGGCACACCTGGAAGGTTTCGGCGGTGAAGCAGGCGTTAAGAAAGGGAAAGGTGAATTGTTTGA
>Ga0207153_1183_pt1 | contig 12388 bp, 16 predicted proteins | sample Alteio_BWMinHeat_27_FD_153580 | JGI IMG/M metagenome (GOLD analysis project Ga0207153, IMG submission 153580) | Enriched cells from forest soil in Barre Woods Harvard Forest LTER site, Petersham, Massachusetts, United States -... | ecosystem: Environmental > Terrestrial > Soil > Temperate forest >...
TGGACTGATGCGTCGCGCCTCCTGCACTCTCGTCAGATATTACGTCGCCAGATACACGGCGGCTACTGCCGAGGCGTGGGCTCGAGGCAAGGGTGCGACGGACGCCGAGATACAGGTCGCCCGGGGCTGCATCAGGCCTCAACAAACCGCGTTGATCGGCCACGTCGCTGACTAAACCGAGCAGGAACATCGGCACGCTTTGCCCGTGCTCTCCTTCGCCAACAGTCGGGAACCAGATCGGATCGTAGCCGAACGAGGCCGCCGCTGAGCATGACCATGGAGGTTATTGTGAGCTATATCCTGATCGTCATCGGCTGGCTCGGCGGGGCTGTAAATGGCGCCGCTATATCGACCCAGGAATTTACAAGCGCAGAGCGGTGCGAAGCAGCCCGGCTTGCGCTAATTGAGGACGCCAAGGCCCGCGGGTTTGAGGACGCGCTCAAGCCAATCTGCCTGCAAAAGTGAAGCGCTCAGCAGGGACGCATACACCGTCGATTCTTGTTCTGCCCGGGCCACATCCGACGGCAACTTGTGTCACCATGTCGTCCGGCAGAGCAAGCGGCACAGGCGTCATGCCTTGCGCCGATGTTGCCACCGTTAAGGCGAAGCCGGCAATAGCGATCAACCTGAGCATTGTTGTCGTCCTGTGGCTGTATAGTCTAACCGAGGCGCCTTTCAGCCGCCTCGGTTAGATCTCAGGTGCTCATTGGCAGACGTGCATCAGGCCGTCGTCAAGCTTGACCAGTGTGCCGGGCGTGCACCCGATGGCGTTGCGCGCCGCGTAGTCATCCCACCCGCTGTAGCCGTACCACGGGCCACCCGCGTAGTAGGCATGCACCGCGTAGTGGGGCTGGGTGCTCTCAGGAACCCCTGAGGCGAGGGGGGATCCACCATAGTAGGCTGCATGGGCTCCCCGAACAGTACCGCTGGAGTAGGGACCACCTGCGTAGTAACCCGCACCCCACGCGGTAGCGCCGACTGCGGCAGCTGTGCCGATGGCGGCGCGCCGATAGTGTCGGCGTGCGACGCCCGCAACGCTTACGGGTGTTAGCGGACGACCGACCCGCGCATCGGCCTTTTCAACTGATAGCGAGAAGCCGCTCTGCTCTGACCAGCCGAATGAAAGCAGCGCTGCAACCACGAACGTGGAAGCGGCAAGAGTAAACTTCCTGATATTCTGTTTCATGATTGTCTCCGTTCTGCGTGCAACATGGTAGCGATGCATGTCGTTGCGTTTCGGGTTGGCGAAGCTTGACACAGATCAAGGGAGACGGAGTAGCCACGATCGGAAGATCGTCTTGATAATCGCTTTCGGTGCCGGCGTGGCTAAGGGCCACCTGCTTCAGTCAGAGCTACTTGCCCGTTAGGACAATGGCCATCAGGGCAATAGTTCCGGGCGCGCACCTGTCGTAGGTTTTCGGGAACAATTCCCTCAGGCAGGGGGCGCAAATGACCGATCAGTCGGAGCTTAATTCGCGTGCTGCACTATGCAGAAAGCTGGCACTGCGTGAGCCGGCCAACCGAGCGTTCTGGATGGCGGAGGCGGAAGATTGGTCTCGCCTGTCGAAAGAGAAGCTTCACGGCGAGGACAGCGTAAGGATTGATTCCGGAATGTTGGCGCGTATGCGCGTGCAATCGGCCAGATTCCTATTGATCCTGGCGTAGCAAACGTTGCGCGAAAACGGAGAGGTCCGAACTGCTTCGATAGGCGCGCGCTCGTGCGGTCGCGTCAGCCAGCTGGTCAGATCGAGTCTCCGATGAACGGCTTGCCGCTCGCACCTACCAGCCAACAGAGCCCCTTGACCTAGATCAATCCGGCTGACCGCCGATCATTATCGTTGGCATGTTCAGCACAGGAGGTTGCAATGAGGAGAATGAGGAGAATGAGCGTCAAGAAGGTTTGGTTGGTTACTGCGACTCTCGCGTTTGGAGCTCTTGCATCGGCAGGATGGTCATCGGGCGGAGGTCTCTCCCTGTCCATCGAAACTGCCGAGGCGAGGGTGGGACGGCCATTGACGCCCGTCAGCGTCGCGGGCGTTGCACGGCGGACGACGCGCCGCGCGGTGGTAGGCGGAGCGGCCGTAGGTGCAGCCGCCGTGGGTACAGGCTGCGTCCGCGTGTTGGTGAACGGCTCATATGTCTGCCGATGAAATGTGAGCACGCGGGTCACGATAGCGCCATTCGGGTGGCGTGGGGCGCCTTTCAATGCGCGCTCCTACGCTCCTGGCGCATCGATGCGAGCAGAAAGCCGATTGTTCTTCGATCAAACTGCTGCCATCATTGAACGCAGTCATTTTATCGATGCAAAACTTCCGGCTGTGCGCTACGAGCGTGATCACGGCCGTGGTCGTCGCTTCCGGTGTCACCCACGCTTTCGCGATTCCGCTAACGCCGTTCCGTTATGAATCGCAGGCGCAACGGCATTGCCCTGCGGATGTCATCGTCTGGCTCGATATCCGGAAGGGGATCTACTACTCGAAGCGGCAGCGGTGGTATGGCCACGGCTTTACCGGAAGTTTCGTATGTCGGGAGGAGGCTCGCGCCGGCGGATATCGCCGCTCACTTCTTGGGTTGCGGTAACGTGTCCCAATCGAGTGAACCATGAAGCGAAGTACCCGGTTCAGGGCAGATGCAAGATGGATCACTTGCGGAGAGCCTTTCGAGGCGGTCTTGAAGCCGAACTTCTTGAACAATTTCAGCATCGCGCTGTTCTCGGGCAACACTTCCGCAATCAGTTCCTTCAGGCCTGCGTCGCGCGCCAGGACCGCCAGATGGCGCATCAGGATCGTCCCAATGCCCTGACCCTGGTAGTCGTCAACCACGACGAAGGCGATTTCTGCGTGGCCTGGCCGGACGACAATATAGCGTCCCCCGCCCGCTATAATCGGTTGTCCATCTTCATCGATTTGCGCAACGAGCGCGACATGGGCTTCGAAGTCGATGTCCAGGAAGAAGGCCAGTTCCCGTTCGGAAAAACCCTTCTTTGGCACGAAGAAGCGTCGTTGAAGCGATTGCATGCTGGTGCGTCCGATCGCCGCGAGCATATCGGCCCGGTCATCGGGACGAAGCGCACGGATTTTGACCGGACGGCCGTCACGAAGATGCTCGAGGGCCGAATAATCGACGGCTTCAGGCACGATGGATGGCTCCCGGGTCTCCGATGGAAATGTTCCCAAAGAGCCAGAATGACCTTTTGTGTATTCGTGCTTGATCTGGATCAAGTGCGAGCTCGCGTGCGCGCCGATAGGCTCGGAACGTAAGGGAAAGTTCTATCGTGCTGCATCCGGTCCACGCGTGTGGTTGCACGTGTGCAACGAGGTATCCAAGCGATGGCTCCGAGGATGTTCCGGCAAAACATGTCCGGCGACGAAATCATCCAGCTGGCGGTCCGCCTGGGGCTGCTGGCTTTCCTGGTCTATTGGTCATTCGTTCTCGTTCGGCCGTTCATTCCGATACTCGTCTGGAGCATGGTCCTGACCGTTGCCCTGTACCCGCCCTATGATTGGCTATCGGTACATCTTGGCGGCCGGCCGAAGCTGGCGGCCGCGACCATCACGGTCATCAATCTCGCGATCATTATCGGACCGGTTACATGGCTCGGCTTCGGCCTGGTTGACGGCCTGCAAGGCCTTGCGGACCAGCTCGGCGCCGGCACCCTGGCCATTCCGTCGCCTCCCGAAGGCGTCAAGGATTGGCCGATCGTCGGCGCGCAGATTTACACCCTCTGGGACCATGCTTCGACAAATATCAGCGCTGCGCTGCGCGAGGTCGCGCCGCACCTGAAGCCATTGGCCGGTCCGGTGCTTGCCTTTGCCGGCAGTGCAGGCTTCGGAACGCTCAAATTCGTCGCGGCGGTCGCGATTTCCGGTTTCCTGTTCCACTATGGCCCGCGGCTCGTTGCGGCAACAAGGAGAATTCAGGCGCGGCTGGTCACGCAGGGAGGCCAGGATTTTGTCGCGCTGGCCGGGCTGACGATACGCACCGTGGCTCAGGGAGTCATCGGCGTAGCCGTCCTTCAATCACTGCTGGCTGGGATCGGATTGAAACTTGCAGGCGTGCCTCACGCGGGCGTGCTGGCTTTCGCCATATTGATTCTTGCAATCCTGCAGATCGGGTCGGCGGCCGTTCTTGTTCCCGTCATCATATGGATTTGGGCGACCAAGGATTTCGCCGTGGCGCTCCCGCTGACGATCTACCTGCTGATCGTGGGGCTCGCCGACAACGTTCTGAAACCGATGCTCATGGGGCGCGGGCTGAGCACGCCCATGCTTGTCATCTTCATCGGTGTTCTGGGTGGCATGCTGGCGCATGGAATCCTCGGCCTGTTTGTCGGGCCCATCATCCTGGCGGTGACATGGGAGCTGATAATGGCGTGGATCCGCGAAGAGCGGGCCGAGGCAGCCTCGCCTGATGTTGAACAGGGCACAGAAAAAATCGCAGCGAAAGCCTAGCGTTTAGACACAGCCCAACCCGCTATTCGCCGCTTGCCATATTTGACGATTGAACGCGACTGCGCGTCCAACGGACGCTCCCTCCCTTGACCTATGTCAATGGTCGCGTCCGCCCGAGCGTAATGTTGATGCATGGGCTGCAAGCAGTGAGAGATTTGAGCATGCCTACCGAGAAGCCGGCTATCTCGGGCAATGGGTCGCCCGGGCTCTTTGCATCCGCTTTCGAATATCTGGTGGATACCGGGCAGCGCAACGTCCTGTTCCTCGATGTTATGCGTCAGCGTGGACTGCAATATCGCGAACACATCGCCGAGACCGCACCTCATGTTCTCAACTATGCGGTTGAGTTGATCATCGACGGCAGAACACTGCAGCGACCGGTCAATTATGGGCTCGTGCGCGTCGCGCCGCCACGCGGCGTGGAGATCGATAACGGGCGCCGCCCGTTCGTGGTGATCGATCCTCGTGCCGGTCACGGGCCGGGCATAGGCGGCTTCAAGGCGGACAGCGAGATCGGTGTCGCGATGAAGGCCGGTCATCCCTGTTACTTCATCGGCTTCCTGCCCGAGCCGATGCCTGGCCAGACGATCGAGGACGTCGCGAGAGCCGAGGCGGTCTTTATCGAAAAAGTCATCGCCTTGCATCCGGAAGCCGATGGCAAGCCATGCGTGATAGGCAATTGCCAGGCCGGCTGGGCGGTCATGATCCTGGCCTCGCTTCGGCCGGAACTATTTGGCCCGATCATCGTCGCAGGCGCGCCGTTGTCCTACTAGGCAGGTATCCGCGGCAAGTACCCGATGCGCTACTCGGGTGGTCTGCTCGGAGGAAGCTGGCTGACGGCGGCCACCAGCGATCTCGGCGGCGGCAAATTCGACGGCGCGTGGCTCGTCCAGAATTTCGAGAACATGAACCCCTCGAACACGCTGTGGACCAAGCAATACAACGTCTATTCGAAAGTCGACAGCGAGGCGGATCGCTATCTCGAATTCGAGCGCTGGTGGGGCGGCCATGTCAATTTGAATGCCGAAGAGATCCAGTTTATTGTCGATGAACTGTTCGTTGGCAATAATCTCGCCGCCGGACGCATCAAGATGTCCGACGGCAAGGTTGTTGACCTCCGGAAAATCTCTTCGCCGATCGTCGTATTCTGTTCCAAGGGCGACAACATCACGCCGCCGCAGCAGGCGCTTGACTGGATTCTCGATCTTTACAGCGACGTGGACGAAATCCGGACCTATGGGCAAACCATCGTTTACACTGTTCACGAGACGGTCGGGCACCTCGGCATATTCGTTTCCGGCGGCGTTGCGAAGAAGGAGCACAGCGAGTTCTCGAGCAATATCGATCTGATTGACGTGCTTCCGCCCGGGCTGTACGAGGCGACTTTCGAAGCCAAATCCGCCGACACTGCCCATCCCGAGCTTGCGGGTGGAAAATGGATCATGCGCTGCGAACGGCGCACCCTCGATGATATCAGGGCCATGGGCGGTAATACGGACGAAGACGAACGGCGCTTTGCGACAGCCGCCCGGGTATCCGAGATCAATCTCGCCAATTACCGAAACTACGTGCAGCCATGGATCCGTGCCGCAGTTACTCCCCAACTGGCGGAGTGGATGCGCCAATGGCACCCACTTCGCGTCTCTTACGAGGCGTTCGGAAACGAAAACGTCGGCATGAAGGCCGTGGCCACTGCAGCGGAAAAAATTCGCGAACACCGAAAGGTGCCGACAAAGGATAATCCGTTCCTCACTTTCCAGGAAACCGTCTCGAAGAACATCGTCGATGTCCTCGACAAGTGGCGCGATACTCAGGAAGCGCTCAGCGAAGCGCTCTTTCTCGGCATCTACGGGTCGCCCATGGTGCAGGCCGCGGTCGGCATCACGCCGGATGCGGAAGTTTCGCCAAAACCGCAGATGTCGCCGGAGCACAGCAAGCGTTTGGAGGCGCGCATCGCCGAGCTGAAATCGCAGGTCGGCAGGGGCGGTCTCAGGGAATGCGTCATTCGCGGTTTGCTTTATGTCGGGATGTCACGGGGAATGGTTGATGAGCGGAGTCTGGAGGCTTTGCGGCGGGTCCGCACGGACGACAAAGGCTCGCGTCTCACGATCGCGCAGTTCAAGACGATTGTGCGCGAACAATTCTTCATGCTGTTGCTGGAACCCGAGGCGAGCCTTGCTGCTATCCCCAAGCTGTTGCCGCCAGGTGAAGATGAGCGTCGCGCAGGCCTGGCTTCGATTCGTGACGTGCTCTCAGCCAGTGCGGAAATATCCGGCGAGACTGGAAGGCGGCTCGATCGCGTGACAGAATTGTTCGGCCTCGCCGGCGAACCGCAGGCGAAGGCGTCATAGGCCCTGGCGGGCTGATCGGAGAGTTGCAAATGGCCATTGCATCCAAGGACGTGGGCGAAGTCAAACCCGGCGCCAAGTACGATCGTCTCATCGCGGCGGCGAAGGCGATCCCGGCGGCGTCGACCATCGTTGTCCATCCGTGCGACGAAAGCTCGCTGCGCGGCGTGGCGGACGCTGCCGAGGCCGGCATCATCAAGCCGATACTCGTTGGACCGTCAGCGAAGATCAAGGCAGCCGCGTTCAAGCATGGTATCGATATCAGCGGATTTGAGTTGATCGATGTCGCGCACAGCGAGGCGGCCTCGGCGAAGGCCGTCGAGCTGATTCACGCGGCCAGGGGCGAGATGCTGATGAAGGGCAGCCTGCACACGGACGAACTGATGCGGAGCGTTACCGCAAAAGCAGGTGGACTGCGCACGGACAGGCGGATCAGCCACGTATTCGTGATGGATGTCCCGGCTTACAGCGAAACTATCTTCGTCACTGACGCGGCGATCAACATTTTTCCGGATCTCGATGGCAAGCGCGACATTGTGCAAAATGCTATCGATCTCTTTATCCAGGCCGGATTTGGTACATCTCCGCGGGTTGCCATCCTCTCGGCGGTCGAGACTGTCACGTCAAAGATCCCCTCGACCATCGAGGCCGCTGCACTGTGCAAAATGGCGGACCGCGGCCAGATCACGGGCGGGTTGCTCGACGGACCGCTTGCATTTGATAACGCGATCGACAGAGAGGCGGCAAGGATCAAGGGTATCAAGTCGGAGGTTGCGGGACGGGCGCAAATCCTTGTGGTGCCGGACCTGGAGGCCGGCAACATGCTGGCCAAGAACCTCGCATATTTCGCCAAGGCCGATGGAGCCGGCATCGTGTTGGGCGCTCGGGTTCCGATTGTGCTGACGTCGCGCGCCGATTCGCCGAGAGCGCGCATGGCATCCTGTGCGGTTGCGACACTCTATGCTGACGCGCGGCGGCGGCGCGGCCAGACCGTTGCCGCGTGATCGCCATGGATACGATCCTCGTCGTCAACGCCGGCTCCTCAAGCGTCAAGTTCCAGGTGTTCGCCGTGGATGGCGATGGCCGGCTGCGTCGGCAGATCAAGGGGCAGATGGACGGGATCGGCAGCCGTCCACGGCTGCGCGCCACGGGCGCAACCGGTGACGTCTTGGCGGACCGGGCCTATCCGATCGGGGCCGTACCGGACGTCCCGGCCGCCCTGATGCTTGCAAGTGGCTGGTTACGGGACGAACTTCAATTGAGCCCACTCGCTGTCGGCCATCGGGTCGTCCATGGTGGCCCCGATTACGATCGTCCCGTGTTGATCGACTATGGTGTGATCGCACGTCTGGAGCGTTTCACGGCGCTTGCGCCGCTGCATCAGCCCCACAATCTGGCGCCGATTCGCTCGCTGCTGGTCAATTTCCCGGCTTTGCCTCAGGTCGCCTGCTTCGACACCGCCTTTCACCGCAACCACGACGAAGTCGCGGACCACTACGCCATTCCGCGCCGGCTCCACGACGAGGGGGTCCGGCGTTACGGATTTCACGGTCTTTCCTATGAATACATCGCAAAGAGCCTGCCTGACGTAGCGCCGGAAATTGCCAAGGGCCGGGTCATCGTCGCGCATCTCGGGAGCGGCGCCTCTATGTGCGCGATACACGGTGGGCGCAGCGTCGAGTGCACGATGGGCTTCACTGCGCTCGATGGTCTTCCGATGGGAACGCGCACCGGCCAAATCGATCCCGGTGTCGTTCTGTACTTGATGACGGCAAAGGGTATGTCGGCCGCCGAGGTGCAGGATTTTCTCTATCGCGATTGCGGGCTGAAGGGGCTTTCCGGTGTCAGCAACGACATGCGTGAGCTCCAGAACAGCAGCGATCCGAACGCGGCTTTCGCCGTCGACTATTTCGTCTACAGGGTTGCGATGCAAGCCGGAATGCTGGCCGCCGCCCTGCAAGGTCTCGATGGTTTCGTCTTCACCGCCGGGATCGGCGAAAATTCCATCGGCATCCGGGCGAGGATTGCGGAACGGCTCGAATGGCTCGGGGTGTTACTTGATCCGGTCGAGAACGCGCGTCGCGCCCCACGGATATCCCGCGCAGACAGCCAAATTCCGGTCTACGTCGTGCCGACCGATGAAGAACTCATGATTGCGCAGCACACATTGTCGCTGCTGTGGAACAGGCATTCGTCCTCCAGACCGAAACGCGAGAGAGCGTCATGACAATTCCGGTATTTCCAGAGACCAAGGTTGCGCTAAAGGGACGGAAGGGGCTGATCGTCGGGATCGCCAACGACCAGTCGATCGCTTGGGGTTGCGCCAAGGCGTTTCGGGCCCTGGGCGCGGACCTTGCGGTCACCTATCTTAACGAACGGGCAAAAAAGCACGTCGAGCCCTTGGCAAAGGCACTCGAGGCGCCGATCTTCATGCCGCTGGACGTGAATGCCGAAGGACAGACCGAACAGGTGTTCGCGCGGATCGAGAAGGAATGGGGACAGCTCGATTTTCTGCTTCACTCGATCGCCTTCTCCCCGAAGGAAGCGCTGCACGGGCGCGTGGTTGATGTCGAGCGCGACGGCTTTCTCAAGACGATGGACGTGTCCTGCTGGTCGTTCATGCGGATGGCGCACCTGGCGGAACCGCTGATGAAGAACGGGGGCACGCTCTTCACCATGACCTATTACGGCAGCCAGATGGTGGTGCAGAACTATAACGTCATGGGAGTTGCGAAGGCAGGGCTGGAAGCGGCCGTCCGCTACATCGCGGCCGAACTCGGTCCCAAGGGCATCAGGGTGCACGCGATTTCGCCGGGTCCGTTGGCCACGCGCGCCGCGTCGGGCATCCCCGAATTCGACGAGCTCATGGACAAGGCGCAGAGCAAGGCTCCCGCCCGGAGCCTCGTCAGCATCGACGACGTAGGTGCCGCGACGGCCTTTCTTGCGCTCGATGGCGCGAAGCTGATTACGGGCGGCGTTATGTATATCGATGGCGGATATCACATCATCGACTGACGCTCAGCCAGATGCGGACTTCGAATTGCAGCTAGATCAGCTCGAGCGCCGGGGGCATCCGTATGTTGCGTCAATATCTCGTGGGCGCGGCCGCCAGCATCTGCAGCATCGCGATTCATGCCTTGGTGATGGTCGCGGTCATCAAGGTGACGCGGGTCGTCGATGCGCTGGCCACGACGCGCCAAACGCTTCGATTGATCGCAGTGATGATTGCCACCGTAACCGTCCTGATGATCGCGCACCTTGCCGAGGTGCTCGTCTGGTCGTTGATCTATGTGTTGACGAGTGCCGCACCTGAAGGCACCGATCTCATCTATTTCGCGTTCGTGAATTACACAACGCTAGGCTATGGCGACGTGACACCAGTCGAGCGCTGGCATCTGCTTGGGCCGATGACCGCGATGAACGGCGTGCTGTTGTTTGGCTGGTCGACGGCCGTGATCTTTGAGGTGTTGCGCATGACGTTGATGGCGAGCGGCGACGAAGCGGAAAAGCAGGAGAAACGCTGGTGGCCCGGGTAGCGGGTTCTTCAACCGATAGGCGCCATTGATCTGGATCAATCCTGTGCTTGGCCGCGTTCGTCAGCCTCCATTGCGCTCCGGACTTTGGAGCTTTTAACACGGGAGACCAAAATGAAACTCTCGATCACTTTATCCGCGTTGCTGATCGTTGGCGTCGTGGCCGCAACTACGGAACCGGCCAGGGCCATCGTATACTGCCAATACGTCGCCTATCCTGCCGGTTGCACCGTAAGAGCAGGTGTTGTGTTGCGGCCGCGGCCAGTCGCACGCGCCGCAGTGACGCCCGGCGTCGGTGCTGCGGGAACACCCATGAATCGTGGCGGTCCGGTGGACCGCGCCGGCCGGCGCTGATTTCTCGCGGCATTAGAGCCCTTCGGACGTCGTCGATCGCTCGATCAGGCTAGGGGCGAGGCGGACGTTGCGCCGATGAATGGTCATTCGCTGCGTTAATCGATTTCGCGCAGCCAAGTTCGAGATCGGGACGCGTCAACCAATCGCCCACTTTCGGCCCGACTTCGATCATGCCTGTCAATGCTTGCCAGATGCTGCCCTGGAGTACTTCGCCAGAGAGTAAATGGAGCAACGAATGCCCCTCGCGCGATATTTTTCCTACGTTGGCGGAGTATTGCTAGTGCTGCTGCTTGTTCTGGATGCATATCTCCCGAAAGTTCCGGTGGCGGAAAGGGCCAATGCCAGTTTGCCTGTCATCCGCATTCATTCCGACCGGAAATGGCCGGCGCGCGTTGTTTACGACACCCGCCAGCCGACGATCATTCCTGCGCTCATCCCGAGCGGGGAGGCCAGCAACCCGGCCCCGGCAGCGGTTGCCGATGTCTCGGTCAAAACGAGTGAGCGAGAGGCACTAGCGCTGATGCAGCCATCCGATGCCAAGCAGCTACAGCCATCCAATCCAAAAAAGCGAGGATCGAAGCTGCAACGCAACGGCAAGATTGCAAAGAGACATACGGTGCCGCAGTTTTTCCTGCCAGCGCGGCAAATGCAATTTGGTTGGTTTAGGAACAGCACCTGGTGAGGAAGTTAACCGGCGCGTCTACAAAGCGTTGAACGAGTCCCGGACCCATAATCAAACGTTCAGGAATCTCTGAAATATGCGCTTGACAAAAAAAGCCCCGGACGAGACCGGGGCTTAAGTTCGCCGTTGAGTAGGAAAATCAGTAACGGGCGACGACCGGGTTGCCCCAGCCGAAGCGGTAGTTCACGCGTACGGTGACCATATCCACGTCCTGGCTGATCCGGTTGAGCGCACCAGCAACGATGGGATTGGCGACCGAGAATGAATTATTCGCGTTGCCCATAAACAGGTGGTCGTATTCAATACCGGCAGACCAATTCGGTGCGAAGCCGTACTCCCATCCGACGCCCACGGCACCACCCCAGCGGGTCGCGGTTGCTGAAGCCAGTTCAGTGCCGCCAAACGTGGTAAGGATGCTAAAACGATTGCTCGTCACCGCCCCACCGCCCTTCACGTAGAACAGTGACGCGTTCCAGGCGTAGCCGATCTGGCCGGTGAAAAGGCCGATGCCATCAGTTTTGGTGCGGGTCGAGAACAGGGGATTGATAATGCTGACGCGCGTGTTGCTGAGATCCGCCCAATCGCCCTGACCTTCCAAACCAAAAACCCACTGACTGGCTTGCCAACGATAGCCGAGCTGCCCGCCGGCGACGCCTCCGGACCGATCGCGGCAGCCGTCAGCGAAGTCTGCTCCGAGAATGAAATCGACACAATTGCGGCTCTGCGCCCAGCCGCCATTGGCGCCGATGTAGAAGCCGGTCCAATTGTAAATCGGAGCTACCACCGGGGGTGGTGGCGCCTTCACAGCCATATCAGCGGCCGACGCAGGCGCGGCCACGCCCAATGCAAACAAACCAACTGTACCCAGCAAGAACTTCTTCATCGTGTGTCCTCCGACTCAGTAGTTTTGATTTTCCGACTCACTAATTTTTGACTTGAAGCGATACTTCGTGAATTCTAAGCGCTCGAGGCAAGAACCCCCGTGCCAAAATGGCAACACACAATCAAAAAGCGATGTGG
>Ga0207153_1184_pt1 | contig 12371 bp, 9 predicted proteins | sample Alteio_BWMinHeat_27_FD_153580 | JGI IMG/M metagenome (GOLD analysis project Ga0207153, IMG submission 153580) | Enriched cells from forest soil in Barre Woods Harvard Forest LTER site, Petersham, Massachusetts, United States -... | ecosystem: Environmental > Terrestrial > Soil > Temperate forest >...
CGACTTGGGTTAACGATTGGCGAAGCAGGAATTGAGCGTTCGGAAGCTTGCCCGTCCAGTGGTTCCAGAGTTCGGTTCTCTGGGCTTCAAGCCGACCGGCCTCGTCAGCCCGTCCCGCTCGCCGGAGAAGGTCAGCAAGCGCCGTCCACGTGCGCGAAATGCACGTCGCGTCACGGAGATCGTTTTGAATGTCGGGCTTCCAGGCCATGAGCTTGTCCAACAGTTGCTGATAGGCTTCGACCGCTTTCATCGCTTGGCCCGTTTCAGCGTAGTCGTCGGCCGAGGCTCTCAGGGCATCGTAGGCATCGCTCATGGGCTCGACTTTGTCTGACGGGTATCGGCCAGCTTGGCCCAGCAGTTCGAAGGCTCGGGCGATGCGCTGCTTGGCTTCTTGATCGCGACCCGTCCAGCGCAGTGCGTAGGATGAAGCCGCCAGGAGTTCAGCTTCATCCCGTTGAGTGCTGACATTGCTCCTTGCCTCGCGTATGCGGGCGAGGGCATGGTCGTAGACCGCCAGCGCAGCTTGCGGATTGCGGTGGCGAAGAATATTGCCAATTTCCAGGCTGGCACCTGCGACGTGATGGCGGCCGAGATAATCGTTCGCGTCCTTCTGCGCAAGGTCCTCCGCAATATCTAGCGCCTTTCGAAATTCGGCGAGCGCCTCTGGACTGCGCCCGAGGCTTGCTTCTGCATCCGCCCGGCCCAGGATCATGCCTTCGAGGTCGTATCCGTTCGCCAAGTTGATGCGAAGCGACGCGTGTCCGCCAGCGGCTTCGGCTTCGTGTTTCTTGAGCGCAATGGACTCAAGCGCAGTCTTGAGGGCGCCATCCAGATCCCCAGACTGCCAACGTGCAACCTCTAAGACTTCAAGGGCAGATCCACGGAGGTCATTCGCCCTGGGCCCCGGTACCGCGATCTCCAATGCCCGCTGGCAATAGCGTATTGCGCTATCGAAATTCCTACCGTCGGTGTAGGTGCCCGCGACATTTACATAGAAATATCTCATGCTATAGAGGTCCCTGAACTCGACAGGGCGAGTACTCATGAACCGCTCGATCAGCGAAGCGGTAGTAGCGGCATCTTTCAATTCTTCTGCCTGGTCACCGCGGTTGTCAGCCAGGATCATGCGGTCGTGGGCGATTGTGGTAGCGATGAACAACGCCCGAGGATTCCTGGAGTCCTTCGAGAGGACAGGATCCACGAATCTCGATGCATTGTTCAGACTCGCCTCGGCTTCCGCAAATTGGCCTAGATTTGGAGAAGTTGGATCTCCTTGTACATGCGCCACGCGCACGTAAGCGTAGGCGATTTCGAGTGCTAAATCCCTGTCGCCGGAAACATCGCCACCCAGCGAAGTGAGATATTCCAGCGAATCGGCAACCATCTGCATTCTGACCTTCGTCGAACCCGGCACACCTCTCATGTCTTGATCGAGTGCGATGAATTTATTGGCCAGTTGTCGCACTTGAGCAAATCGCCGTTCGGCAGCCTTCCGCTCGCGATTTGCAATCAACAATCCGGTTGACAGGCTTCCAATCACAAGTGCGATGGCGATGGTGGTGAGCGCTACCACGGTGCGGTTGCGGCGCACAAATTTGGCGGTTCGATAGGCGAGCGTGTCGGGTCGAGCGGCGATCGGTTCGTGCTTCAGATAGCGCTGAAGATCGTCGGCAAACCCGGTTACCGATACGTATCGCTCCTGCGGACGCTTCTTCAGAGCTTTGCCCAGAATTGTGTCGAGATCGCCACGAAGTTCGCGGCGGAGTTTATCTGGGGCGGTGCCCCGCCTTTCAGCAATGAGCCCGCTGTTGTCCGCAGCAATCGTGTCCGATGCTTGTGGCGGCTCAGTGTCGAGCACAGCCTTTACCAGTTCCGCGGGGGAGTGCGGACCTGAGCCCGCGGGATGGCGGCCAGACAATAGCAGGTAGAGCAACACGCCCAACGCATAAACATCGGTGGCAGTCGTGACTGGCTGGCCGGCAAGTTGCTCTGGAGCAGCGTAGTGGGGAGTGAAAGCCGAACCGCCCTCGTGCGTGAGCAAGGTTGCGGCGCCGGTCTGGCCTTCGCCGTCCAGGAGTTTGGCAATCCCGAAGTCCAGCAGCTTGACTTCACCGCCGATGGTGACCAGCACGTTCGAAGGTTTGATGTCGCGATGGACAATCAGATTTGCATGGGCGTGAGCCACAGCGGCCAGCACGTCCAGAAACAGGCGAAGGCGCGCCTTCAGGTTGAGCTTGTGCTGGTCGCAATATTGATCGATCGTCGTGCCGTCAACGTATTCCAGGATGAGATACGGCTGGCGATCCGAGGAAATGCCGGCATCGAGAAGTTCGGCAATGTGAGGATGAGTGAGTCGACCGAGGATGCTGCCTTCGCGCTTGAACCGTTCTTCCGTCGTACGACCGGCCAGCGCGAAACTCACGAACTTGATCGCAGCTTGCCGCTCGAACCGGCCGTCACTGCGCCGGGCCAGCCACACGCTCCCCATTCCGCCTTGGCCAATCTGCGAGATCAGAGTGTATGGGCCAAGGGTCTGGCCCGCAAGTCCTGTGGAGTTCGGCAACGCGAATCGTCGATTCTCCAGAAAACCTTCCTGCGCCAGCACCCGGTGTTCGTCGAGGAGTGCTCCCAACTGCGCAGCCAGTACGGGATCTTGCTTGCCGAGCGAGGACAGCCAAGCGGCACGCTCATCGTCGGTCATAGCGAGCGCCTGATCCAGATATGGGCTTAAAGCCTGCCACTGATCGGGGCTGAGCGTGGACATCGTGATTCCTCAGAGCGACAAATCCGCGCGAATGGTTCGATGGAGATAAATGCGCGCTTTCTCCCAGTTCCGCTGCACCGTACGTTCTGATACGTCCCGCATGGCGGCGATTTCCGCGAACGAGAAGCCGCAAAAGAACTTCAAGTCGACGATCTCGGCGAGGGCAGGCTCCACTTTGCCAAGCTCGTCTAAGGTTCCGCTGATTCGGACAAGCTCTCGGTGATCGACCGCGTTTTGCATTGCTTCGGTGTCCAGCGAAGTAATCTCGAATAGGCCGCCGTGCTTCTGGGCGTGCCGTTCTCGGGCATGGTCTATGATCAGTCCTCGCATTACTCGAGCCGCATACCCCATGAATCGCGCCCGGTCGGGAAACGACGGGCCGTCGCGCGCCGCCATGTCCAGATACGCTTCGTGCAGCAGGGTCGTGGCGCTGAGGCTCACCTGGGAGCCACGTCGCGCCAGTTCTCGCTTGGCGAGCCTATGCAACTCGGAATAAAGGGCAGCAAACAATGCTTCCGCGGCGGGCCTGTCCCCTTGTTCCGCTGCGAGAATAAGTGACGAGATCGCCGATCCCACGTCTGCCTCCCGGGGCCGCGGCCACCGCGTGCCAGCCTCCCCAAATGGCGACAGCTTCTCGCAGATCACTGGGATAGTCAAGCCTCGCGCCCTTTTGCCCAGTGGCGAAAATCTGGAGGACTCATCTTCACATTGACCGGGACGTTACGCTTTGCGCCAGTTTCTCATCTTCCATAATAGTGAACCGTGATGCAAAGCTTTTCGCGCTCGCTGGTACGGTATGGACGCGATTTCGTCGTTACGCCACAAAGCGCCTTCCGCGTCGATGAGGCAGGCCGCGCGACTGTCTTCTACCCCGGATGTTCCTACGCTAAAGCTCAAATCTTGCTTCTTGGAACAATCCGAAAACAATCTGAATTGGATCGAGCCGGCGCACGACATTATTAAGGAGGCACGTTATCACGCCTGCAGCCTACTGTCCGTCCAAGTCGTGAAGATCAGACTCGAGCCTCGCGGGACTCTGGAGATAAGCATCGAGAAAGCGAAGCAGGAAGGGCGTTTGACTGCCACTGCCGGCAAAAAGCAGGACTGGTACATCTGGCTTGATCCGCTTCATTGCCGCCCGTATGACACTGCCAGGCGCGTCGGGAAGGTCGTATTCCAGAAGAACACCGTCTACCTCCACAGTTGTTAAGAGGCGCAGAGCCTGGTCGCCATTCGTCGCCACCATGACTTCGTAGCCGGCTGTTTCCAGCAAGTATTTCAGCGCGCAACGGTGCTCCGGGTGGTGCTCGACACAAAGAACTCTTACGTGGCTCATGAGCGGATGTTGCGTCCCTTCGATTCGGCACATTCACAGAGAACAGCCGCAGTTCAGCGGTCGCCCGGGGGGTGACAGCCGCGCGGCTGACAATTGCTACTTGGAACGAATTGCCCAATCGGGTCACCGGGTGTAACCGGGTCCGTGGACCGATAGCACCCCTGGGCTAGAAACTGGAAACTAAGCTGGAATCCGCCCTCTTCGCCATGTGTAACGCCAGGCTCCCATCATGCACGGACCCGAGAATCCACACATCGCCCGATGAGGAAACAACTCCAGTCCACAGGAGATCACAAGGAAGTCCACCCTTGGTTGGGCTGGGACTGGGTGCGACAGTCCAACTGGTCCCGTCCCAGTGCAATAGCAGCGTCATCTGGTGCCCCGATCCGTCGGCGGCGAAGTAGGAACCAAACGCCCAGATGTCATTTGGCGAATTCGCCGCCAATCCCAGCAAACGGTTCGACTGATTCGCGGTATTCGCTCCAACATTCGGACTCGGTACTACCGCCCAACTCGTGCCATCAAAGTGCTCGATCAACGTCAGCGTCGCAGCCTGCTCGGGAGGCGCGACCGGCGTGGAAAAACCCACCGCCCACGCGTCGTTCGGGGCCAGCGCCAGCACAGCGTTCAACTTGTTTGTGCCCTCGCCTACGTTGGGAGTTGCCACAAGCTTCCAGTTTGTGCCATCCCAGTGCATTGCTGAGGTTGTGATGCTATCTGAACCGTTGAATCCGACCGCCCAAGCATCATTCGCAGCATCGGCGGACGCACCAAACAAAAACTCATTGCTCGATTCCCCAGTTGTCGCTGTCCATGCCGTCCCGTTCCAGTGCTCGAAAAGCGGCGAGGCCAACCCCGTGCCGAGGTTCACCAGGCTGCCGATCGCCCAAACATCATTTGCCGAGGTGGAAGTCATGGCAAAGACCTCCGCCCGGTCTCTCTTCCCGAACTTGGGTCCCGGAAACAGGTTCCACCTGGTTCCATTCCACCGCTCGATCACCTGCCCCTGATGTGCTCCGTCAGTCACGTTTCCTGCCGCCCAGGCCAAGGTCGGAGAAATAGCGACCACCCCCTGCAGAAAGCTGTTGTTGTCGCCTTCGATCATCGGGGCGGAAAACGCCGTCCACGAAGTGCCATCAAAGTGGATCGTCGACTGCCCTACCGCCCAAATATCGTTGGGAGAAGATGCCGAGGCCGCAAAAAGTTCGCTGTTAGGGTTTTCGTTCGGAGTTGCGACGACCTCAAAAGTCGATCTAGCCTGCGTTTGTCCCTGGGCCGGCAAGTCTTGAAACAAGGCAACAGTCAATCCGAAAAGCGTTAGCGCGCTAAGCGTAAGTCTCACGATTCCACCTCAATGGTACTGACTTAAGGATGTGTCGGTTTTGACCCTTCACCAGTTGCTAACTAAACGCCAGTCGCTCTTATTCCCTGCTCACCGCTATCTTTTCGCACGAACCCTCAGGGCGAGTGCAGGTGCGGCCTCCAACAATTGTCTGGGGGATTGAAGATTCGGCAGGAGGTTGAGATTTCTCAGCGGAGAACCGGACTAAGCCGACAGGACAACCGTTCCTTTAGCCCGGCTCACACAAGGCAGTACATATCCAGCATCTTTTTGCTCAGCCGTCAGCCCAGCTTCCACGTTCATCTGAACGGTGCCACTTAGAACCCGCGTAGCACACGTACCACATTGGCCCTGGCGGCAGCCAAACGGAATCTGGACGCCGTTTCGCTCTGCCAGATCGAGCAGCGTGCTTCCGGAGGAAGCCTGGCAAACCTTTTCCGAGTGAAGAAACACGACAGTCTCGATTTTATCGCCTTCCAGTGCACGAGCCTCGGTGGACGGTTTGCTCTCCCCAAAACTTTCCTGAAGGATCCGGTCCGGGGTCACGCCGAGAGTCAAAAGAACGTGGCGCGCGTTGTCCATGAATCCCTTGGGACCACAGAGAAAGAAAGTCGGTGAGTCCAGATCAGTCACGCTCTGGGACACAAATTCCTCAGTCAGGCGCCCGCTGCGCCCCTTCCAGGTTGGATCCGGCCTCGACAGGCACAATTCATACTTGAAGTTGGGAAGAGACCTGCTAAGTCTCGACAGGTCGTTTTCGAAAATGATGTCTGCAGCCGTGCGCACACAATAGAGGAGAGTCACAGAAGCACCGAGCTCGAGATCGTCGATATAACGCAGCATCGAAATCATGGGTGTGATCCCACTTCCGGCCGCGATGAGAACTATGCTCTTGTGGAGCGTCTCGTCAAAGTAAAACTGTCCGTACGGTCCGCTTGCTTCCACCGCGAGGCCCGGCTTGGCCCGCTCATTAAGAAAAACCGATACACATCCATTCTCCATGCGCTTGGGCGTGATTTCCACATAGTTCTCGTGGACGGGCGAGGAGGAAACGGTGTAAGACCGCCGTACTGGTTGGCCATCAATCGTCCATTGGAAAGTCAGAAACTGCCCTGGCTTACCACAAAACCGTCTTTCGTCTAGAATCTGGAAGCGCAGCGTCTTGGTGTCGTGCGTTTGCTGCTCGATCTTTGACAGCTGAAGACGCATTGGGCTCTTTGCGTTTTCGTGGTTGGTAAGTGGGGTCGGCCCCGTGGGAGTCTCCGGAACGCCCGATGACTCCACGGAAGCACGCGGCTGCCTTCTCTTCCTAAACACCAAAGCGCACTGGACCAGGCACACTGCCACCACCAAACCGGTCGCGACCCTGAGCCCCAGGCTTCCAGGGTTCGCCGAGTGAAGAAGTTCGGAGAGGGTAGGAATGGACACAAGCGCGAATGAGATGATGAAGATTGCGATTCCCAGTGCCTTGAGCGACGAATGGCTATGCTGGTAGCGGCGTGCGATCAATATCTTCAGTACGAGCAGAGGCACGAGGACGAGCACAAGCACAATATGCAAAACCAGGTGCATCGGCAAATGACTGGTTATTCCTACACCTGCAAGTCTCTGACTCATGCTGTAGGCCATGATCGAGAGCAGAATCACAAACAAGTATCCACCCGCTTTATGGAGAGCGATCAGCCGGGTTCTCGTCGTTCCGTTTCGCGAGGGCTGGGAAGCTTCCAGCATCACCACCACGTTGATGGCGGCCAGTGTGACAAAGGCAATGCCGGCCACAATAGTGGAAATGTTTAACATAAGCGTCCATTCCTCTGAGCCGCACCGTGCGGTGCCGATGTTCTCTCTAGCAGGTCTTCTCCGACGTTGACGGCCGTCTGCACTCTGTTAGTGTCAACCGCACCCCACCACTGTTTATTCCGGAACTGGATGCGTTTTGGCAGACACTCCTACGATCTTGCTAACGCGACGACGTTCAAGAGCAGCGATGTACAAAAGGCCGCCCCGGTGATTAGGACGGCCTTTCGTTTCTTTCAACTTTCTCTTCTTAGGTTCCACCGCTGACAGCTCGCAGGGCCGCAATAATCGAGCCGACGATACAAGAACCGATCAGTAAAGGCAGAGCGCTCAACAATAGACCGCCCAGCAACTCAACAATGCTTTCCAACATTCGCAGGCCCTTCCACCTCTTTAAAAATATTCGGAGTGTCACTATTGATAACTGTGCTCGCGCTATTTTTATTCCCGCGGTGTGTCTGGTGAGCCATTGCAAATGCGAAAGAGACAGTTGGCTGCGCGTCAAGTTTATTTTGGGGCGTGGACTCCCCACAGGCGGTGAGGCAGGAGGTACGTGAAGCCCGCAAAACCTTCCCACCGGGTCGAGGAAGAGGTGAGGCCATGATCGAATCCGGCATCGATTACAAGATTTTTCCTGACCGGATACGAGACCGCCCACAAATTCCCGACAGCATTTCTGCTGGTGAGTGGCTGCGTAAAGTGCCAGAGTTCACCTGCGACTGTCAGGCGTCCCAATGGGTGTGAAATCGAGAGAGTCTGGCCGAATTGTCCTCGGCGTATTATGCCTTTAGTCTGTTCGGAAACGATGCCGTTGATGTCGAAGTGGAAACCTGCGAGGTCGTCACTTACCAGGATCAATGCGCTATTCCGGAACGTACCGATGTCGATTTCCGGCGCGGGACTCGCGTAGAGGCGACGAATGTAGCTGAGGCTTACGGTAGGCTTGTGCCCCTCGCCCGGCAATACGACTGCCTGAAATCCGGCGAAGACCTCGCCCGGGCGACTACCTGAAAGAGCATCGCCGGTAGCTCCACTTGCTTGAGCAAGTGGTGCCGATAGGGCGAGCAACTGAAGGCGGGATGCAACCGTGAGCTTGCTGACCTGGTTAATGCTGAATAGCGTTGTGAACTCAGGTGAGCTCTCGGCATAGAGTCCGCCGTTTTCAAATTGCAGGTAGCCCACCGGGGTCAACGTCGCGGGAGTTGAAACGGTGGGACGACCGGGATTCGCCTCCGGTGTCTCCACGGTGGACGACTGTGCACCAATCTGCGCGACAAATAAAAGTGCAACCGCCCCGACAAAGCCGCAGCGAAGTAGTCTTATCAAAACCGGCTCCAGAAAGAAGTGAGATCGCACACCGAGGCGTTTCTCTTGCTTTTCCGTTCTGGGCTACGCACGTAGAGTCAGGAATGGCGGCGAGTAAAAGGCATCCGATAACGCCCGCGCTGCAGAATGGAGGGGCCCTTTGGTCACTTCACTACGACTTGGCCGGTCATTTTCGGATGGACCGAACGCTGAGGCGGCTCACTCCTCCACAACCAGCGTTCCTTTCATACCTCTATGGCCTAACCCGCAAACACTGGAGCAGCGAAATTGGAAAGTGCCAGCCTTGTCAGCGGTGAATTCGACGATAACTGTTGTCCCCTGTGGGATTTTTTTGTTGATGTTAAAGTCGTCGAGTTTGAAGCCGTGATCGTGGTCCACGGCGGTCATGACTAGCCTGACCTGCTCGCCTTTCTTGACGCGCAGCGAACCAGGGCTGAATTCGTACTTCCTGAGGGTCACTTGAATCTCGTGTACCCCTTGCACTCCCGTCCCCGCATCTTGCGCCACTTGCGCAACCGTCCTGGCCGATGCTGCAGACAAGATCGTCAGTCCTATTAAGATCGTCCTGAGCCTGTTCACATGAATTCCTTTGCTGGAAGGCGACGTTGCCCCTCACTAGAGCTAACCAAAGTGTTGATCTTTTATTCCATACCGCCCGGGGGTGGGTACTGGTGGGTTCGTCTCAATTTGGAAGAATTGCAGGGAATGTCGGGAATATTTTCTTCGGCCGCGCGTTCTTAGTAACAGTGGAAGTACAACGTAGAGGTAAGCCCAATGCTAGAAAACTGGGATGAGCGCGACGACGTGGTGGCGGCAGGGTCGATTTGCCCGGTTCCCGACTGCGGCGCATTGGTCGTTTCCTACAAGCCACCAAAACGTACGGGGCGCGACTGTGCCAGATCGTGGTGTGAGTTCACATGCCTGCACTGTGGTATCGACTTTAGCGTCCCTGAAGATGAACTGATTTTTCAGTCAGTGCCAAAGGAATGGCTACTGGCGAGAGTCCAAGCCGCATAGCCGGGGAAGCGCTAAGGAGTGACTCGCGAACTGACCTGCGCGCGCTTTCCTGCACTTCACAGAGAAAAAGCCTCGAGGACGCTCACGCCGACTTCTTCTGCGGCACTGAAAACTCAATGATTTTTCCGCGCTGATCGGGCGGAATCCATCTTGCGGACCTTCGAAATCCTTGTGGTACGTAGTATTCAATTACCTTTGCCATTGCAGTTGCCAGTCCCAGCCGCACAAATCGTCTTCCAAGAAACCACTTGCAAATAACACATCCGCTTGCCCACCGATAGACATCTCGTCGAAATGCGACCCAGATGTTACCAGCGAGCAGGGCACGCCATTTCTCGCCCCGCAGCGGTCCAGTCGGCCGCTGCGGGGTTCTGGTTGACGACTCCAAATTTGCCATCCTGAATTTCCACAATAAAATCTAGAACAGCATTTTCAGAGCTAGTTGGATCTGTCGGGCCGATGTGGTTGCATCGGGCCGCGTGATCGTTTGCGTTGACAGACCGAACGTGTTGGTTTGCTCTACTATGTTGCCGGGCTGCTGGAATTGCGGATGATTCAGCAGGTTGAAGAATTCCGAGCGGAGTTGCATGCGGAAGCGCTCATTGATCCGGACGTTCTTCATCAGAACCACGTCGGCATTCGTATAGTGCGGACCGTAAAACTGATTTCTTCCCGAATCTCCGATATGTCCAAGAAATGTGTTGCTGAATGCCGCCACATTCGACGCTCCGGTTCTAACGCCACTGGCGCCGATTTGCGGTCCGGAGCTTTGGAACGGATTGCCAATCACGTCTGGGTAGGAAAAGCTCGCGATACCAGTACGCCCGTTATCAAATGCACTGGTGAAAACTGTGTATGGGTGTCCTGTCTGAGCACTGACGATCCCGGAGATTTGAATCCCCTCCAGCCCCTTCCCGAGCACACCATGGCTGAGAAAGCTTTTGCCGGTACCGAAAGGCAGTTCATAGGAAAAGTCAATGACTCCTCGGTGCCTGATGTCGTTGTCTGAATTGCCTCGGGAAACGGTATTCGGGTTCCGCGAGTCAACCGGGAAGCTGCCCGTTCCAGCCTCGGGGGTGAGAGGATCATTCGAGTCATCGGTGGCGTGGGACCAAGTGTACGCCCCACCGATTTGCAAGCCGTGCGAGAGTTGTTTATTCACCGTGGCCTGCAGAGAGTTATATCTTGAGTCCGCATTCGTCCTGGTGATGCTGGAAGTCGGAAAATTAGCCGCCGTCTGCAGCGCGGTTTCACGAATGGACGGCGGAATCACCAATGTGCCCGGGTTGTTGATACCGCCGTACAATGCAGAGCCACTGATCACCCCTTGTGGATCACCTGGCAGACAGCCACCCTGAGCGACGCAGGAAGCGATGTTCTGCTTTATCAAAGCTGGATCGGGTGGCACGGCGTCGAGAAGTCGAATGACGTGGGTCGCATGGGATCCAACGTAGTCCAGCTCGACAAGAGTACCTCCCGGCAGCGTCCGCTGGATGCCGAAATTCCAGTTTTGGCTGGCTGGCTGGCGGATGTTGGGATCGAGCAACGTCACAACCTGATTGGCCCCGTTTGTGAAAGTAGTTCCAGGCGGTGGTTGCGTTGCTGGAGCGGGGATTTGCTCCGGAGTCAGCACCGTGGACGGGACGTTCAGGAACGTCCCCTGGAAAGGTGGATTCGACCGTGCGTTGCCAAAAAGATTGTCGAAGATGCGATCATGGAAGATTCCGTACCCGGCGCGTACGGAAGTCTTGCCATCCTTGAACGGGTCCCACGCGATACCGAATCTGGGTTCGAAGTCTTTGTAATCGTTGCTATAAACCTGGTGACCCGTACCCGGACCCACCAGGGTAAAGGTATAGGAGGCGGCAACACTATCTGGATTCTGGAACAGGTTGGAGAAGTTCCCGCCAGTTTCGAAAGGAATTCCGTTGAACTGGTAACGAAAGCCGTAATTCAGAGTGAGATTGCTGGCAAGCTTCCACGTGTCCTGGATGAAACCATCGTATTCGTGCTGGCGGAAAGTCTTCGTATCGGTTGCTACGCGGGTGCCCGCATGGTTATAGAACTGAGACTGGAATTGGCCGAATACACCTCCGACCAGAAACCACGAGAGATCTTGGACGGTCGAGGCAACGTTGCTTGCGATCGTCGGGTCCAGACCAGATACCGCTGCATCCTGGAAGCCCGTACCTGAAAAGCGATTGAAAAACAGAAGGGAACGAGAGTTGAAGTTGTCATCACCGGTTGAGCGCACGTCCCGGAAATCCCCGCCGAACTTAATGGTGTGGTTGGATTTTACCCAGGTCACCGCATCGCCGAAGCTCGTGGTTCCGGTATTTCTCGCCTGCCCTGCGGAATCGAATAGCGTGTTGCAACCAAATACATTGACGGGGCCATTCAGAAAAGCTCCATCTGGCACCTGGATATCCACTCCGTTCCCGAGGCCATCGGTTCCGGTAATTGGATTGAAGAGGTTACAGTTGCTGTTAAAAGCGGCGTAATTCTTGTTCCAGCCAAACTTAAAGTCATTGATGAGTCTATTGCTGAAGGTTGAGGTCAGGCCGACGAACACGCCGTGCTGGTAACTTGGCGTGCTCAAGAGGTCGAGCCCTGGAGCCAGTTCCAAATGCCCCTGATTGGACTCAACACTGCGGCCATAGGCGTAGCGCAGAGACAACTGGTGCTTCTCCGAGAGCTTGTGATCGATCTTCCCAGTCCAGTTGTAATCGTTGAGCGCATCCGGACTGGCGAAATTGAGAATTCCCGTAACTCCGGGAATCACATCTCCT
>Ga0207153_1185_pt1 | contig 12326 bp, 5 predicted proteins | sample Alteio_BWMinHeat_27_FD_153580 | JGI IMG/M metagenome (GOLD analysis project Ga0207153, IMG submission 153580) | Enriched cells from forest soil in Barre Woods Harvard Forest LTER site, Petersham, Massachusetts, United States -... | ecosystem: Environmental > Terrestrial > Soil > Temperate forest >...
CCAGCGTCTGGAACTGCTCGGCGAGATTGAAGGCCTCCGGCGCCATGCTGAAACATTCGTCCACCGAACAGGGAATCAGCATGATGTGTTTCGTGTCGCCGTGAGAAAGAAATGCGGTGGAAAGAATGTCGCCCTGCGAAGTCCGCGTGGGCAGGCCGGTCGAAGGCCCGACCCGCTGGATGTCCCAAATCACGCCGGGAACTTCCACGTAGTAGCCAAGGCCGGCGAACTCCGACATAAGCGAAATACCTGGACCGGCGGTCGCAGTCATGGCACGCGCTCCCGCCCATCCCGCGCCGATTACCATGCCGATCGCCGCCAACTCGTCTTCCGCTTGAACAATCGCGAATGTCGCCTTGCCGTCGGGCCCGATGCGGTATTCCTTCATGTAGTCGATCATCGTCTCCACCAGTGACGAAGACGGTGTGATCGGGTACCAGGTGACGACGGTGCATCCGGCGAACATGCAGCCCAGCGCCGCCGCAGAGTTGCCGTCGATGATGATCTTGCCGGCGGTCTTGTTCATGCGCTCGATGTAGAACACACCGAGCTTTTTCAAATTCGTCTTGGCATACTCGAAGCCCGCTTGGGCCGCGGAAAGATTCAGGTTGGCGGCTTTCGCCTTGGTCGCAAACTGCTTGCGAATGGCTTTTTCCACCTCGGCCATGTCGATGGTGAGTAGCTGCGCCACCACGCCCACGTACACCATGTTCTTGACCAACTTGCGCAGCTTGGCCTCCGGGCAAACCGCCGCCACCAGCTTGTCGTAGGGAACGGAATAGAAGAGCAGATCGTCGCGCAACTTGTGCAGCGCCAGCGGCTCGTCGTAGAGCACCGAAGCGCCGGGCGCCAACGACATCGTGTCCTCGACGGCGGTCTCCGGATTCATCGCGACCAAAAAGTCGATTTCTTTTTTGCGGCCGATGTAGCCGTTCTTATTGGCGCGGATCGTATACCAGGTGGGAAGTCCCGCGATGTTCGACGGGAACATGTTCTTGCCTGAGACCGGCACGCCCATCTGAAAAATACTGCGCAGCAGCACCGTGTTCGAGCTTTGCGAACCGTAACCATTGACCGTCGCGACCTGAATACTCATGTCGTTGACGATGCGTTTTCGCTCCACGCCGCCCGAGGATTCCCGCGGCGCAACGTCCGAAGTAGCCATCTAACACCTTCCTTGCAGTCAGTGAGCACCCGGCGTCTCACTGTCAAAACTGCCCGAAGAGCAACATTAAATTATACGGCGTTGCTTACCGCGCTGTCGCGGCCAAACCGCCCGCTGCATGCGGGGAGGAACCCAATTTGGAACTGGAGGGCCGCGCTTATTCAGTTTGGAAAAAAGCAGCGAGGTTGCGGAACTTATTATATCGGGACACGACTAAATCGCCAGGGGGTACTTTTTTCAGCTCGGCATAGTGTCTTTGCAGGCTGACATCGAGCAGATTGGCCGCTGCTTCATGGTCGCGGTGTGCGCCGCCTTCCGGTTCGGGCACGATGTCGTCGACGCAGTCCAGGTCGCGCAGGTCGGTAGCCGTGATGCGCATGGCTTCAGCGGCCAGTTCCTTCTTGGTAGCGTCGCGCCACATGATGGCCGCGCATCCCTCCGGCGAAATCACCGAGTAGATCGAATTCTCCATCATCAGCACGCGATCGGCCACAGCAATGGCCAACGCTCCGCCACTGCCCCCGACGCCGATCACGGTCGCAATGATCGGCACCTCCAGCCGCGCCATCTCACGCAAGCTGTGCGCAATGGCCTCCGCCTGTCCGCGTTCTTCCGCGTGAATGCCGGGATACGCGCCGTCGGTATCCACCAACGTAAAAATCGGCCGGCGGAACTTCTCCGCCACCTTCATAATGCGGATCGCCTTGCGGTAGCCTTCAGGATGTGGGGTGCCGAAGTTGCGGTGGACGCGCTGTTTCATATCGCGCCCCTTCTGCGTGCCCAGAACCAGAACCTCATCGCCATGGAAGCGGGCCATGCCGCAAACCATGGCGGCGTCGTCGGCAAAGCCGCGGTCGCCGTGAATCTCGCTGAAATCGGTGAACACGCGCTCAATGTAGTCGAGCGTCTGCGGGCGCTGCGGATGCCGCGCCAGTTCGGTTTTTTGCCAGGCGGTGGAGGGCGCGTTCAAATCTCGTCTCAGGGTCTCAATGCGTTCCTGCAGTTTGACCATCTGCCGGCGGGTTGGCTCATCGGTGCCGGCCGACTCCATTTCCGCAACCTGGCGCTCGATCTGCTCCAGTTCCTGCTGCGCTCTTTCGGTCAGTGCCATCAGGAGTAGCTGATCACGCGAACGCTGCCGCGCCCGCACAACTGTTCTACCCGCGCAATGAATGCGCGGTCCGGCAAAACATTATAGCCTTCCGCTTCCATCACCACCATGAAATCGCCCTGGCGTTCCACGTCGAACAACACCTTGGCCTCGCCTTTGCGCTCCAAAAACAATTGATAAAGGTCGTCGACGGTGTTCTCTTTCGAAGCCTCGAGTGGAATCCGTATGCGGATCGCTTTCGGCAAGGGCACCTTCGCCTCTTCGAGCGGGGAGATCTCGGCCGCAGTAATCTTGGCGTTGGCGCCTTCTTCGATTCGCACTCCGGCCTTCACCAGCACGGGAACTTCGAGCTTGACCTTTTCACCAATGCGTTTGAAAGCCTCAGGGAATACGATCATGTCGATCGAACCGGCCATGTCTTCGAGCGTGGCCTGGGCGTAAAACTCGCCCCTTTTGGACTTGAGCACGCGCAGGTTCGTAATGATGCCAGCGGTCACGATGGTCTCGTCTTTGCCGGTCGAGTTCTTCATGGCGGAGACTTCATCGGTGCTGAGCGCCTGCAGGTCGGCCAGCTTATCGCGGTATTTCTCCAGCGGATGGCCGGTTATAAAAAACCCGAGAATTTCTTTCTCCGCTGCCAGCCGCGTGTGCTCGTCCCAATCGGGAGTGTTGGGCAGTTTGTGGTTATCGCCTGCCATCTCATCCTGCGCAAACACGCCGAACAGCCCGTGTTGCCCGGACTCCGCGTCCCGCTGGATTTTCTGCGCCTGCTCCATCGCCTTATCGAGCACGGCCATCAACTGCGCGCGCCGCCCCAGCGTGTCCATGGCTCCGCTTTTCACCAGCGACTCAAGCACGCGTTTGTTCAGCAGCCGCAGATCGACGTGTTCGCAGAATTCAAAGATCGACTTGAACCGCTCCAGCTTCTTCCGCGCCGCCACAATCGATTCGATGGCATTGCCGCCCACATTTTTCACCGCTGCCAAACCAAAGCGAATCGACTCCCCATGCGGAGTGAAGTTCGCATCCGACACGTTGATATCGGGCGCTTCCACAGCAATACCCATCTCGCGGCATTCATTGATGTACTTCACGACGTCGTCGGTCGACCCGGTCAGTGACGTCAGCAGCGCCGCCATGAATTCGACGGGAAAATGGGTCTTCAAATACGCTGTGTGATACGCCAGCAGCGCATAGGCCGCCGAGTGCGACTTGTTGAAGCCGTACCCGGCGAACTGCGCCATTAAATCGAAAATCTTCTCAATCTTCTTCGCCGGATACTTTCTCTGGGATGCCCCTTCGATGAAGCGCTCGCGCTGCTGCGCCATCTCCTCCGGCTTCTTCTTGCCCATGGCGCGGCGCAGCAAGTCGGCTTCACCGAGCGAGTACCCCGCCAGGCGGTTGGCGATCTGCATCACCTGCTCCTGATACACGATCACGCCCAGCGTTTCTTGCAGGATTTCCTGCAGCTCTGGCAGTTCGTACTCGACCTTCTTGCGCCCATGCTTGCGGTCGACAAAATCGTCGATCATCCCGCCCTGAATCGGCCCCGGTCGGTACAGCGCATTCAGCGCGGTCAAATCTTCAATCGAATTCGGCTGATACTTCCGCAGCACATCGCGCATGCCGTGCGATTCAAACTGGAATACGCCCGAGGTCAAGCCGCGATGAAAGACCTTCTCATAAGTCTCGTGATCCTCGAGCGGAATCCCTTCCAGCGTCAGCGTCGTGCCGCGCGTCTGCTGGATCAGCTTCAAGGTGTCAGTCAGAATCGTCAGCGTAGTGAGACCGAGAAAATCCATCTTCAGCAGGCCCATCTTTTCGATTGCGACCATGTCGAAGGCGGTGACGATTTCGTCGTTCTTGGTCTTGTGCAGCGGGACCAGTTCCGTCAGCGGGCGCGGCGCGATCACCACGCCGGCCGCGTGCACGCCGGCATTGCGCACCAGCCCTTCCAGCTTTCTCGCCGTATCGAGTAATTCGCGAATCTGTGTGTCTTTGTCGTAGGCCTCGCTGAGCTGCGGGGATTCCTCCAGCGCCTCGTCCAGCGTGATGTTGAGCGTGGTCGGCACCATCTTGGCGATGCGGTCCACGTCGGCGTAGGGAATGTCCATCGCGCGTCCGACATCTTTAATCGCAGCCTTCGCCGCCATCGTACCGAACGTGATGATCTGCGCCACGTTCTCGCGCCCGTACTTCTGGGTGACGTAGTCGATGACCTCGCCGCGCCGGTTCATGCAGAAATCGATGTCGATGTCGGGCATCGACACGCGCTCGGGGTTCAGAAAGCGCTCGAACAGCAGCTCGTGCTGCAACGGATCGAGATCAGTGATGCCGAGTGCGTAAGAAACTAGCGACCCGGCGGCCGATCCGCGGCCGGGACCCACGGGAATGTCGCGCTCGCGCGCATAGCGAATGAAGTCCCACACGATCAGGAAATATCCCGGAAACTTCATCTGCTGGATGATGCACAGCTCTCGCTCCAGCCGCTGCTCGTAATCGCTGATGGGATGCTTCAGCCGGCCCTGATCGGCGAGCGGACGTAGCGTCTCCAGCCGCCGCGCAAATCCCTGCCGCGTCACGTGCGTGAAATAGCTGTCAATCGTGTACCCGGCGGGCACTTCAAACTGCGGAAACGGAGTCGCAACTTTTTCCAGCCGCAGGCTGCAGCGTTCGGCGATACCGATCGTTCGGCTGACCACGTCCGGCGAATCCTTGAACACGCGCAGCATCTCGTCGTGGTTCTTCACGAAGAACTGCGTGCCTTCGAACTTCATTCGCGCCGTGTCGCGAATCGACTTGCCAGTCTGGATGCACACCATCACATCCTGCGCATGGGCATCGTCCTCGCACAGATAGTGGCTGTCGTTGGTGGCCACGAGCGGCAGGCCAAGATCTTTTTCCAACTGGAACAGGCCCGGGCGGATGCGGTGCTCCATTTCCAGCCCCTGATCCTGAATTTCGAGAAAGAAATTCTCTTTGCCAAAGATGTCGGTGAACGTTCCGGCGGCGGCCCGCGCCGCGTCGTAGTTCGACTCCATCAGCCGCTCGGCCACTTCGCCCTTCAGGCATCCCGAAAGCCCGATCAGCCCGCGCGAGTGCTCGGCCAGAAATTTCTTGCTCACGCGCGGCTTGTAATAAAAGCCGTGCAGCGACGCTTCCGACGTGATCTTCACCAGATTGCGGTAGCCTTCGTCGTTTTCAGCCAGCACCAGCAGGTGATTGTAGGTATCGCCCTCGGGCGGCGTGCGCTCGATCCTGTGGTCGTCCTTTTTGCAGACATACAGCTCGCACCCCACAATCGGCTTCACGCCGAACTTGTGCGCTGCGTTGACAAAATGCACCGCGCCAAAAATGTTGCCGTGGTCGGTCATGGCCACAGCCGGCATCCCCAACTCGCTCACGCGCTGGCAAAGCTTTTCGACGTCACACGCGCCGTCAAGCAGGGAGTAGTCGGTGTGCAGGTGCAGGTGGACGAATTGAGACATAGCCAATGGCTAGTCTAACGCAACGGGGATAGAGGATAGGTGTGGATGCCTGTGCGTTTCGCCGCTTCTATGATCGAACGATCTGCTCTCGCTTGCGCCCCGGCTCCCTAGCTGCTTTCCTTGAGTTTCTTCAGAGCCTGCTCAAAGGTCGCAGTCCTGTTGCTCAGGTTGGAAGGAACATTGCGCAGAACGATCTCCCAATTGGCAATCGCATTTTTCTTGTCTCCCAAAGCAGAGTAGCCGCGAGCCAGCCCCAGGTGCGTCCAGAATTGTTCGTCGGGATGCTGCTGCTGGTTCAAAGTAAACGCCTTCATTGCTTTGTCATTCTTGCCCGCCCGCAGCAGCCCCGTACCATACGCATAAACCGAGGCGGGATCGGTGCCGGGTATGCGCAGCGCCTTGTCCATCACGGCGTCGGCCTCGGCGTCGCGGCCCATCGCCGTCAATACGGATGCTTTGGTTCCCAGCGTGACGAAGTCTTCTCGTCCCACCGTTGCCCCGCGGAAAGGCATGAAGATGGATTTGTCTGCCCAGGTTAACGCTTCTTCCAGATTGATCTTATTGTCGGCGCAGAATTGTGCTGCCGTCTGCCAGTCCACATAGCGGAAGCCCGCCCACGACTGTAGGTCCTGGCGCATCCTCGCGACATACAACTCATTCACGTTGGGAACCTCGATGCTGAGCGGTATACGCTTCTTCTCCCACTGTAGGAACGCGACTGCCGAACTGGTACGCCGTTCATCGAACCCGTAGGTCAGAAACTCCGTGAATGGCGCGTCCTCCGGCGACACGGGCACTCGCAGCACGTCGTCCTTGGAGTCGTACTGGTAGCTTCCCCATCCCAGGTGATTGGAGAATATCCAGTACCATGGTCCAGTTTTTTCCACATCGAGGAACAGCGCGTAGGTACCAGCCTTCAGATCCTTCCCCTCGACCTTCACATCGTTCGAAAAAGTAATCGATGTGCTCTCATTTGCGCCGGCACGCCAGGGCGCGCCAATTGTCGGCCCATAGCCCTCGTCAAAGAAGCCGTAGTGCACCACTTCACCCCAAATGTGCCCCGTCCGATCATTGGTTGGTGGATTGTGGACATGCGGGCTGTGATACTCGATAGAAATCCTCACCGGGCCAATCCACTGCGAGACTTCCGACCTCTCGTTATCGCCGTTTGGAGGTGTTGACAGCTCCGATGTCTCCTGACCGACAGCCAGCACCGGCACCAGAAGTATTGCCGCGTAGAATGCGAGTTTCATGCGCCCCACCTTTCCTGCGACCGGCACAAGCCACATTCGCCCTGCCAAGGACAAAGGTCATTTCACGCCTTTGTGCTGAGTTTTAGACCAGCGCGTCCGCAAACCGTTAGCGAATCCCCCTTAACGGTCGAGAACAGACCAATTACACCCACATTGGACGTGCATTTACGCGGCTACACTAGTCGGCCAGACTGCCGGGCTTTTGGGGGGCGCACGGTGCTCCAGGGGTGTGCGTGAGAACTAGTCTGCTGACGCGATGGATCGAGTCTCCAGCTTTTTAGCCGCGAAGCGGCGCAAGCCCGTGGAGAAAACCGGAATCAGGCGAGCCCCAGCGGGGCGAAAGATCAGTTCTCACGCACACACTTCAGCGCTGCGATCATTGGCTTATTTTCAAGGCTGGCTTTAGACCAAATCAGTACACAGAGGGAAGCGTCACGAGGGTCACGGTGGTCCGGGTAGTGCCGGGATGTTTTAATGCGCTCATGGCAGATCTCAAGACCAACATCCGAGCAGCCTTTAATCCGCCCCAGCTCCCGCCGCCTGCGCCTTCTGCAGCAGCTTGCGGGCCTGGGTGATCAGTTCCGCCACTTCGAAGGGTTTGACCAGGTAGGGAATTCCATTTTCCTGCAGGAACGAGCGCCCGTCGCCCTGTTCCACTCCATTCGAGAAAGTGAACAGAACGTGGCCAACCATCGCCGGGCAATTCTCTTTGATCCACGTGTAGGATTCTTTCGCGTTCCAGTCCCCCGGCATCTTGCCCGCCATGATGACTGCTTCTATCGCTTCTGACGTCAGACGTCCCTTCACTTCCAGACTGGTCCGTGCGGTCACCACGGTAGCGCCGGCGCCCGCGAGAACGTCGCGCTCGAACTCGAGCACGGCCTCTTCCTCGTCCACCAGCAGAATGCGTCCATGCACCGCAGCTTCATGCAACCGCGGCGCCGCTTTCGCGGCTTCAGGCTGGACTGCGGCCGGAGCGGCCGTCGGCAGCCGCACTTCAATCACTGCGCCGCCTTCGGGGGCGTTGTGCGCCGTGATGTCGCCACCGTGCTCCTTCACGATGCCATAGCAGATGCTCAACCCGAGGCCCGTGCCTTTTCCCACGCTCTTGGTGGTGTAGAACGGATCGAAGATGCGCTTCGGATCCTTGAGGCCTGCGCCGTCGTCGGTGAACTGCGTGGCTACGTGTCCGTGCTCGGAATACACGCGAATCTTGATCTTGCCCGTGCGCCCGGTTTCCAGAATCGCGTCGACCGCGTTGTTGATGATGTTCAAAAACACTTGCTCGATCTGATGCGGATCGGCGACCACCATGGCCGGCTCGTTCTGCGCCTCACGCTCCACCTGAATGTTGTTGGTCTTCAGGTCGTAATCGCGCAGGGTTAGCGTCTCGTCGAGCACTTTGCGCAGATCGACTTCCTCCCGCTGCGGCTGGCGCTGGCGGGCGAAGGAGAGCAGGTTCTGCACCACGCGATGGGTTCGCTGCGCCTGCTTGAACAGCTTCGTAATGTAATCCTGCGCCCGCGTGTTCAGCCCTTCGCTCTCAAGCAGTTGCGCGTAGCCGAGAATGGCGGTGAGCGGATTGTTCAGTTCGTGCGCCACGCCGGCAATCAGCTGCCCCACGGCCGACATCTTCTCGCTCTGCAGCAGTTGTTCCTGGGTCTTGCGCAAATCTTCATAGGCGCGGCAGGTTTCTTCATACAACCGGACTTTCTCGATCGTCGTGGCCAGTTGCCGGCTGATGGCGACCATCAGATTCTCGTCGTTGCCGGAGTATTCGTAGCCGAGCTGGTTGCACAGCCCCATGATGCCTACCGGCGAGTCCTTGCCCCAGAACAGCACCCACATCCAGGAGCGGTCGGCGTCAGAGCGCAGAAACTCGGTCACCTTTTTCGGGAGGTGCGGCAAATATTCCGCCGTAATCACCTCGGTGCGCGAGCGCATCACCAGATTGCCGAAGCCTTCGGTGAATTCAACCTCGGCCGGCTGCGCCTTGTCCTTGCTGCGTGGTCCCCAGGCTGCGCGGCGGCGGAAGGTCGTGTAGTCGGCGTCGGACAAGTAGACCGACCCGCTCTCCGCGCCGAACAGCGTGACCACTTGCCGCAGCGTCAGGTTCAGGATCTCGTCCAGGTCGAACGACTGCGCCGCGACCACCGCCATGGCATTGAGCGCGTTCAGCTCGCGGTTGCGGCGTCGCATCTCATCCTCGGCGCGTCGCTTCTCGGTGGTGTCGAGCACGAATCCCTGGTAGCGGTCGATATTCCCCGCGGCATCGCGCGTGGCAAAACTGCTCTCCACCGCCAGCAGAATCGTGCCGTCTTTGCGCCGCATGGTGACTTCAAAGTTGCGGACATAGTTGTGCGCTTCCATTTCTTTATGGAAGGCCTCGCGCTGGCGTCCATCGACGCAAATCTCGGAGTTCAGGTTCAGCACCAGCAGCTCTTCGCGCCGGCCGTAACCCAACATGTGCAGCAAGGCGTCGTTGCAGTCGAGAAGCTTGCCATCGGGCGTGGCCACGTAAACGCCCTCCTGCGCTTGCTCGAACAACAAGCGATATTTCTCTTCCGCCGAACGCCGCTCGGTGATGTCGCGAACGACGTGGATTATGCCTTTCTGCGAACTTTCCTGCTCGGTGTAGGAAGAAGTCGAAACCACCGAGAATCCGCCAAAGCACGGGTCGGCGCCTTCGGTAAATTCGTCATCGCCCCGCATGGCGCAGTATGGACAGCCTGTCCACTCTCCGTAGGTGTGCGGCAAAGCCGACTCGCAGGTCGCGCCCATTACGTCGCCCGCCGATTGCCCCAGCTGGCCGAGCAGGACCTGATTGACCTTGATGATCCGGTAGTCCGCGTCGTGCGCCAGGATGATGTCGTGGATGGAATCGAACGTATTCATCCACTGGCTCTGCGAGCGCAGTACTTTTTCCAGCAGGCGCGAATTCTCCACGGCTACGGCCAGTTGCTGCCCGCAAGTCTGCACGAACGAAAGTTCTTCCTGCGTCCATTGCCGTGTCGAGGAGTTTCCCAACACAAGCAAGCCGATCGCCGACTTGTTGCCGATGACCGGCGCCACCACCAGCTGGCGAATCTTTTCCGCTTCCAGCGCTAACTCCGCCTCGGTGGGCGCTTTCTCGCGAGTAGTGACCAGCGGCTCGCGCTTTTGCAGCAGCGTGGAAATCTCTTCGTTGATGGGCGCGAACCCGGCATCGCGGAGATAGTCCGCCGACATTCCGACCGCATGCGTCGCCACCAGGCTCTCGCCTTCCATCAGCCGGAACCACGCCGCTCTGGCGCCGGTTACTTTCTTCAACTCCTCCAGCGCCGACTGCACCATGTTCCCGTACTGGTGCGCCCCCATGATGCTGTCGCTGAGCGCTTGCATGGATTGCAGCCTGCGGGCCCGCATTCTCGCGTCACCGTATACCACCAGAAGCATGCTGAGGCTAAGTCCAATCTCGCTAGCCAGAAACGCTGAATCCGGCACGTGAGCCGTGAGCGGCGCCCACGCCAAATGCAGACCGGGCAGGCACAACGCCAGCAGCCAGGCTGAAGGCTCCCAGCGGCCGCGGCGAGAATAAAGCAACGCCACCGTAGCGGTAAGCAACAGGACGCGGTAGCCGATCTCCAGCGCCATCCGCAAGGGCAGGGAATCGGGCGCCAGCAAAACCCGGGCTCCCGCGAATCCGACCAGAAGCGGAGTGATAACCGTTATCGGGACGATCAGATTTTTGCTGCGCGTGTAAACCAGCACCGCACCCGTCAGTAACCCCACCGCGAGTACGAAAGTAGCTTGCGCCGTCCCCGCGCCGAAGGGAGCAGGGAACCTGGATGCGAACGGATGTTCGACCAGACGCGAGGCCAGAAAGGCTGCCCAGCCCGCGATCCAGACCTTGAAATAAGTCTCACGCAAGGCGCGCAGGCTCAGTAAATACACGCCCAGCACAGCCAGCAGGGCCAATTCCCCTGCCGTCAGGTTGGCCATGCCCAGGTTAGCGGCCGTGTTCCAGATAGACCAAAGAGACGCGCTCATCGGTTACCGACGTACGAACGAGTTCTGGACGTACGAATTCCCAGCTTTCTGAATATCATGCGTCGGTTGTTTTTCCATGGTGTTTCAGGACCTTGGTGATTACTTTTGGTATCTCGTGTCTGGGTTACAATCGCCGATAGACTTCCGTGTACATCCATGCCAGACCGTATTCTTGTCGTTGACGACGAAGAACCGATACGGGAGATCGTCGCCTCTATGCTCGGCGCTGCCGGATATGCCTGCAAACAGGCGGCTTCCGGCACCGAGGCCCTCGCCGTCCTAAATTCGGGCGAAGAGTTTGAGTTGATGCTCTCCGACCTGATGATGGCCGACCTGGATGGCATTGGATTGTTAGAGAGAACTAAAGAGAAGTATCCCGACATGCCGGTCGTGATGGTCACCGCCGTCCACGACATTTCCGTGGCACTCGCGGCCATTCGCAACGGCGCCTATGACTATCTTTTGAAGCCCTTTGAGCGCGAGCAACTGCTCAATACCGTCAGCCGCGCGCTGGAAAACCGTCGGCTCAAAGTTGAAAACCGGAACTACCAGACCAATCTAGAATCTTTAGTCAAAGCCCGTACCGACCAATTGCAGGCGACGCTGCGCGACCTGGAGCGCTCCTACGACATCACGCTGCAGGCCCTCGGCGATGCGCTCGACCTGAAAGACCGCGAGACTGAAGGCCACTCCCGGCGCGTCACCGCCTTCACCATGGCCATTGCCCGCGCTATGGGACTGCCCAACGACGCTGTGGCCACCATCGCTCGCGGAGCTTTTTTGCACGACATCGGCAAGATGGCGATTCCCGACAAGATCCTGAACAAGCCGGGCAAACTCGATGCCGACGAAACCGTGATCATGCGCGAGCACTGTTTCAAGGGCTATCAGATCGTCAAGAAGATTCCGTTCTTGACCGATGCCTGCGAGATCATCTACTCCCACCAGGAGAAATTCGACGGTACGGGCTATCCTCGCGGTCTGCGCGGCACCGAGATTCCCCTGGGCGCGCGCATCTTTTCCGTAGCCGATACGCTCGACGCCATCACCTCGGACCGGCCATATCGCGCCGCACGCCCGCTCTCGGTTGCGCGCAAAGAGATTCAGGACTGGTCCGGTCGTCAGTTTGACCCCGAAGTCGTAGCTATCTTTCAGCAAATGCCGGACGAAATCTTCGACGAGCTGCGCCGGGCTATCAGCGCGCAGACCGATCCCCTCGCTTATTACGCCGGCGCCAAGGACTAAATGCGACGAACGATCCCCGGGCAGTGAACTGTTTA
>Ga0207153_1186_pt1 | contig 12302 bp, 14 predicted proteins | sample Alteio_BWMinHeat_27_FD_153580 | JGI IMG/M metagenome (GOLD analysis project Ga0207153, IMG submission 153580) | Enriched cells from forest soil in Barre Woods Harvard Forest LTER site, Petersham, Massachusetts, United States -... | ecosystem: Environmental > Terrestrial > Soil > Temperate forest >...
ACTCTTCGGCGGTGCTTCAGGCCTGGGATAGACTTCGACTTCATATCCCCGTTTGCGCAGCAACTCAATCGAGTCCCCAATATCACAAGTGGCAAACACCCGGAATTTCTTGCTCATGATTTGTCTTCGTCTTAGTGGTTCTGATCAGCGCCAATCAGCGAAATCTGCGGCTAAAGATTCTTCTTAGTCCACTCATCCACCCGCGCCAGCGCTTTGTTCAGATTCTCCAGTGAATTCGCCACGCTGAACCGCAAATATCCTTCTCCATAATCTCCAAACGCCGTTCCCGAAAGACAAGCCACACCCGCCTGTTCCAGCAACGCATCCGCCAGCTTCTTCGACTTCCATCCCGTCTTCGTGATATTAGGAAACACGTAAAACGCGCCCTTTGGCAGCCGGCACGAAAATCCCTTGATCTTATTCAATCCCGCCACAAACACATCCCGCCGCCGCTGAAACTCCACCCGCATCTTCTCCACCGAAGACTGATCCCCGCGAATTGCCTCCACTCCAGCGATCTGCGTAAAGCTCGCCGTACAGGAAATCGAATTCGTGTTCAGCCGCGTGATGTGCGTCGCCAGGTCCGCCCGCATGACGCCGTACCCCATCCGCCATCCCGTCATGGCCCATGTCTTCGAAAATCCATCCAGCAGAATCGTCCGCTCCTTGAATCCCGGCACCGTCATGATCGAATAGTGCTCGCCCTCGAAAATCAACCGGCTGTAAATCTCGTCCGAAAGCACCATGATGTTGCGGTCGCCAATCGCTTCCGCGATCCCCTCGATGTCCGACTTGTTCAGCACCCCGCCAGTAGGGTTCTGGGGTGAATTAATAATGATCAGCCGGGTGCGGTCCGTGATCAGTGCCTTCAGTTCTTTCACATCCAGACCGAAATCGCGCTCTTCATGCAACCGGATCGGCACCGCCTTTGCCCCGGCATAATTGATCATCGACTCATAAATCGGAAACCCAGGGTTGGGATAGATAACCTCATCTCCAACATCAGCAAGCGCAAGCAATGTAAAGAAAATAATAGGCTTTCCACCTGGCACGACCACGACTTCTTCCGCCGAGACCTTCACCCCACGTGACCGCGAAACATCCTCCGCAATAGCCTGCCGCAACTCCGGCAACCCCGCCGACGGCCCATAGTGCGTCCAGCCCTTACGCAACGCATCAATTCCGGCCTCGACAACATTCTTAGGGGTATCAAAGTCCGGCTCGCCAATTTCCAGGTGGACAATGTCCTTGCCCTGGCGCTCGAGAGCCTTCGCCTTATTCAGTACTTCAAACGCAGTTTCCGTGCCCAGGCGCGACATCCGCTTGGCAAGATGAAGTTCGTATTGGGTAGAGGTTTCCATAGTCGCAGCGGCCATATTATATCCTTCCGGCGTGGCGCGGGCGCCTAGCCCGCGAAAAGACTACCTCTGTGAACCTCCGTCGCCTCTGTGGTTCAAGCTTTCTGTGGACTGCGAACCTGATCCGCTAACGAAGACCGATCTCTCGCGTATCATTGTCCCACATGTTTTCCCGCCGTACTGACTGGAAGCTAACGCCCAACCGCTTCACCCAGGCGCAACAGGAAGCGCACGGCAGGGAAGTCCTCGACCTCACCCTTTCCAATCCCACGCGCGCTGGCTTCGACTACGACCAGCAAGCCATCCTCCGCGCCTTCAGCAATCCCGCCGCGCTCGATTACGATCCCCAACCCAAAGGCCTGCCGATCGCTCGCCAGGCCGTCGCCGAATACTACCGCCACCGCGGCAAGGTTAATCCCGAATCCCTCGTGCTCACCACCAGCACCAGCGAAGGCTACTCTTTCGTCTTCCGCCTGCTCTGTAATCCCGAAGACGAAGTCCTGGTCCCCAAGCCCAGCTACCCGCTATTCGAATTTCTCGCCGACTTGCAAGATGTCAAGCTAGTCCCGTACCCGCTGCTCTACGATCACGGCTGTCAAATCGATCTCGCCACGCTCGAAAAAGCCGTGACTCCGCGCACCCGCGCCGTAGTGCTCGTCCATCCCAACAATCCGACGGGCTCATACGTCACCAAGGACGAACGTGCAGCACTCAACCGTATCTGCCGCGAGCACAACCTCGCCATCATCGTTGACGAAGTCTTTCTCGACTACGCGCAAGATGGCCGCCTGCCAGCGTCTTTCGCCAGCAACGCCGAAGTCTTGACTTTCACTCTCAGTGGCATCTCAAAAATCTCCGCCCTGCCACAACTGAAACTCGCCTGGATCGCCGCCAGCGGCCCCGCCGATCAATTGCAACTCGCGCTCTCGCGTCTAGAAATCATCGCGGACACTTTTCTCTCGCTGAATGCGCCCGTGCAATTAGCCGCATCCACGCTGATCGATCAGCGTCACAGCCTCCAACCCCAGCTCCTCGATCGCGTCCGCGCCAACCTGGCCGAACTCGATCGCCAACTCGCCCAGCAGAAAGCCTGCCAGCGCCTCGCCGTCGAAGGCGGATGGTACGCCATCCTCCGCGTCCCTGTCACCCAATCCGACGAAGACCTAGCCATCGAAATCCTGCGCAAAGCCAGCGTCCTGGTCCACCCCGGCCACTTCTACGACTTCCCCCGCGACGGCTATCTGGTTCTGAGCCTGATCACCCCGCTATCCCAATTTCAGGAAGGCATCGATCGCCTGTTAAGACTGCTGGCGGTCTGAATCGTGAATGTCATCGCCGGTCTACACCGACGACCAAGGCTACAATACGGCAGGGAAGCCTCGTCCCGCGAACCACCTATGACGCACAGCGACGTCGAATCTCTGGCACGCGAACTCCTCTCCGCGCACGAGACGGGACAAATAGTTCCCATCCTTCCCTCCGCCCGACCCGGTTTCGATCTCAACGCGGCCTACCAGGTCGAGGGAACCCTCAAACGACTTCGCGAAAGAGCTGGACACCGAGCCGTTGGCCGCAAGGTAGGTTATGCAAATAAAGCCATGTGGCGAGTGCTCAAACTCGAAACCCTGGTCTGGGCTCACATGTACGACGATACCCTCCACCACAGCGACAGCAACTCGGCCACGCTCTCGCTCGCAAATTACTGTTCGCTGAAGATTGAGCCTGAAATAGTCTTCGGCCTGAAACAGCCGATCAGCGCCGAAGGCCTCGACGCCACCGCCGCCCTCGAATCCACCGAATGGCTGGCCATGGGATTCGAAATCATCGATTGTCCCTTTCCCAACTGGCAGTTTCAGCCCAGCGACTTCGTCGCCTTTTTCGGACTTCATGCGGCCCTGGTAATCGGCGAGAAGATGCAGGTAAAGCCGGAACTGATCCCCAAGCTCGTGGAGGAGTTGCCTCGCTTCAAGGTTCGAACGTCGAAGCACGGCGAGTTCGTAGAAGAAGGATCCGGCAGAAACAGCTTGCGCAGTCCCGCATTATGCTTGGCCGAACTCGGCGCAGCCGTCGTGCGGCGGTTCCCAACTCAACCTCTAAGCGCTGGCGAAATCGTCAGCTCCGGCACACTCACCGCTGGACATCCGACCGCCAGAGGCGATCTCTGGAAAGTCGACCTCGAGGGATTGTCCCTGCCGTCATTAACCTTGCGCCTAACCTGACCAACAATCCGCGTCCGGCTACTACAGTTTCAGCAGTAGGAAAAAATGCCCTTAACCGATTCGCCACTTCCATGTCCTAAATAGACAGGTTTATGCTGCGCTCGTCCTCCCGGACTATCCGCTATGGAAGACCTATCTAGCGGTGCAACCCCCTCTTCGCTGCCGCAAGTTACGGTAGGGAACCGTTTTTGGGAGAATCCGGGCAGATCACGAACCCGCATCCCTGCGCGGGTCAGCATTACTTTCGTTATGACCTGACTTTGAAGGACCCCATGTACCATCGACGTATGGAAGGGGCGGACGGTTCGCCGCATGGCGCCAGTGGCTGGTCAACCACAGCAACCTTTGTGGGCACTGGAATTCAACCGGCCGTAGAGAAAATGATGAAGAAAGCAACATTATTGTCACTATTGATGGCGACTATTCTTGCAACGGCTGCCACGAGTTTTGCGCAAACATCCGTTGCCAGCCTGAAAGGCGTGTACAAGTTTCAGATAGGGCAGGTCGCCACCGAGAACGGATACTACTCAGGCAACACGTGGAACCAGGTAACTGGCGTCTGTCCCAGTGGTCAGGTCTGTTCCACCCAATCGGTTCTTCGCTACACCTCCGGCACTATTTCGTTCGACGGAGCCGGGCACGCGACGTTCCTGTCTTTGACTCCCGTGAATGGAGGCTTCGGCGATTTCACGGAAGGTTCGGTCTGGAGTTACTCCGTTTTCGGGTTCAACGGCGCGATGGGGTCAGCCACCAACTACGTCCACCTCACGCTCGGGAGCTTCAACTCGGCTGGCGTCGCGACCCTCCTGGCTTTCCGCAAGGCGGGCAACAGCCTGAATGCCGGCGTGGGCTTTGCGACCCTCCAATAATGTTTGTGGGGATCGCTCATAAGCCCAAGGCCTTTACCTCCTCCTCGGTTTCGTAGCCAAGCCAGTGTGCAACCTCATGCCAGACCACCCGTTTCACTTCGGCCCGCAAATCTCCTTTTGAACACCGCAGAATGGGGCCACGAAATACAAAGATCAACTCCGGGGCATACTTCACCTGGTTATGTGACCGTTGTGTCCTGAACGTGCCGCTATACAGCCCCAATAACTCAGTTCCACGGCGCCATTTCCTTTTGTTCGCTAGGTCCTTCAATACCTCCTCCGGAGGCTCGTCAACCACTTGAATGCCGGGGAAATCTGAAAGGTCCCTGATCTTCCGCGGCAGGCTGCTGTATGCCCACTCCACAATCTTCTCAAAGCTTTCGGGAGCTGCCGGGTCGGCCATGAGGCCAACTTTACCACCCGAAAGTGGTGATAAATCGCGATTACACTCAAAACGGTCATGAGCGCATCGCCTGTTCTTGCCATCCAGACTTAAGTCCTCGCTAAACCTACGGCTCGACCCTCAACTTCACGCCTTCCACTGAAAGCAGATTCCAAACCCGTCGGGATCTTTCAAGTTCATTTGCTTCATCCCGTACCAAGCAACCTTCGGCTTCGAGACATCGACACCTTTCGCGCGGAGGTATTCATAAGCGCCATCTACATCGGGGCACCCGATGAACAAGCCGGTGTCCTCATGCGCTAGAAAACGCGTTGGATCGGGTTTTTCCGGGCGATCTTCGTCATCATATGCTGTATTGAGCATCAGTTCAGCTTCGCCGTGACGCAGCCAAGCCCAGCCGCCTGCAGCCGCCTTTTCGACGACCTCAAAACCAAGCAGATCGCAATAGAAGTGCAATGACGTGTCCATATCAAATACCTGAATCAGCGGACAGAGCCCCCGCATATTGACTCCCATTTCGAAGCACCTCCATTCCAGCATTTTACCCTCAAGCCTCACATTTCGGCTCGTGTGCAGAACTTGGCTGTTGGTGAAATATCGCCATTGCATCCATTGAGAGTCAACGAATCTAAACTGTGTTTGCTCTTGACATCCGCTGACAGTGAGATAACATACGGCGGTTTGGGCAGCAAATCGCCCACGGTTGCGCTCTGGCCACCCCGAGCCTCGTTCGGTCACTTTTCAGGAGGGTTATTCATGAGACATTTCTTGCTCGCAGCAATCGCCACCGCTGTTTTTAGTTTAACCACCATGGCCCAAGACACAAAGGCGCCCACCATAACTTTGCGCCAGGCAGAGGGGACGTCAGCGCAGCAGGGCACGCGGAGCCTCACCTTCTATACCGTGCCCACCCTGTGCAAGCCTTGCGTCTTCTACGGCGGAGATTTCAACCCTAACGATCCTAACGCGGAAGGTTTCGCGAATGGAAACACCCTGCTCGTCCCCGACACCGAAGTCTACGCAGCGGTCGACGTGCCGAAGAACGTCAACGGTGCCATCACCGGCATTTTGTTCATGATCTCCGCGACGGCTGGCGCTTTCGATCCGGCCACAGCGACCTATGATATTCGCACCGGTATATCCGAAGGGAAGGGCGGGAACGGCGTTGCCAGCGGCAGTGGTCCAATGTCATTCGCACTCTACGGAAACCTCGGCGTATACCAAACCGCGGTAAATTTGACCAAGCCCCTCACTGTTACTCCGGGCACCAGGTACTGGTTCAATATGCAGCCGCAGTGCACCAACTCAGGAAACAGCGCTTGCTCTACCGAGCAGTTCTACCTCGTTAATACGACCCAGGAGACCAACGGGCTGAACGCCGGCGCGCAGCCGCCTTATCAAATGTTTTTTAACTCTACCTTCTTCGGCTTCGACTTTGAAAATTTGTGCGAAGGCAAGGATTCGCCGTCGTGTGCGCGCGCCTCCTACGGACTGATGGGGCACAAGTAGAGAAACAACCGTGGGGCCGACTTACGTGCCCTGCGTCAGCGCGGTTCGAATGTCCAGCGCGTCGCAGTTGTCGGAAAGCTCTTTTCTATGAGGCCGAATACGCGGCTCGGGCGCACGCGGTAGAGAGGCTCGGAGCCGTCACCACCGCTCATTCCATATTTGCTGAGCGACGTTGGTTCTAACTTCTTCGCAATGGCTGGGTCGGTGATCAGCTCGGCGACACCTTCCAAAATCACCGCTTCAGCAGCATTCTGAGTGCCTACAATACAGTTTGGATTTTTGGCCAAGTTGCGTGCCTTTTGGGTCTTACTCCCCGTGCCGAACCAAAACGCACCGTCGAACCACAGGCCCCAAATGATCATGGCATGGGGTCGACCATCGGAACGCACCGTGACCATCCAGTACTCGCGAGAGTCCGTCAGAGTCTTCACCGCCCATTCCCAAGGCAACATCCCGGTTTTGCTTTTGCTAATGCCGTAGCCGGATATTCGCGGTCGTTCAGTTCGCGGCTCTACCTTGTTCTTTTTTAGGCTTGGCATGAGGACCTCCGATATTGGCGGCGTGAGCCTACAAATCGCTCCAGAATTGTATCGGATTCTTCATGCTGCGGGATAAGTGGGGAAACTCTGGTCCTGTATTGACTCCCGACGATGCGCAGAGGAGAATGGTCTCGCTTGTCGGAGGCCATTTATGATCCCCTCTCCCCGACCCTCCAGGACATCCCCCAGCCTGTCCGAGTCATTGCAGCAGCAACTCAACATGTACGCACTTGCGACCACTGCCGCCGGAGTGAGTTTGCTGGCCTTGGCGCAGCCTGCCGAGGGAAAAATCGTTTACACCCCAGCCCACCGCGTGATCCCGCCGCACAATACCTACAATATCGATCTCAACCATGACGGGATTACTGATTTCACCATCGGCAACTCTGTGAGCGCTTGCACCGACTACTGCTTCTTCGAGCTTCGTCAGTTTCCCGCTAACGGCAACCAGGCCGTAGGTTACTTTCTTGGAAGTGGGAGCTTTCTGGCTGACTTGGCGCTGACTCCCGGTGCAACCATCGGCCCTCGCAGTCCCTTTAAGAAGGGAACTGCGGCAATGGCCGTAGCCCGCGCTAACCAATACTCCAGCCACAAGACCAATTTGTTTGGCCAGTGGCCTAATGTCAGAGACCGCTACCTCGGACTTGGGTTCCGCATCAAAGGTGAAATCCACTTCGGCTGGGCGCGGCTGAATGTCGCGGTCAGGGGAACCACCATCACCGCTGTTCTGACCGGCTATGCCTACGAAACCATCCCCAACAAGCCCATCATCGCAGGTGAAACCAAAGGGACGGACGTCGAAGAATCGAACGCATCTGTCAACCCGCCAACTCCCGCACCTGCCACACTGGGCTTACTAGCGTTGGGATCACCGGCGCTGTCGATCTGGCGACGGGAAGAATCGGCAGGCGCCGCGCACTAAAGATCCCCGCGAGGCTGGTTCGCGGAGGGCTAACCTTCCAGAGATAAAGAATACAGAGTCGGCCTCGTCAGAACTTCATGACCGCACAATCCAGGCCGATGCCGCGACCACAATTCCAGCAGCCGCTATCAGCATCCCCAGATGCCAGAATATCCGGCGGCCCGAGAGCAGCGCAATCGACGTAATAACCAGGGCGATCTCCAGAAACACTTCCCCCAGATCGAAGCGGTCCGCTTTGCGGCGGGCAAGTTCGGTCTCTTTTTCAGTTTCGCGGGCTTCCTTGTCCAGATCCTTCTGTTCGTCTTTATAGCGGTCCGCTTCAGCCCGGTATTTTTCCTGTAGCTTGGCTACCGCTTCTGCGTCCTTCGTGGCAACCACGCTGGCCAGATCGGCAAACAATTCGTCGGTGTGGCGGCGGATATTCTTGGCCTGGTAGTAGGCCCATTGGTCGGTGATCTTGTTCTGCAAAATGATTTCTTCAGTATGCGTGCGATGACCCAACAGTGATACCGTCGCCACCAGCACTGCCAGCACCGCCATGGTGAGCGAGACCGGGGCGAGATCGGGACGCTCCCGGCCGTGTTCAGCCTGCTCTTGCAATTCAGTCAGTTCGTCGGCCATGGTGTCTTCTCCTCTTCAAATCGTCGATGGAGAAATCGGCGTCTCCGCCCGTCGCATCACGCGAGCGACGAGCTATGAGCATAAACCAAATTGCCGGTTCTCCAGCACCTACCAGTGAGAACTCACTTCTTCCCTCTGCCTTCTCATGGCAGGTCTTGATGCCTTATACTTTCGTCCCATGCTCACTATTGATAAACACCAGCCCGGCTCTTTTTGTTGGATCGAACTCTCCACCACCGACCAGCCCGCCGCCAAGAAATTCTACAGTGGGCTCTTCGGCTGGGAGGTCAACGACATGCCCATGGGGCCGACCGAGGTCTACACAATTTTTCGCCTTCACGGCCGGGACGCTGCCGCAGGATGCACTCTACGCCCCGAGCAAAAAGGCTTCCCGCCCCACTGGATGCTCTACATCGCCGTAGAAAACGCCGACGCAGCCGCGGCTCGTGCTTCGAAAGCCGGTGGCAAGGTCTATGCCCCCGCATTCGACGTCATGGACGCCGGTCGCATGGCCGTCATCTCCGATCCCACCGGTGCGACTTTTTGCGTCTGGCAGGCCATGCGAAACACCGGCATCGGCATCGCCGGAGTCGACGGCACCCTCTGCTGGTCAGACCTCAGCACCCCCGATCCCGACCGCGCCCGCAAGTTCTATACCGATATGTTCGGATGGAAACTCACCGACGACACCGACGACGATCCGCCCTCAGGTTACGTTCACATTCAGAATGGTGAGGAATTTATCGGAGGGGTCCAATCGCTTCAGCACCGCCAGCCCGGCACGCCCGCACACTGGCTGCCGTACTTCCTGGCTTCAAATTGCGACGCGACTGCAGCCAAAGCCAAACAACTGGGAGCAAGGTTCTACGCCGAACCCATGACTCTGGAAAATGTCGGCCGCTTCGGAATCCTGGCCGATCCCCAGGGCGCCGCGTTTGCCATCTTTCAGTCCGCACGCAAGTAGTTCAAGAAGCCCCGGACGCTCTCGTCCGGGGAAGCAATAGGCAGGATAGAAGGAAGGGAATCGCAGGGTAGAAGACACACCCTGGCCGCGAAGAAATTCACTACCGCCGAATGCTAGACCGCCCGCCGGCTGCCCACCGGGTAATCAGCAACGTCCTCCGAGCGGACAACATTCTTCTTGGTGAACTCCAGTGTGATCTGCTGCCGAACCGCGCTGGATATATCCATCAGCCTCTGGTCGGTGCTCTCCAGTTCCCGCTTCAAGTCCGCGCTTGCCTTCAAAGCCTCGTCGCGCGCGTCGCTGATCTGTTGCAGCTTGGCCGCCAGTTCGCCCACCAGATCGTTAAACTTCCGCACGGCTTCTACATAACGTTCGATATCAAGAGTCAAAGCCCCTCCCCAATACACCGGCCAACAAAGTACCATACGCCGCCCGCCCTATCAAGCCGCCGTTCCACACTGCCCCCGCAGAGTCTAATATCTCCTGTCCTCGGTCTCTCCGCTTCCCGCTCTGGTCGGTGAGCTCAGCGATGAAAGCCTTCCCCGCGCTATACTCGACCCTACTCATGATTCACACCATCAACCACGGCCCCATCCGCGAACTCCGCCTCAACCGCCCGCCCGTCAACGCCTTGACCGGGGACCTGATCCTCGCCCTCCGCCACGCCGTCGAATCCGCCCCCAAAGACGACGTCCGTGCCTTGGTCCTCTCCGGCACTCCCGGCAGGTTCTGCGCCGGCCTCGACGTCCCTTTCCTAATGGGGCTCGACCGCCGCGCCATCACCACCCTCTGGCGCGAACTCTATGCCCTGATGAAAGCCCTCGCCAGCTCGCCCATCCCCATCGCCGCCGCCATCATCGGACACGCCCCCGCCGGCGGCACCGTCCTGCCCCTATTTTGCGATTGGCGAATCATGGCCGACGGCGAATTCAAAATCGGCCTCAGCGAAGTCCAGGTCGGCATTCCTCTACCCGCCGTGATCCTCGCCGCCCTGCGCCGCCAGGTAGGTCCCCGCCAGGCCGAGCGTCTAGCCTCCTCCGGTCTGCTGATGTCCCCCACCCAGGCTCTCGAAATCGGCCTGGTAGACGAGTTAGTTCCTACCGAACACGTTGTCGAGCGCGCCGTTGAATGGTGTAAGACCCTCCTGGCACTGCCCTCGGAAGCCATGACCACCACTCGCCGCGAAGCCCGCGCCGACCTCATCGCCATCTTCCGCCGCGACCTCGAGCCCGAAGTAAAAAAGGTAGTCGCCAGTTGGTGGCTTCCCGAGACCCAAGCCACGCTACGCGGCCTGGTGGATAAATTAAAAAAGAAGTAGTGATCTTCTCCGTGACTCCGTGGTGAAGGTTTTCCGATCAGCGTGATCTGCGTTAACCTGCGGCTGAAGCCCTTGATCTTCTCGTTCACATCTTTTTACCTATTTTTACTTCGGATTAGCACATCCCCTAGCCGCTTCAACTATGTTTCCATGCGACGAACAAAAGGAGCCAGCCATGAACTTCAAATCGCTTCGCGCTTATCTCGTGCTCGGTAGTTTGATCGTCGTCCTGCATCCCCTTCAGGCGTTCGCCCAGAGTCCAGACGCATCGAAACCCAGCGTTCAGCAAACCGAACGCGATGGCCAACACGATTTCGACCCCCTGATCGGTTCCTGGAAATATCACCTCAAGCGCCGCCTGAATCCCTTGACCGGTTCCACCACCTGGGTCGAATTCGACGGCACCGGCGTCTGCCGCAAGATCTACGATGGCGCCAGCATCGACGAGATCGAAGTCGACGGTCCCACCGGCCACGTCGAAGGCCTGACCTTGCGCGTCTACAATCCCCAATCCCATCAGTGGAGACTCTACTGGGCCAACAAAAAAATCGGCATCCTCGACCCGCCCCAGATCGGCCAATTCAAAGACGGACACGGCCAGTTCTTCGCCCAGGACACCATCAACGGCAAAACCATCCTCATTCGATTCGATTGGACCAACACCACCACCAGCACCCCCCACTTCGAACAGTCCTTCTCCGACGATGGCGGCCAGACCTGGGAAGTAAACTGGATCACCGATCAAACCCGCGTGCCCGACGACTCCAGCAAAGCTCGTCCGCCAAAATGACCCTCTCTCCGAGGTCTATGACCCAGCGATTTTACAAATAATTAATCTATCCCTGACAAACCCCCATACCGGCTGCGATATATTTCTGCAACTCGTAGATTTCCGCCTGCGTAGCTGTCGGGCATCCGCCTCGATTCACAAACTGCCGTCAAACCCTAAAGGAGATTCAGCAATGCAACGATGGTGCAGTCGCAATCTCATCCTCTCGGCAGCAGTGCTCGCGCTCGCAATCGCTCTTACCCCCACTTCAGCTCTCGCTCAATACAAGATCACCGTGCTGGACTCGAACGTGAAAGGCTACGGACACCTTGACCCCCTACTCGCGAACGGCTGGGGCCTGGCGTACGCGCCGGGCGCGCCCTTCTGGCTCAGCGACGAGGGCAGCGGCTGGTCTACCCTTTATGACGGAAGCGGCAATCCGCAAAGCCTCCAGGTCATCGTCCCCGGCGCCAACGGCGGACAAGGCTCCCCGACGGGAATCGTCTACAACTCTTCACGCAATTTCAAGATCGACACCTGGGCATCCGAATTCATGTTCTGCACTCTGGACGGCACCATTCAAGGCTGGTCCACCTTCTCGCCGGGCGCTTCTTTGATCGCAGTCAGCAACTTCAAAGCGGTTTACACCGGACTTGCCATCAACGCCGCGAACGACATGATCTACGCCGTCGACACCGCAAACAATAAGGTCGATATGTATAACTCGGCCTTCCAACTGGTGGGCTCTTTCACCGACACCAACCCGCCGAAGGGCACAGTTCCATTCGGCATTCAGGACATCGCTGGCCAG
>Ga0207153_1189_pt1 | contig 12225 bp, 13 predicted proteins | sample Alteio_BWMinHeat_27_FD_153580 | JGI IMG/M metagenome (GOLD analysis project Ga0207153, IMG submission 153580) | Enriched cells from forest soil in Barre Woods Harvard Forest LTER site, Petersham, Massachusetts, United States -... | ecosystem: Environmental > Terrestrial > Soil > Temperate forest >...
ACTTATGTTCACCGTATCGGTCGTACCGGCAGGGCAGGAGCAAGCGGTATCGCCATGACATTCTGCGACCAGGAAGAGATCGAATTTTTAAAGGATATCCATAAGCTGATAGCCAAACAAATTCCTGTAAACGAAGAACATCCATACCCAATGAGCCCGCAAAGTATTGTTGCTAACCATGCAGCAAGCCAGAGCAAAGGCAAAGGTGGTGGCGGCGGCCGTACAGGTGCGCCAAAACGCGGTCGTGGTTTCGGTCGTGATAGCAGGCCTAAAGCAGCCAGCACATCTGGCGGTAATATGAGCGGCAGAAGCGGCGGCGGTAACAGGGATAGAAGAAGGGATTAAGAAAAGAGCGTTGTCATGCTGAGCCTGTCGGAGCATAAGTGCGTAAAGGCCTTTGCCCGCCCTTCGACAAACTCAGGGTGACATTGTTGGTAAGTGAATAATTCCTCTTGCACTAATCAGATTAATTAAATAATTTTAATCGAAATTATAATACCGGGGATGAAGCGCATTTTAGCTATAGTTAAAAATAAATTCTTTTTAGTTGCTGTAGCCTTTTTGGTGTGGATGACTTTTTTTGATAAGAATGATATTTTATCACAATACCAATATCGCCAGCAGGTACATAAACTAAAACAGGAGCGCGATTTTTATAAGTCTCAAACCGAAAAAGTAAGCAAGGATCTCGACGAGCTTACCTCCAATCCCCAAAAGCTTGAAAAATTCGCCCGCGAAAAGTACCTCATGAAAAAAGATAATGAGGATGTTTTTGTGATTGTGAAAGAGGATAAAGAGCAGTAGTTAAAACGACCTGTAATTCTGAGCACCAGCGAAGAATCTTATTCAATTGACAGGTTTCCGCTTACAAAAGTTATACAAGATCCTTCGCTACGCTCAGAATGACAATTTATTCTTACCATTTTTCTACATTTGCCTCATGAGCATTCTTGTTGAATCCTTAACCAAAGTTTACGGAACACAAAAAGCGGTTGATGATATTTCATTTTCGGCCGGTAAGGGTGTGTTAGGTTTTTTAGGGCCAAATGGTGCAGGTAAATCTACCACCATGAAAATCCTGACGGGCTTTATTCCGCAAACATCAGGTAAGGCATCGGTAAGTGGGTTTGATGTGGAACAACAGCCATTGGAGGTTAAACGCAACATAGGCTACCTGCCCGAAAGTAATTCGCTTTATGTGGATATGTATGTAAAGGAATCTTTAGCATTTATTGCAGGTATCCACCAGCTAAATGATCCGTCAAAACGCATTGCAGAAGTTATTGAACAAACAGGCCTTGGGCCGGAGCAGCATAAAAAAATAGGCCAGCTATCAAAAGGCTATCGCCAGCGTGTAGGCCTGGCACAAGCTATTTTACATGATCCGGAAGTATTGATACTGGACGAACCAACTTCCGGCCTTGACCCTAATCAGCTAATTGGTATCCGCCAGTTAATTATGGATATGGGTAAAACCAAAACCATCATTTTATCAACTCATATTATGCAGGAAGTTGAAGCGGTTTGCGATAAGGTGATCATCATCAATAAAGGAAAGATAGTTGCAGATGATAGTTTGGCAGGGTTACGAGAAAAGAATAAAGGAGATAGCTTGGAGAATATATTTATAGCGTTAACCAATGCTTAATACACTTTACATGGCCTATCTATCGTTTTGATAACTATTTCACTATTATGAAGATAAGGATTCTGTTTGCGATTATTAGTTTTTTGGCCTTTGTAAACATTGTAAAAGCACAAAGTACAGGTGGCGATAAAATTAGTTTTGGCCTCGAATCAAGTAGACCTAATTTTACTCAAAGAGGTGGTGGCACAAGTTCTGTTGGTTTCGGTGGGTCTATAAAGTATGACCTATTTGTAGCAAGCGATTTTTATGTGACCGCATCAGTACAATACTTGTATTTTCCTTATAATGATTATGGACAAGCGTTTGCAAAAAGTCTTGAATATTATCGTGAATTAGGCGCACAAGATTTGAAGTATTCTCATAGCGGAGATAACTTTGCTACGCTTATGATTGGCAGTAAATATTACTTCACAAAAAAGATTTATGGCGAAGCTCAGGTCGGGTTAGAGATAGTTGCCGGAGCTTTATATGGTGACTCTGGAGCATTTGTTTTTTCTCCCGGTGTTGGCTATAACTTTAGTAACTCATTTGATATTGGTGTGCGCTATCAGGGATGGACAGAAAGCAGTATTTTGCAGGACCAACTAACATTACGGGTAGCTTATAGTTTGGATGCTAAAAAGATTAATCAGCCGAAAAATGACCGCAGATATTAAGTCAAAAAATAAATAACGTATAATTCCCGACAATAAAATGTTCTCTATCCTAAAAAAAGAAATAACCTCTTACCTCAGCTCGTTAGTTGCCTATGTAACTATAGGTGTATTTTTGCTGGTACTTGGTTTATTGCTTTGGGTATATCCTGATTCTTCCATATTAGAGAATGGATATGCCGGGTTGGATGGCCTGTTCAATACCGCGCCTTATTTATTCATGTTCCTGGTACCGGCCATTACCATGCGCTCATTAGCTGAAGAACGTAAGGAAGGAACTTTTGAGTTATTATTAACCCGTCCGCTTACCGACTGGCAAATTATTTTAGGAAAATACCTGGCGGCTGTTGTTATTGTATTGTTTTCGCTTGTACCTACGCTGGTTTATTATTTTTCGGTTTACTTACTGGGTAATCCGCAGGGAAATATCGATACAGGTGGTGTTATCGGTTCGTACATCGGGCTGTTTTTACTGGGGGCATCATTCGCGGCAATTGGGTTGTTCGCTTCGTCTGTAACTAAAAACCAGATCGTAGCTTTTACCATAGCCGTATTTCTTTGCTTTTTCATTTATAGCGGGTTCGATTCTTTAAGTGGTTTACTATCGCTGCAAAACCTGGGTTTGCAGGATTTAGGGATAACACAACATTACCAATCCGTAAGCCGCGGCGTATTAGATACCCGCGACCTGGCTTACTTTATTATACTTGCCGGCTTATTTATCTGCCTTGCACTTTTTGTATTGCTGAGACAGCGCCAAAAGGGATTGAAGGGATCTACATTGGTAAGCACGTTAGGTGTACTATTTTCCATTGGCGTGTTGTCGGCAGTGACATTTACCCGTTTTGATTTTACTAAGGAGAAGCGATATACTTTGTCGCTTATCAGTCGTAACATCATGGATAGCCTGCAACAGCCGGTAAAAGTGACAGTTTATTTGCAGGGCGATTTCCCCGGGGGCATGAAGCGCCTGCAGCAAGCCACCAAAGATATGCTGAGCGACATGCAGGCATATAGTCACCGTAAATTAGAATATCAATTCGTTGATCCGCTAAAGGGGCTAACACAGGATGGCCAAGACCAGGCTTTGTTAAGTTTAAAGGCCAACGGATTAGAGCCTAATAACCTGAGTATAAAAACCGATGATGGTATCACTCAAAAAGTATTTATACCCGGTGCTATGGTTGTGGCCAATGGTAAGCAATTACCGGTTAACCTGCTGCAAAAGCGTGTAGGCTTAACCGATGATGAGCAATTAAATAACTCTATCCAAAACCTGGAATATGAATTTGCATCGGCCATAAAAAAGGTAGAAACAGGCGGCAAACAGGAAGTAGGTTTTACCACAGGTCATAATGAACTAACCGATTTGCAACTTAACGATGCCATGCGGTCATTATCTGATGGCTATTTAGTGGGTAGGGTTGATTTAAAGACCATACCATTTGACAGTTTGAAAAAGATACGACTGATAGTTATACCAAAACCTGATAAACCATTTGCCGAGCTGGAAAAGTTTAAACTCGATCAGTATATTATGCAGGGTGGAAAAGTGCTATGGTCAATAGACCAGGTAAGCGCCGAGCTGGATAGCCTTCGCGGGCATGGCGGCGAGCAGCTTTCATTCCCTAAGCAACTAAACCTGGACGACCAGCTTTTTGTATATGGCGTGCGTATTAATTATGATTTGATAGCCGATATAAGCTGCGTACAAATACCGGTTGCCGTTGGTAATGTTGGCGGTCAGCCGCAAATACAATTAGTGCCGTGGCTGTTCTATCCTTTAATTATGCCGCTATCTAAAAACCCGATAGTGAAAAACCTGGATGGTATTAAAACGGAATTTGTAAGTACTATAGATCTATTAGATACAAAAGACATTAGGAAAACTATTTTGCTGGCCTCATCGCCGTTTAGTAAAAAATTGAGCGCGCCGCATATGCTTTCATTACAAGCTATTGAGCAGGAGCCGAATCCTAAAGAGTTTCGTAGTACGCCAAAAATTGTTTCGGTGTTGATGGATGGCTCTTTTACTTCCGACTGGAAAAATCGCCCCGTTCCCGAAGATTTTAAGGAAAAGATAACCGTAGCTAACCAAAGCAAACCAACACAAATGATTGTAATAAGTGATGGCGATGTATTTAAAAACCAGGTAGGTACAGATGGTTCGGCATACCCTTTGGGGTTTGATCATTATACCAATCAAACTTATGGTAATAAAAACTTATTACTGAATATGGTCGACTATTTAGCCGGTGATCCGCAGTTGCTGGCTTTGCGGAATAAAGAAATAAAACTCCGCTTGCTGGACAGGGCAAGGATTCGCAGCGAGAAATTAACATGGCAATTAATTAATACTATTGTGCCGTTGCTTTTAGTGTTAATATTTGCTATTTTTCAACATTATATCCGCAAGCGGAAGTATGCTCATTAAATTTTATACTTTTGATTGATTAACCCTTAAATATATATGAGATTTATTGTTTCCACATCAACGTTACTAAAGCAATTACAGTCTGTAAGCGGCGCGTTAAGCAGTAGTACCGTGTTGCCGATACTGGAAAACTTTTTGTTCGAGATAAAGGATGGAAACTTAACTATTTCGGCTACAGACTTGCAAACCAGCATGACCACTTCTTTAACTGTTGAAGCTAAAGAAAACGGCCGCATAGCTATTCCGTCACGCATTTTGTTAGATACGTTAAAATCATTACCCGAGCAGCCTGTAGCTTTTTCGGTAGATGATACTACGTTCGCTATTGAAATTAACGCCGGCGACGGTAAGTATAAGTTGAGCGGCGAAAATGGAGAAGATTTCCCTAAAATACCGGTTGTAGAAAATGCTTCGTCGGTTAATTTGCCTGCATCTGTTTTAGCAGAAGCTATTAACAAAACCATTTTCGCGGTAAGCAACGATGAGCTGCGCCCGGCAATGACAGGTGTTTACTGCCAGCTATCAAGCCAGTATTTAACTTTTGTTGCTACTGATGCGCACAAATTGGTACGCTATCGCCGTTTAGATGCAAAGGCCGATACTACTACTTCATTCATTTTGCCAAAGAAGGCTTTGACTTTGCTAAAATCAGCATTGCCAAGTGATGATGTAAATGTATCTGTTGAATATAATAGCACCAGCGCTTTCTTCAAGTTTAATAACATCAATTTGGTATGCCGTTTAATTGACGAACGTTATCCTGATTACGATGCGGTTATCCCGTTAAATAATCCTAATAAATTAAATATTGACCGCCTGTCGTTTTTGGGTTCACTAAATCGTGTAGCCATTTATGCCAATAAAACCACGCACCAGGTGAGGTTAAAAATTAACGGCAGCGAGCTGCATATATCATCAGAAGATATTGACTTTGCAAACGAGGCACATGAGCGTTTAACTTGCCAGTATGAGGGTGAGGATATGGAAATTGGCTTTAACGCACGCTTTTTAATAGAAATGTTAAAGAACTTGAGCTGCGAAGAAGTGACATTAGAGATGTCGACCCCTAACCGTGCGGGTTTATTATTGCCACAAGGCGGCGATGAAAACGAAAACGTGCTGATGCTGGTGATGCCGGTAATGCTGAATAGCTACGCATAATTACACATCAAATTATAAACCTAAAAGTTAGTCCGGCGTTAAAAACCGGACTTTTTTATTGAGCGCGGATAACAAAACACCTGCACCCAGAGTTATAGCAATAGTAAATGAAAATTTTAGCAGCAAGCAAAGCATTAAAAATATATTGGGCTATACCATTGCTTTTTATTGCTATTGCAATATGCCTAACCTCATGCAAAAGTAATGGCGACGTGTTGCCTTCGGGAAAACAAGCGCAGTTAAACCTTGTAAATACCGATACCACTTCTTTAAATGTGTACCAGAACGGGGCAAGAATTAACAATTTATCTACCATTTCGCCGGGAGGCATTACCGGTTATATACCCGTTAATTTCGGAACAACAATTTACCAGGTTAAAAAAGATGGCGCGTCAAATTACCTTATTGATGGCTATTCAATGAAGTTGGATACTAATGCATTTTACACTTTATTTATTGGAGGCGAAACGGCTGATAAGTTGTTTTTAACCCCTGATGCCCATGCTCTTGTCGGCAGCAATGCTTTAATAAGATTTGTTGATGCGGCAAACACCACAACAAACTTTGATATTTATATAGGGAGTAATTTGAGCTTTTCAAATCGGGCTTTCAAATCATTTACGGATTTTACTACCATTGTTGCAGGTACTTATTTAGTAACGGTTTATCCGCATGGCTCGGCAACAGCATTTTTAAAAGGTTCTGTAATTTTATCTGCCGGTGGTGCTTATACATTTTTTGTGAAAGGAATACCCGGAACTACAGGATTAAGTAAATTTTCGGCAACTTTGCTTGTTAATTAAAATAAAGAAATGAATAATAGAAACAGCAATATACTTATGTACCTATTTTCGGCGATAGCAGGTGCATTTTTTATAGGTTGTTTTTTATCATCGTGCGGTAAAGGCAGTGGTATATTACCAGCGGGATCAAATATTCAATACCAGGTTGTTAACTTAAGCCCGGACATAACGCCTGTAGACTTATATATAAACTTCGTAAAGAGAAACACCAGCGTTTCTTTTTTTTATCCAAATCCGTCGGGATATTTTTCGTTAACAACAATTGATACGCCATTTCAAATCAGGAGATCAATTGATCCGGGTGTTAGCGTATTCTCTTTAGATACCGTTTTAAAAAATAACGTAAGGTACACCCTGTTTGTAACCGGGTATTTTGCAAACAGATCCATTATCCCGATATTAACTGTTGATACATCTGCCTTGCCAACTGTTGGTCGTGGTAAAGTAAGATTTGTAAATACATCTCCCGGCAGCGGCGGACTTGATGTATCGGCTAACGGCACTATCGCGTTTACGAATGCCATTTATCCGAGCGTTTCAAAATTTAAAGAGCTGCCCGCAGGTAATTATGATTTTAAGGTATTTGCTACCGGTTCAACTAATCCAATATTTGATTTCCCCGGTGTAACTGTTCAGGATGGTAAAATATATACCATGTACACCCGTGGAATAGTTGGCCGCATAGATAGCGCTGCATTTGGCCTGGGTGTGATCAATAATAATTAGTGATTAGTGATTAGTGATTAGTGATTAGTGATTAGTGATTAGTGATTAGTGATTAGTGATTAGTGATGCATTATGTTAAGTAATCCGGAAATAGTTTTTCATAAGATAAGCTTCAACTTTTCTAACTTCTACAACCTTTCTAACTAAATTACAACCTCTTCAACTAATTCATTACTTTTGCGCAAAACACAATCACTTGGAAATAGTTAAGCATCTCATTGATTTTATATTACATATAGATAAGCATTTGGCTGATATCATCAGCCAGTACCATGCTTTAACCTATCTTATATTATTTGTTATCATTTTTGCCGAAACCGGTTTTGTAGTAACCCCATTTTTACCCGGCGATTCATTGCTTTTTGCTGCTGGTGCTTTAATAGCGGGCGGCAATACTGGTTTGGATATTACCCTGCTGGCGCTTATTTTAATTGTTGCGGCGTTTACCGGCAACACAGTTAACTACCTGTTAGGTAATTACCTGGGTCCAAAAGTGTTTAAAGAAAATAACAAGATATTAAAGCTGGATTACTACCTGCAAACCAAGGCGTTTTTTGATAAACATGGCGGCAAGGCAGTAATATTCAGCAGGTTTATGCCAATTATTCGCACCATTGCGCCGTTTGTGGCAGGGGTAGGAAGGATGCCATTTTTACGTTATAGTCTTTATAATATTATTGGCGGTGCATCATGGATAATCCTGTTTTTGTTTGCAGGCTACATGCTGGGCAATGTGCCATTCTTTAAAGCACATTTTTCATTGATAGGCGTGGCAATTATTTTGGTGTCGATTATCCCGCCAATTATTGCGGCAATGAGAAGCGGCGCGAAAAAGAAAACCGCATAGAGACGCAATGTTTTTGCGTCTCCATGGTATGGTGATTTATTTTTTCGATACCAATATCAGTTTTCCTTTTTTATCTTTTTTATAGCTATGCGGTTTACTAAAGCCGGGGCTTGTGCGTAAATTCCGCCATTGCGCCAAAGTGATCATGCTTTGATTTTTGTCTAACAGGTCCCAATAGTTAACCTTATAGGTTTTTGGATCTACACAGAAGTCGAAAGTTGTGCGGAACATATCTAAATTGGTCAACCCAACCTTAACCCAATAATATTTAAAGTGAGCGTCCGGCTCCCGGCCAATTAGCAGTTCAGGTTTTGAGCTTTTTGCAGTTTCCATAAATCGGTTAACTTCCGGCAAGGCTTTTACTTTTGCCAAAATTACTTCATTTGCTTTTTTTGGTTGGGTTTGATAAAAATGTGGCTTTGCTATACCATTGCCTATTGCAACCAACAGGAATAGCTTGCATAACAGGATGTTAACGATGGCTTTCATTGTTCAATATGATTAAGGGTTTGTTGGTAATGTACGATATTTCCTCCTGACGGAGTTTTTGCTTTTCTTCAACAGTCAAATCTTTTTTGATTAGTTTGTTCAGATCCGGCTGCCCGGCATCTACCCAGGCCGAATACCAAAAACTGCCTACTTCTGCTATCGCTATCCTCATCCTTTTCTCTTCCATTCCACGCATTAGTTGCTGATAAGCTTTACAATACGCAGGAGCATATTCTTTCACATCTTTTTTGCCCCGTCGTTCCATTACATATTTTTTATCGTCGGTGTAAGTTTTGCTTAGCATTTTTTCAAAGCGCAGCACGGTATCTACAGATCGGAAAGATGAGCGGCAAATTTTAAACGCCTCGTCAATAGGGTTTTCAATGTAATGCGCTTTGCCCGCATACAAATGATACTTATCACCAAACAATTCAGGTATGCGGCTTTCCCACAAAGCGTGCAGGCCGGTTTGGTTAGTTAATTGACCGTTATAGTTTTGCGTAAGGTGCAGCGGTACATGGGCGTCGGCTACATAATGCCCAAGATTGGCCGAAATAGTTAATATGCCGGTAGTATCGTGTCCCTTGAAGGCTTCTACCAGTTTGTAATATTGATATTGAATGGTCCACGGTACGGTGCCATACTTAGTCAATGTATCTTCCGAATATTTAACCACCGCGTCAGCCCAGCGTTTTGGTATGCGCGGAAAAGGGTTTTTGCCGTAATGGTCGGCATTTAAATAATGTTTAGGAGCTTCCGTTGAATCTACATATCGGCGTTTATCCGCAGCAATGGCATGTTCGGTTATGAAACCAATATTGGCTCTATAAAAGCCGGACATGGCCTTTGGCAAAGTGAAAACGGCTAAATGATTAATGCGGTAATGCGCGTAAAATCCCCAGGAGGAACAGCAAATGATCAATGATAGACCAAAGACTAACCTTAAGAGAGATTTCACTATGATAAATTATTGTTTGCTTCGCTGATATTTATAGTGCAGCCTTTTCAAAGTTTCTTCGGCTTCATCGTCTGCAGAAATACCATAGCCCGAAACTAAGGTGCCTTTAATGCCCGAAGGTGATGCCAGCGCGTAAACAGTAGCCTCGTCACCCGGATCAGATGCACCTTCATAGCGGTACACATCTACAATCTCAAATTCGTCTGCAGTATACTCCAGTTCCCCAACTTTAAGGCGGTTCTTTTCTAAATTGAAGTCGAGCGCGTAGCCTTGTTTGCGTAATTGTGCAATGGCTTCGCTAACGGTGGCATAATGAAATTTTTGATCCATAAACATGAATATTCTTATGGTAAATTTAAGTAATAATAATTAAGCGCGGGGCAGAAACATCAACGTTTATTAACTTTATATTTACCATAACGTTTTAACCTATATGTTATGCCTGTTACCCCTAACGCCCAACACAAAAAGAAACCTTTCTGGAAATGGCTTTCAGTCCTCGGTCCGGGACTTACTACCGGCGCAGCAGATGATGATCCATCAGGAATAGCCACCTACTCGCAAACCGGGGCGCAATTTGGCTACGGACAATTGTGGACAGCCTTATACATGCTGCCATTTATGACTGCCGTACAGGAAGCCTGTGCACGCGTAGGGCTGGTAACCGGGAAAGGCATAGCTGCAGTAGTGAAAGAAAACTATAACAAGTGGGTATTATATATAGTAGTAGGAATAGTAGTGGTTGCCAACGTAATAAACATTGGTGCCGATATTGGCGCAATGGCATCGGCCGCGCAATTATTAATACCGTTGCCATTTGTTTTACTTACCCTGGTGTTTACTATTGGTATTTTATTATTGGAAGTATTTACCAACTACAAGGTTTACTCAAAAATATTAAAGTGGCTGGCGCTGGCTTTATTAGCCTATCCCATCACCGTATTTATTATTCACCAGGACTGGCCAACTGTGTTACGTGCCAGTGTGGTGCCACATGTTGAATTTAGTTTTGCGTTCCTGTTTATAATAACGGGCGTTTTTGGAACTACCATAACACCCTATATGTTTTTTTGGGAAGCCTCGCAAGAAGTGGAGGAGGAGCATGAAAAGCATCTGATAAAAAAAGGTAAGCCCGTAATAAGCTGGAAAAATATACACACCATGCGCCAGGATAATACCGCCGGTATGCTGATATCTGAATTTACTACCTGGTGCATTTTGTTGGTAGGCGCAACTGTTTTGCATAATAGCGGCGTTAAGGATATTAAAACTTCGGCAGATGCTGCCCGTGCTTTAGAGCCTTTGGTGCACACTTTTCCCAACGCGGGTTACTTGGCAAAACTCATATTTTCGGTAGGTATAATTGGTTTAGGGTTGTTGGCAGTGCCCGTGTTGTCGGGCTCGGCGGCATATGCAGTTGCAGAAGCATTTGATTGGAAAGCAAGCTTAAACCTGAAATTCAGGAAGGCTAAAGGCTTTTACCTGATAATTATTATAGCTACGGTTATAGGTTTAGGCATTAATTTTATTGGTATTGACCCGGTAAAGGCATTAGTATATACCGCCGTACTAAACGGAGTTGCTGCTGTGCCTTTGTTGTTTTTAATAGTTAAAATATCTGCCAGCGATGCCATCATGGGCGAATATAAAAGCGGCTGGCTATCTAAAACTTTACTATGGATAACTTTTGTTGTGATGGGTGCCGCGGCAGTGGCTTTGTTTTTTACGATATGAGCAAAGCTGCGGGGGCGGGGAGCCAGGAGTTGCAAGTGATTAATTAAACGAAAACCCTAACCTCCATCCACCCTGCACCGTGCCCAAAAAATATTTTAAAAAAGAGATTTGATTTTATTATAAAACATCCTATATTTGCAGTCCTTAAATAAGAACGAATAATAAGCTACAATGGCAAATCATAAATCATCATTAAAACGTATCAGGTCAAACGCTGCGAAGCGCTTACGTAACCGTTACCAGGCTAAAACCACTCGTAACGCAATAAAAAAATTAAGAGGCACAACTACTAAAGCTGATGCAACTCCTTTATTGTCTAAGGTGATCTCTATGCTTGACCGTTTAGCTAAGAAAAACGTTATTCACAAAAACAAAGCTTCAAACAATAAATCGAAGCTTACAAAATTTGTAAACGCGCTGTCTTAATCAAGACTGTTCAGATATTTTGAAAAGGCGATAGATGAAAATCTATCGCCTTTTTTGTTGTCTGAACCGGGATTTACACGATTGAAGGATTAATTGGATTGAGGCAAATATAAAATCGTAAAAATCTTTTAATCGTGTAAATCGTGGTTCAGACAATTTTTCCTAATTTCCCTCCGTGGAAAATTACGAGAACAATCTCAGCATTAAATCATGGGCCGAAGAGGACCGTCCGCGGGAAAAGTTAATGACCCAGGGCCGCCGCGCCTTAACCGATGCTGAGCTGATAGCCATTTTGATAGGTTCAGGCAGTCGTACCGAATCGGCGGTGGAGCTGAGCAAGCGTATT
>Ga0207153_1190_pt1 | contig 12222 bp, 15 predicted proteins | sample Alteio_BWMinHeat_27_FD_153580 | JGI IMG/M metagenome (GOLD analysis project Ga0207153, IMG submission 153580) | Enriched cells from forest soil in Barre Woods Harvard Forest LTER site, Petersham, Massachusetts, United States -... | ecosystem: Environmental > Terrestrial > Soil > Temperate forest >...
TACCCTGATACCAACACCTTGCTGCAAAACTTAAATACGCTGAATTTTAAGGACGAAACCATCCTGATTAAAGGATCGCGCAGTTTTGAGTTTGAGCAGATAAGTAAGGCCTTAACACAAAAAGCACATGAAACGGTCATGGAGATCAACCTGAACGCGTTGCTGAACAACCTGAATTTTTACCGCTCCAAATTACACACGGGCGTAAAGGTAATGGCTATGGTTAAGGCGTTTTCGTACGGTAGTGGCACGTTTGAATTGGCCAATATGCTGCAATATAATAAGGTTGATTATTTAGCCGTGGCCTATATTGACGAAGGCGTTTACCTGCGCGAAACAGGCATTGACTTGCCGATAATGGTACTAAATTCAGAAGCTTCGGCATTTGAAAAGCTGGTGAAATATAAACTGGAACCGGTGATATTCAGCTTCGGTATGTTTGATGAGTTTATCAAATACGCGCAGCATAAGCATATCACCAACTATTCGGTACACCTTAAAATTGACACGGGTATGCACCGGTTGGGTTTTGAAGAGTTTGAAATCGAAGCCTTGTGCGATTTGTTAGAGCAAAATAAATACATCAATGTGCTTTCTGTATTTTCACATTTAGTAGCCAGCGAATCAGAAAAACACGATGAATTTACACACAAACAAATTGAAAGATTTGAAAAAGCATACCGGCAGATAGAAGAAACGTTGGGTTATCCGGTAATTAAACATTTATGTAATACATCCGGTATTACCCGCTTTCCGAATGCACAATATGATATGGTACGATTGGGCATTGGTCTATACGGCGTTGATGCGGCTGTTTCTGCTGCCGATAATGCTTTACAGCCAATTGCAACCTTAAAAACCAGTGTAGCGCAGGTGAAAAGTTTATTAGAAAAAGAAACCATCAGCTACGGCCGCAGCGGTGTAATGGCCGCTGATGGTAAAATAGCAACGGTCCGCATCGGTTATGCTGACGGCTATTTACGTGCCTTTGGGAATGGAATAGGGCAAATGCTGGTTAACGGTGTACTGGTTCCTACCATAGGTAATATTACCATGGATATGTGTATGCTTGACGTAACCGGGGTAGATGTAAAGGAAGGGGATGAGGTAATTGTGTTTAACGATAAGCTGAGGATTGAAGAGCTTGCCAAAGAAATTGGCACTATACCGTATGAAATTTTAACTAATATTTCGCAACGGGTAAAAAGGGTGTACTTTTACGAGTAATTACACTGCCGATATGAAAAGGATAGCCAGAGCATTATTAAACTACTTTTTTAAAGGGATAATTGTGGTTGTTCCCATTGGCGCTGCCGCGTTCCTGATATATTGGGCAGTTTCAAGTATTGACACCGCGCTAAACTTAAGCGATGTAATTTGGACAGATAGCAAAGGAAAGCCAAGGTACATACCCGGCTTAGGCATCGTAAATGTGGTGGTGGTTATCATGATTGCCGGCATACTGGTTACCAACGTAATTACCGATCCCATAAAAATATGGTTCAATCGCTGGATAAACCGCCTGCCATTCTTTAACTTTCTGTACTCTTCTATAAAAGATCTTACCGAAGCATTTGTAGGCGACGAGAAGAAATTCAGTGAAGCCGTTATAGTTGAGGTAAATGAATTTGGACTTAAAATATATCAGATAAAACAAGCGTTTTTTTAGGATGCTGATTTTGTTGTGTTAAAAAGTTAAGCGCTATCTCCAGCGAATGAATATCAGAGTTGTAAGTATCATCAATTACTGAGCAATCATGAATGCCGGTTTTCATTTCCAGCCGCATGCTTACCGGTGCAAGTCGCTCCAAACGCTTATCAGTTTCGGCAGGCGAATAATCCATAGCCAACATAGTTGCCCAGCATACAATAGCATTTTCAACAGATGCCTGGTCTAAAAACGGGATGATACACTCTATTTCTTCATCCTTATATTCAGCACGCAGGTAGTAATTTTTAGAAATTATAGTTTCGCTAAAAACAAACAAGTCTGCCTGCTTAAAATTCCTGCTCCAGGTGAAGCAAGTAGTAGCGGTTAGTTCCTGTTTGTAATCTATCAACTGGTCATAGTTATAAATAAGCAGCTTACAGTTTTTAAATAGTTTTAGCTTTTCTCTTATTTTTTGTGCGGGATTTTCAAAACCTTCATCATGTGCCGAGCCCAAATGGGTTAAAACGCCAATATCCGGCTTAATTATTTGCTCCAGTTTATCCATTTCGCCGGGTAACGAAATACCCGCTTCAAATATCCCCAGGTCATTCCTGTCATTTATTTGCCAAACAGATAGCGGCACCCCTATTTGCGAGTTATAGCTTTTAGGGTTACGTACTATGTTTTTATCGGCAGCTAATAGCTGGTACAGCCATTCTTTAACAATGGTTTTACCGTTACTGCCTGTTATACCAATTACCGGGAAATTAAATTTACTACGGTGATAAGCAGCCAATATTTGCAAAGCCGTTAACACATCTACTACTATTAGAAAATTGGCATCGGGCAGCTTTAGTTCCGGGCCATCCTTAACTATAAAGTTGCGTACACCGGCAGCGTAAGCCTCGGCAACAAACTCATGCCCGTTACGCCTACCGCTTAAAGCAAAAAAATAAGCCTTGTGCCGCATTATTTATACGCCGGCTATCGGTAACAAGGTTAGAGATGGAACAATCGTTTACAATGTCGCCGGTAGCGTTAATAATTTGCTTAACTTCTTTTATCGTATATTGGTTACTCAGCATAGATGGTACGAATTTGCTTATATTTCTGCCAATAGAAGAATTTTTAACGAATTTTGGTTTTAAATGGACACCCCAAAAGTTAAGAAAATTACCGACGAGAAAGTTGCCTTACAAAAAGCTGAGCATTATTGCGCCTACCAGGAGCGCAGCCAGCAGGAAGTGCGCAACAAACTTTACGAATGGGGATTGTGGACAAGCGCGGTTGAAAATATCATATCAGACCTGATAGCCGGTAACTTTTTAAACGAAGAACGCTTTGCCAAAGCCTACACTAAAGGCAAGTTTAATCAAAAAGGCTGGGGGCGTATTAAGATAAAACAGGGCTTGAAATTGAAACAAGTGCCCGAGGTGCTGATAAAAAAAGCATTGGCCGGTATTGATAAAAGCGATTATTTTAACACTCTTGAAAAGACAATTGCCAAAAAATCGGCAACATTAACAGAAAACGATCCTTATAAACGCCGTTATAAATTGCAGCAATACGCCATGGGCCGCGGATTTGAAGCAGAATTGATTGCAGAGATATTGAAAGATCTGCTTGATAAATAAGTTGGTAGTCTTTAACAACCGCCTTTGTGAGGGGCACGTTTATAAATTATTTTAGTATCTCGTTCTACATAATCGCCAGATACGATTGAATATGAATATTTGGGCGCGTACGATACGCTATGGCTTTTTATAATTATTTTGTCGTTAACTTTAAGACCATGCAATTGCTTAAATTCATCGTTTCCCGACCCAAAACTTAGAATATAATCCTCGTCATTGATCTTCACCATCACTCCGAAACCCAATGATGAGCCTGGCGGAAGAGAAAGAGAGGTTACAACTCCCTCCATATTGGTATAATTTTTAATGTCCTTCCTGATTTTAGCAGCACCGGCATACACTTTTTTACCTTCGGGGGACGCTTCCCATTTTTTGTACTTTATACCATCAGGGGTGGCCTCCCATTTTTTCATTTCAGCTTTCCGTTCAGTAGCAGAAAGGGGCTTTGAAGTTAACTTTTTAGAAGCTTCATGATTTGCAAATACCAGTCGCTTACTACAATCAGTGGTAAGATCAGCGCATAGATAACTTTTTTCATTTCTTTTAATTAAATTGATTTAGCAAATCTACTTTGATATCATTCAGCGCAAGGAATTTGAATTGTAAATAAAAGTGTAAAATTTGTAAATTAATCTAAATAGGTATATAAGAGCCTATTGGTCAGGCATTATAAATCCGGAGCTAACTTGGTACTCAGCGCCGGAGTAGAACAGCTATGATTAAAAACAACAAAGCCTGATCTGCTTACAGACCAGGCTTTGTGCCGATTCATTTCTAAGTACTCAGAGCGGGAATCGAACCCGCACTCCGTTTACGGGAACAGGATTTTAAGTCCTGCGTGTCTACCAGTTCCACCATCTGAGCAGGTGTTTAAACCTTTTAACAATAAATCCCTTCTTTTGGAAGGGATTTGAGCGAAAGACGAGATTCGAACTCGCGACCCCGACCTTGGCAAGGTCGTGCTCTACCAACTGAGCTACTTTCGCATTTCCAACAAACATATCTCGTTTGCGGAGTGCAAATATAGATAGAAATGCATATTCTGCAAGGAATAAATTTAAATTTTTAGGAAATGGCATTTAACTGCTTGATTTCGTTGACAAAAAATTATAAAATTATTGTAAAATGCAGCTTAAAGTTAATCTTATTATCGATGGTAAAGCTGAAGGCCTGCAAAAAGCATCAAAAAAGCTAAAAGGAAAAATAAGATAAAAGCGATTATTGTCACCAGCCAACGTGGTAATTTTGATCTGTTAATTGAATGCTCTTTCATTTTATCTGTTTAACCTGCCAATTACTTCTTATAACGCATTCTTCAAATTATTATTAGCTAAGCACAAAATAAAAACCGAAGTGGTGTTTTCAATCAATTTTTTGGTATTGGTATTAATCAATAGTCTTTTTACCTTAATACTGTCATTAAGTTCACCATGCGAAGTCAATTTGCTTTTAAAAGTATCTTCGAATGTTTACATTAGACCAGAATTGTAAACCAACCTATGATCAAATTATCACAACTCCAATCTTCAAAAGGAAAACTTATTATATTTCTTCTGTTAATTTTATCTATAATAAGTTGCAAAAAAAACAACATCCCCGTCAACAAAATCTATTTACCAACTACATATAGTAACTCAATGGATCACCAGTTATCCAACTATCAATATGATTCTAAGGACAGGTTAATCGATATTAAGACTATTGATACAACAGATATAATATCGGCCACTACATTTTCTACTACTGCGGTAGAAGCAAAATTTACCTATGATAACGATAATAGAATGACTCAAGTTTTAGGTTACATAAACAATAATTTGTCTTCAACAACTAATTACACATATGCTCCAGGTTCGGTTAGCGTACATGAGGTTACCGGCTCCATCGTTTCTGATTATACCATGACATTGGATAATAACAATAGGATAATAAGCTTTACTAATACTGATGACTATCAATCCTATAAATATGATAGCATGGGTAATATTATAAGCTTTTCGGATCTTTATAATCCTTTATCGCCGACTACCCCGCAAATAATTGTTACTTCCAGCTATGATAACCAAAAAGGTTGGTTCTCAAACATTGTAGGAAATACTGGTATAGGTAATGAAAATGAGTCAAAAAATAATCTAATGGGCTATGTGGTAACCTATCCCTTGCAACCATCGTCGTCATATACGGTTAGTAACAGATATACCTATAATTCTGATGGATATCCTACCAGTTGCATTTCAACAGTTGTTACTACTAAAAACACAACAAACTACAAAGCAACCTATACTTATTTAACTAAGTAAAATTTAGGAGTTTAGCCCTTAAAACTGCCGTTGAGTAAATTGCAGCTGCTATTCAGTTCAATAATGTAATATAAACCCCATATGGTATATGTTTTGTCATTAAACGGCGTGGCATATCCGCATGATTCATAAATTTGTTAACCGCCTGCGTATAGTTCTCAATTTCCGGGATGTTCCAATAATCATTTATACCGTCGGCATTGAGTGTTATAGTATTGGGGATGGCAGCTGCACTGAGGCCTACCGACACGGCTGATTATTTCTTCAACACCAACGCCTTTCCTTCAAATTCGATTCCATCCCAGCCATGCACCATAAACTGTCTTATATTTTGATGATCTGTTCCGTTCGGATTAGCCAATACCGAATGGTAATGTTCTGCAAAAAGCCAAAGCGTATCTTCTGCGCTCATGCCATTTAGCTTTGCAAAAGCAAAAACTTTTGCGCTTCCCTGGTTTTGTGTCGCCTCGTTATAGGCATCGCCATTTTTAAACGCGGCAGGTGTATGCTGGTAATAAGTTTCTATAAATTCTGTAACTTTTGCAAAAGCTAATGTATTTGATTTTGATGCTGCAATTAAAGCCTGTAGTTGTTCTTTCATTCTTTTACTATTAAATCGGCCCAATGAAAATTAGTTAGTAATAAATTCTATCGGCCGGGCCGCAAAAATAGAATATTATACCTTAGCAATATTAATATGTTATTACCCGTGCGTTTATTTACTATTTAAGTAAGCGTTTAATACATCCACTCTCATTTTATTTAATTCAACAGTTTCGGTATTCGACAATAATATGAGTGTTATACCTTTATCGATCAAGTGTACCCAGTTCGATTCATTACCATAGCCACCGCCTTGCCTTTCTGCAAAAATGGTATTTGTTTTACCTATCTTTTTGGGATATACCCAAAAGCCTAATGCAACATCGCCAAGTTTTGGATAAGAGGTTAACATCGTATCTACAGTAGTTTTTTTAAGCAGTGTATGATTAAAAATAGCCTGGTCAAAAATCAACAGGTCTTGCGCCGTTGAATACATTGCTCCGGCTGAAAAGTAATTATCGATATAATAGTTGGTTGGCATAATCAAAGAGTCTACATTATCCCCTTTGTTAAAATATGCTTCGTCCAGGTTAGGTATAATATCTTCATGATGTAAATAATCTGTATTAAGCATTTTAAGCGGGCCGAGTATTTTTTCACGTAAAACCACTTCAAATGGTTTTTTGTAAATCTTTTCTATTATCCTTCCCAGTATAATAAAATCACCATTACTATAATTAAATTTAGTACCCGGGGTGTCAATCAGCTTCTCTGAACAATATCGGTTAATGAACGTATCAACCGGCCACAAATTCTGATCATAAGCTTCCGGATAAAACTTAAGATCCATATCCTTTAAATAACGGCCGCTGCTATATGTCAGCAAGTTCCTGATGGTTATTTTGCGGGCAGCTTCACCCTTATATTCCGGGTAATAAGCCGCAATTGTTGAATCAAGATTGATCTTACCTTGTTCATATAACTGCATAATAAGTACGGCAGTGAATGTTTTGGTTACAGAAAATATATGAAACCTGGTTTTACCTGAAAAAGGGATATTATAGTGGCGATTTGCTAAGCCGGTATATTTTATATAATCTATTTTCCCATTTCGGGCTATTAAAACAGCGCCATTAAAATTTCTTTTTTTAATGCAGGAGTCGATTATCTTTTCAACCGGGTTCGACTGCCCCTTCGACACACTTATTGTTAACGCAACAATTAAGATAGAATAAAATAACTTCATATAGTAGAATTAGTACGGCGGGAAGTTACATAATATGCGCTAATATATAAATCGCGGGCTTAGGGTTACTTAGATTTACTATTGAAATGATCATCCGGTTTTGGATGGAGCATATATTGTATCCAAAGTCAGAAAACTCGGATAATAAAAAAACAAGCATGGGTTTGTTGTAACCTTAAACTGTTACTCAGGTATACTTTCGGCAGTTATTTATTTAATAACGTAAGTATTATTCCAATTACCGCTAACACCAGTATAATTGTATAACAAGATGTTTGATGTATCAAAAATTTCGGCATTGATAGTTTTAGTACTGCCAGGACAAACAGCTATGTAAACCGAAAGGCCGGGTGCTGGCGTGTATTTAAGCTGCCCTACCCCTTGTGTATTAAATAAAAATGGCGTAGTAACATCCCCTATGGTAGCTATTGCGGTGCAATCATTACAGGTAACCTGTATCAATGCACTACCTTTTGTTCCGTTATACCAATCGTAATTATCTACAGTACCAACACGGGTTGTAATAGCCTGGGTTATGTTAATGTTGCTATGTGCTGCTGAATCTGCTTTAGTAGTGGGTGCAACGTTCGCCTTTAAGCAGCCCGTTAATAATAAAGATGATAAAATTAGATATAGGATTGGTTTCATAATTATGACACTCGGCTGGTTGATATGGCTTATCGGCATCGGTAGATGATAAGAAGCACCGCTTTCGGTAAACAAAAAGTAATCCATTAAAAATCTCAGTAAGCAGGGCGGCAAACAGGTGCGACAAGTGGGGAATTTCCCCACATAACGTGAAAAAATTCCCCACTTGTTCCACAGTAGCATTTTTAGCAGGTTTTATGCAAGATATAGCAGGCGGGTAAAACCGCGCCTGCAAACCGCCGTAAAAGAAGTTTATCTAAAAAGCTATAGACTTGTAACTATTATAGGTTTATTCCGTAAAACGAATAAACAACATCACAAACCTATGAACACTTTAGTTATTTTGGGAGAAATCTTATTGGTTCTCGGCCTTGTTTTTCTTGCAGGAGTTTTAGTTTTTAGCTACCTGAAACACTTAAAGAAAACACGTTTTCCCGAATGGAAGTTCCTTGATTTTATAAGCGTTGGTTATGCCGAACACTTATTTAAAAAGTATATCAAAAGGGTATAAAGTTACAACAGTACAAAGTTTTGGTAGGCTGGCCTGGTTAAAAAGTTATTTCTTTTTAATTCGTTCTAAATTTTCGGCTACCCTAAACTTCACCATTTTTGTTATTAAATCCAATGGTAGCGGTTTGTCGAACGGGAACTGAACAGACCCTTTTGCACTTTTATAACCCGACAATTCTGTTTTAAAAGCTTCGATAGCCGAACCCCTCGGATAAAATCCGATATGCCTGGTGTGCCCGCCAAACCATATCAGCATATTTCCGAGTTTAAACGCAGGCACATTGTAGCTTATCATTTCCGTAGCACCAGGTGCCGCTTGTTTAACCGTATCTCTGAACTTCTGTAGCAGTACCCGGACATCTTCCGGAAACGTTGATATGTACTCGTCAATAGTAGTTGGCTTTACCATAGCTTATAAATTTGGCTTCAATGATCTAATTTATACAGATATTTTGAAAGATGTGGCCTTTCAGTAATAATTTAACCGATACAATCCTGCCTTTTACCGACAAGTTTAAGTAGTCGGCAAGCTTTAACTTTCTATAAATACTTCATCCGGTAAATTTGAATAACATAAACAAATAAGCCATGAATCAAGCAACAACTTACACACATAACGTAGATGATTACATCGATACAACTATTGTATTCGGCGAGATCAACAAAACCATTATTTCAAAAGATTTTAAAGGCGGAAGCATTCACAACATATTTGGCGCTACCGAACTTGATTTTAGCTATGCAGATATATCGGGAGTGGTAGTAATTGATGTTACATTAGCCTTTGGCGAGCTTAAATTAAGAGTACCTGCAAACTGGCGTGTTGAAACAGACGTTACCCAGTTTTGTGCGGCTATTGAAGATAAGCGCCGTGATATGAGCCAAACGGTAAACACATCTAAAATATTGGTAATTACAGGTATGTCTGCATTTGCAGCGATAAAGATAAAAGGCATATAATTAGCTGGTGCTTAGCTATCATTTCTGATACAAAGCATTATCTGCAAAATAAAAATTGCAACTCGTCGGTGCATTTTCATAAATTAGAATTATGAAAACCAAACTCCACACACACCGATTTACAGCCGGCCGAAAGGCTACAGCGTTTGCCGCCGGCTTGCTGCTATTAAGCAGCGTTTCTTTTGCCCAGTCGCAACAGGCTGTTATTGATGCCATGATGAAGGAAGAAATGGGCAATTCACAGTTACAAACGTTAGCCCATGAGCTCCTGGATGAAATAGGCCCGCGCCTTGTGGCATCACCTCAAATGAAAAAAGCGAACGATTGGGCCGTAGCTAAATATAAAAGCTGGGGCGTTGATGCACATAACGAAAAATGGGGCGAGTGGCGCGGATGGGAACGCGGCATATCTCATATCGATATGGTATCGCCGTGGGTTAGATCTTTACAGGGTACCCAGCTGGCATGGAGCCCGGGCATGGGCGACAAAACCACTACTGCCGAAGTGATCATATTACCCAACCTCGCTGATTCGAATGCATTTAAAGCCTGGTTACCTTCAGTAAAAGGTAAATTTGTAATGATAAGCGCCAGCACATTAAGTGGCCGCAGCGATGTTAACCTGAAGCAATTTGCTACACCAACCACTTACGAGAAACTGAACGCGGATGCCCGCGACATAACTACCGAGTGGGCAACACGTATTAAAAATACCGGCTATGCGGTTAAAACGCTGCCTTTAGCTATCGAAAAAGCCGGCGCCGCCGGTATTATCACTAACTACTGGTCAAAAGAATTTGGTGCCGATAAAATATTCGATGCACATACCAAGATGATACCATCAGTTGATATTGGTATGGAAGATTATAACCTGTTGTTCCGTTTAATTCAATCGGGTGGCAAACCTTCGCTGCGTATTCACTGCGAATCTAAAGAGTTAGGCATGCAGCCTACCTACAATACGATTGGTACCATTAAAGGCAGCGAAAAGCCAAACGAATATGTAATGCTTTCGGCGCACTTTGATTCATGGGATGGCGGCACCGGAGCTACTGATAATGGTACCGGTACTTTAACTATGATAGAGGCCATGCGCTTATTACAGAAGTTTTATCTGCACCCAAAACGTACCATTATTGTAGGCCACTGGAGTAGCGAAGAAGAAGGCTTGAACGGGTCACACGCATTTGTTGAAGATCATCCTGAAGTTACTAAAAACCTACAAGCGCTGTTTAACCAGGACAATGGTACCGGCCGCGTGATCAGTATGTCTGGCTCAGGCTTTAAAGAATCAGGAGCGTTTTTTGATCGCTGGTTGGCTGCCGTGCCTGATACATTGAAAAAACGTATCCACACACAGTTCCCCGGCCGTCCAAGCGGCGGCGGTTCTGATAACGCCTCATTTGATATGGTTGGCGCACCGGGTTTTTCATTAGGCGCACTTAACTGGGGCTACAGCACCATTACCTGGCACACTAATTTAGATACTTACGACAAGATCATTTTTGATGATCTGAAAAACAACGCTTTGTTAACCGCTATTATGGTTTATATGGCTTGCGAAGATCCGCAAACGTTGCCTCATACCGCTGCTGATGGCGTTACCTGGCCAACCCAAACCATGTCTATCCGTAATGGCAGACTGGAAGATTTGAAGAAATAATAAAATTTGATATAAAATGAAAGGACCGTCTGTATGGGGGTCCTTTTTTTATTCTTTTTACAGTAGTAAGAAACTATTTATTTTTTCTTCTTCTTTTCTTCATGTGCTCCTTTGTTGCCTGCAGCACGTTCTTTTTCCAAAGCTATTTCATATTCCAGTTCGGGGTCAATGTTTTGCGATTCTACTTTTTCGTTACGTTCCATTAGTTCTTCGTGACTTGCCTGTAAATAAGCAAGTTTCTTTTTACCGTAACCAAAACGGGTAAATAGCACAAACAATACCGGAACGATGAATATGGAAATAGTTGAAGAGGCGATCATGCCACCCATTACCGTAATACCTATGGTGTTTCTTGATTCGGCACCGGCACCGGTAGCCAATACCAGCGGCAATACGCCTAATATAAATGCCATAGACGTCATGATAATAGGCCGCAAACGAAGACGAACGGCCTCGAGGGTTGATTTGATCAACTCCTCGCCCCTGTCTACACGTATCTTAGCAAACTCTACGATCAGGATAGCATTCTTAGCTGACAGGCCGATAAGGGTAATTAAGCCAATTTGAGCATAAACGTTATTAGTAACATTTGGTGCGGTCATTAAGGCCACAATTGCGCCGAAGGCACTAATGGGCACGGCAAGCATTACAGAGAAAGGCACCGACCAGCTTTCGTATAACGCAGCAAGGAACAGGAATACGAAAACAATAGAGAACAAGAATATATATCCTGTTAATGATCCCGCTTTGATTTCTTCATAACTCAAGCCTGAAAATTCATAAGTGTAACCACGCGGTAATTCTTTGGCACATAACTCTTTTAAAGCCTCAATACACTGACCGCTGCTATATCCGGCCGGGATGTTACCATCTACCTGTGCCGAACGGAAAAGGTTAAAGTGAGTAATCAATGGCGCTGCAACAATAGGCTTGTAGCTAATTACAGCGCTTAACGGCAACATGGTGCCTACACTGTTTTTTACATAATATTTATCCATGTTGCTGATTAAGGCGCGATAAGCAGTATCTGCCTGTATAACAACGTGATAAGTGCGGTTATATAACGT
>Ga0207153_1180_pt2 | contig 12161 bp, 8 predicted proteins | sample Alteio_BWMinHeat_27_FD_153580 | JGI IMG/M metagenome (GOLD analysis project Ga0207153, IMG submission 153580) | Enriched cells from forest soil in Barre Woods Harvard Forest LTER site, Petersham, Massachusetts, United States -... | ecosystem: Environmental > Terrestrial > Soil > Temperate forest >...
AGAGCTCCCTACAATTCCGCTGTTTGAACGCAAAACTCGGGCCCCTGAAAGTTAGTCCTTTCGGGGGTCTTTCTGACTCCAAACCTTCCAGCGACCCCGCCCAGAACTCTGGCCAGAAGTTCCATGCGCTGATTCGCAATCGTGACATGGCGCGGCCTCACTCTTACAGCGAACATTTGGCGAAAACGGCGGTTGGCGCTAGAATATCCCGATGCAGTCCCTTCCTGAATCCCTGGCCTGGGCCCATCCTCTCGTGGCGGAGTGGTTTGTGGGCAAGTTCGGCACTCCCACTGAGCCGCAGGAGCAGGGATGGCCGCACATTCTTGCCGGGCGCGCCACGCTGATTTCCGCGCCCACCGGGTCGGGGAAAACTCTTGCTGCGTTTCTGGCTTGCATTGACCGCTTGGTGCGGAAGGCGCTGGCTGGGAATCTGTCTGATCGGACGGAAGTGCTGTACGTTTCTCCGCTCAAGGCGCTCGGCAACGACATCCAGAAAAATCTCGAAATCCCGCTGAGCGAGATTCTTGCGCTGGCGGGCGAGCGCGGGCTGCTCATGCCCGAGATTCGCACCGCGGTGCGCACCGGCGACACGCTGCCGCCCGAGCGGCGAGCCATGCTGAAGCGGCCTCCGCACATTCTGGTGACCACGCCGGAGTCGCTCTACCTTCTTCTGACTGCGGACAAGAGCCGCGCGATTCTGCGCGATGTCGAGACCGTGATTGTCGACGAGATTCATGCCGTGGCCGACGATAAGCGTGGGGCTCATCTGGCGCTGTCGCTGGAGCGGCTGGAGGTTTGGTGTCATAAGCCGCCGGTGCGAATTGGACTGTCGGCGACGCAGAAGCCGATTGAGGAAGTGGCGCATTTTCTGACGGGCTGCTCTGAGCGAATTGAGGTGCGGGCCGATCCCGTCATCGTCGACATCGGGCACAAGCGGAAGCTGGATCTGGGCATCGAAGTTCCTCCGATGCCGCTGGGGCCGGTTGCGTCGAATGAGTTGTGGGATGCGATTTATGACCGCCTGGTGGAGTTGGTGGCGCAGCACCGGTCGACGCTGGTGTTTGTGAATACACGGCGCATGGCCGAGCGGCTGTGCCATGAACTGGGCGAGCGCATTGGAGAAGAAAACGTTGCGGCGCACCATGGCTCGCTGTCACGCAAGTTGCGGCTGGCGGCCGAGAAGAAACTGAAAGAGGGTCAGGTGCGGGTGCTCGTGGCGACGGCGTCGCTCGAGTTGGGAATTGATGTCGGGACGGTGGACCTGGCGGTGCAGATTAATTCTCCGCGGGCGATTGCGGTGGCCCTGCAGCGCGTGGGCCGGTCGGGACACTGGCGAGGTGCGGTTCCGAAGGGACGATTTTTTGCCACGACGCGCGACGATCTGATGGAATGCGCGGCCCTGGTGCGGGCGATCAAGCAGGGGGATCTGGATCGGCTGATCATTCCAGAGTCTCCGCTGGATGTGCTGGCGCAGCAGATTGTGGCGACGTGCGCTTCGGCAAGCGGGACTGCTTCTGTTGCGGGCGTGCCCGAGCCACATATTTCTTCATCTGACGACGGATGGGATGAGGATGAGTTGTTTGCGCTGGTGAAGCGGGCGTATCCGTACCGGAATCTCAAGCGCGAGACCTTCGACTCCATTCTGGAGATGCTTTCTGAAGGCATTGCGGCGAAGCGCGGGCGCTACGGGGCGTATGTGCATCGCGATCGGGTGAATGGGAAGCTGCGGGCGCGGCGTGGCGCGCGCCTGGCGGCGATCACCAGCGGCGGAGCGATTCCTGACAACTCGTTGTATGCAGTGGTCGCTGAGCCCGAGGGCATTGTCGTGGGCACCGTCGACGAAGATTTCGCAGTCGAAAGCATGGCTGGAGAGGTCATGCTGCTAGGGAACAGTTCCTGGCGGATACGGCGCATTGAGACCAAGGCGGGGCGGATGCTGGTGGAAGACGCACACGGAGCGCCTCCGGGAATTCCGTTCTGGCGCGGCGAGGCTCCAGCGCGGACGCAGGAATTGTCGGCGCATGTGGGCGATCTGCGCCAAGAAATCAGCGAGCGGCTGCGGCACACTTCTCCGGTGGGATTCTCCGCGACGCAGCCGGAAGTCGCTAGCGTAGTTGGTTTTCTAAAAGAAGAATGCGGCCTGAATGATTCCGGTGCGGAGCAGATGATTGAATACGTCCTGCAGGGGCGCGCGGTGCTGGGCGCAGTGCCGACGCAGACGACCGTGATCGCCGAGCGGTTCTTCGATGAGGGCGGGGGGATGCAGTTGGTGATCCATGCGCCCTTTGGCGGCAGGATCAACAAGGCGTGGGGATTGTCCCTGCGCAAGCGTTTTTGCGTGGGATTCAATTTTGAGTTGCAGGCGGCGGCCACCGATAACGGTCTGAACATTGCGCTCGCCGAGCAGCACAGTTTTCCGCTAGGCGATGTGTTTCATTTCCTGCAGGCAGAGACGGTGCAGCCGATTCTGGAGCAGGCAGCGCTGGATTCTCCGATCTTTGCCACGCGCTGGCGGTGGGATGCGAACCGGGCGCTGGCGCTGCTGCGCTTTCAGAACGGCAAGAAAGTTCCGCCGCAGATTCAGCGCATGCGGTCCGACGATCTGCTGGCGTCGGTGTTTCCTGACGCGGCCGCTTGCTTTGAAAACATCGAAGGAGAACGAAAGATTCCCGATCACCCCCTGGTCGGCGAAGTGATGAAAGATGTGCTCACCGAGGCCATGGATGTCGAGGGATTGAAGGCGCTGCTGCGCGGGATGGCGTCGGGAGCGATTCGTGTCCTTGCCGTGGATACGCCGGTGCCGTCGCAGTTCTCGCACGAGATTCTGAATGCGAATCCGTATGCGTATCTCGATGATGCGCCGCTGGAAGAGCGCCGCGCGCGCGCGGTGGAGATGCGGCGGGTGCTGCCCGAGTCGGTGCTGGAGGAAGTGGGAGGCCTCGACGCCGGAGCGATCGCGCAGGTGCGCGAAGAGGCTTGGCCGGATGTGCGCGACGCCGATGAACTGCATGATGTGCTGCACACTCTGGTGGCGCTGCCGGAGAATCTTGAAATGCTTATGTGGGGACAGCCGCCCCCGGCTGTCCGGTCGAGCGAAGCTCGACAGAGTTTTGCCGGCGCTGGATTCGCCCTCAACGACCACACCTCAGTTTCGCTGGAGCGCGCGGACGAATGCGCCAGCCCCTACGTGGGCACTGTTGGCTGGAGCAACTATTTCGAGCGTCTGTTAAACGAAGGACGGGCCGGGATCGCATCGTTAGACGGGCGGCGCTACTGGGTGGCGGCGGAGCGGGCGCGATCGTTTCAAGTGCTGTTTCCCGAAGCTCGCTTTGAGCAGAGTCTGGCTGACGTGGAGAAGGGCGAAGTTTCGCGGGATGAGGCGCTGTTGACTCTGGTAATGGGTTGGATGTCGGCGATTGGGCCGACTACCGCTTCGCAGCTGGGGAATCTGCTTCGGCTTTCGGCTTTGGAAATCGAGAAGGGCCTACTGCGGATGGAGGCTTCGGGCACCGTCCTGCGTGGACAGTTCACAGGTGCTGCTGCCTCGCGGGCGGAGGCGCGCTCACCTCATAACGACGCGCACGAGCCGGAAATCGAGTGGTGCGAACGCCGGCTCCTGGCCAGGATTCACCGCCTCACCGTCGGAATGCTGCGAAAGCAGATTGAGCCGGTCACGGCGGCCGCGTTTATGCGGTGGCTCATGCGCTGGCAGCATGTGGCTCCGGGGACGCAGGTCGCTGGCGAGCGCGGCACCATGGAAGTGCTGCAGCAGTTGCAGGGCTTCGAGATTCCGGCGAATGCGTGGGAGCGGCAGGTCCTGGCGCGGAGAATCGTTGACTATGATCCGCAGTGGCTGGATCAGCTTTGCCTGACGGGTGCGGTGGGATGGGGAAGGTTGTCGCCGCATCCGGCAACCTTGGACTCTGCCAGTGGGATGAATGCGGCCGCTGATTCCAGCTCTCCACGACAGAGACGCGTGATTCCTACCAGCGTTGCGCCGATTACATTTTTCGTCCGCGAGGAAGCGGATTGGATGATCCCGCGCCACGCTGCCGGCGATGAGGCCGAAGCGCGCGGGCTGAGCCATGGCGCGCATCTGGTTCTGGAGTTTCTGCGCCAGCGCGGTGCATCTTTCTTTGCCGACATTGTGCGCGGCACGGGCAAGCTCAAGGCGGAGATTGAGACTGGACTCTGGGAACTGGTCGCGGCGGGGCTGGTCACCGCCGATGGGTTTGACAATCTGCGAGCGTTGATTGATCCCAAGCGCAGGGCGGGCCAGGGCAGCGGGAAGACTACACGTCCGCGGCACAGTTCGGGGCGGTGGGCGCTGCTGCATCCGGACGTCGCTGCGGAGAGGCCGCGTGCCGTCGAGGCCGCGTGCTGGATGCTGTTGCGGCGTTATGGCATCGTGATTCGCGACTTGCTGGCGCGGGAGTCGAACCTGCCACCGTGGCGCGAGCTGCTCATGGCATTCCGGCGACTCGAAGATCGCGGAGAGATTCGCGGCGGGCGGTTTGTGGATGGATTCATGGGCGAGCAGTTCGCGTTGCCGGTCGCGGTGGAATCGGTGCGAGCGATGCGCGGTTTGCCACTCAGCGGAGAGACGCTGACTCTGTCGGCGGCCGATCCGTTGAACTTGATCGGGATTCTCGTCCCGGGGGAAAGAGTGCCCGCGATTTCAGGCCGGACGGTGAGTTATCGGGATGGAGTAGCCGTCTTGGCCGTAATCGTATCGGGTCAAAGTTCTGGCAGCGAGGCTGCGGCGAGTTAGAAGGTGGACGCCGCTAGCCACCGTGGAAGAGCGGCGCTTTCGGCGCCGCGACGCCCCTATCGCAAAGGACCCGGGCTTTACTGTCTGCGAAAAAACTCGGCTTTGTCGGTGCTACCGTGGAAGAGCGGCCCTTTAGGGCCGCGTGAGCAGTTGAGAATTAATCTGGGCTTCAGCCCTCGTCGTCGTTAAATTTCTTCGACCAACTGAATTTTTCAGCATACTCTTTAGCCCCCGCGCAGAATCAGCCGCCGAAAAGAAAAAAGCCAGAGGCTCGATGAGGGGGTCCCCCGAGCCTCTGACTGGCGATCTCGGCTGGTACCGCTGAAAGCGCTTCCCCCATCGCTTTGCCGATTCCGCTCCTGTCTTAGGTGCACGCCGGATTCCACTCCTTAAGACCGTGGCGGATCGCTCCCACTATGCAGAGCAACTCCTTTCGTTGCAGTTTGATAAAACTATTTCCAGCCTTGGCGGAACCCCGCCCGGCGGCAGACTCCGAGCCCCCGACGCTATCTGAACGGATAGTCGAACTAGCTGTTCGGATATTAGAAATGGATCACGCCGGACATGCATTTCCGCCCGCGCTGTGATAAGAATTCCTGCACGGAGTGGGAGACCCTTGATTGCGCCCTAGACTCTTGGTGATAGCCGGACCCTCGAAAGACTCGACCATTCCGTTGCCCGACGGCGAAGCCACGCTGGGCCGCGACCCTACGAACGCGGTGGCAGTGGCCGATGCGTCGGTTTCGCGAAAACACTGCCTGCTGCGACAGGAAGAAGACGGTCGTTTTCAGATCAAGGATTTGGACAGCCGCAACGGAACCCTGCTGAACGGGCTCGCGGTGAAGCAGCAGTGGCTGCGGCACGGGGATGAGATCGCGACCGGCGACTCGGTGTTTTTATTTCTGCTGGAAGACGAGGACCAGGCCCTTCCCGCCAGCCGCGTTGAGTTCGATGACAGCCATCCCACGGCCGAGACCAAAGTCATTCATCCCAAAGAAGTGATGTACCTGCAGCCGGACCGTTTGCTGCGAGAATTGCCGGCCACGTCACAGGTGGCGCGCAATTTGAATGCGCTGCTCAAGATCAGTCGCGTCGTGCATGCGATCCGCGGCTTGGAGGAGTTGCAGGCACAGTTATTGGACCTGATTTTCGAAGTGGTGCCGGCCGGCCGGGGAGCGATTCTCCTGGCCGAGGGCACAGGGCAGGAGTTCAACTGTCTTTATGCGCGGACGCGGCAGGCCGGACAGCCCCAACTGGTTCGCGTGAGCCGCACGATTGCGCTCCAGGTGATGAAGGAGAACGTTGCGATTCTGGGCCTGGACGTGCCCAGCGGAAAGCTCCGCGACGTGGAGAGCCTGGCTGCGTCTGAAGTGCGATCGCTGTTGTGCGTGCCGCTCACGGTATTTCAGCGGAGCATCGGCTGCATCTATCTCGACAGCACGAACGCCACCAATCGGTTTCATGAGGATCACCTGCAACTGCTGGCGGCGATTGCCGGAATTTCCGCGGTAGCGTTGGACAATGCGCGCCGGCTGCAGTGGCTGGAGCAGGAGAACCAGCGGCTCACCACGGAGGTGAGGCAGGAACAGAGCCTGGTGGGCGAAGGCGCGCGCATGAAGGAGATTTTTCAGTTTCTGACGCGGGTGGCGCCCACCGAATCGACCGTATTGCTCGAAGGCGAGAGCGGAACCGGCAAAGAACTGGCGGCGCGCGCCCTGCATCGCAACAGCCACCGGGGAAACAAGCCATTCGTAGCGATCAACTGCGCGGCGATTCCCGAGTCTTTGTTGGAGAGCGATCTGTTTGGGCACGAGCGCGGCGCCTTCACCGGTGCGGCGGTCCAGAAGAAGGGACGGCTGGAAGTTGCCGACGGAGGCGTGGTGTTTCTGGATGAGATTGGAGAGCTGGCGCCCGCGCTGCAAGTGAAGCTCCTGCGAGTTTTGCAGGAGCGCGAGTTCGAACGCGTGGGTGGGACGCATACCATCAAGGTCGACATCCGTTTGATCGCGGCCACGAATCGGGATTTGAATGAAGCCGTGCGCACGAGCGAGTTCCGCCAGGATTTGTATTACCGGCTGGCCGTCGTGCGGCTGACCATGCCTCCGCTGCGCGAGCACCGCGAAGACATTCCAATGCTGACCCGGCATTTTGTGCAGAAGTACGCCAAGCGCAGCAAGGTGAAGCCGAAAGCGGTGTCACGTGAGGCCATGGCAGCTTTGGTGAACTACGAGTGGCCGGGCAATGTCCGCGAGTTGGAGAACGCCATCGAACGGGCGCTGGTCATGGGATCGTCGGACGCGGTGTTGCTGGAGGATTTGCCGGAATCGTTGCTGGAGCAGGAATCGCCAGCGGAGATGCATGAGGGGAAATATCACGCGAGCTTGAAGGAATTGAAGAAGCAGTTGATCCTCGACGCCGTAGAGCAGACCGGTGGGAACTATGTAGAGGCGGCGGCGATTCTGGGAGTGCATCCGAACTACTTGCACCGCCTGATCCGCAATCTGGGAATAAAGGAAACGTTGCAAAACGAACTGCGCGGCCGTAAGTTTTCCGCGTAGCGAAAGGACGGTGGTCTGGAATCCAGTCAAAGTCCAGCCGCCGAGCGGCGACATATTTTAGCCCAGGGCGTAAGCCCTGGGTAAAGTGGGACAACAGAACAAGTCCCGTAGGGACGGCACAGGTTCTCACGCACACTCTTCCCGAGGGCACGTTGTTCCCCTAACCGGTAGTGTCTTAAACACAGGCTGCGATTACTCTGCACTTCGGTATTACAATTTCTGCCGCATTCATTCCAAGCCTCAGAGTCACGCCCGCGATGGAAGCACGGCTAACCGACCACGTTTGGAGCATAGGTGAATTGCTCTCTGTAGCTTAAAAACAGATTCCCAATGTCCTCATCCCATTTGGTACATTGCCGCTCAAGACTCCTGATTGAATCCTCGGACAAACGCCTGATTTCGGTGGATGTGCAGGTCAGGATTTCCAGCCCGCTAATAGATCCACTGTTGAGTTTGCTGGCAGAAACGATTAGATGGGCGGCCAATGGAATTAGCCGCTCTATTGGCCGACGTTCGTAATATCGCTCCGGCCAGAACGCCGCTGCATTTACGTTGTCCCCAGCAACTGCCTTACCCTCCATCTTCTGGCAGTGGGGACCCCATTCGCCATTCACCATTCCGTACTGAAAGAGAAAAAGTTGAGGGGTTGGACCCCGGAGAGCCACGAGACATTGAGCATCGTTCCGTCGTTCCTCTGCCGCTGAAAGAACGTTTCGCGCCATCGCTTCAATTGGAAATATAGGGTGTTCGTGGTCCGAGTGTCGCTGGCGATCAGAATGCCATCTGTGCCAATCATGCCAACCTGCATCGTCATAGAAAACTACTCCTCTAGAACCGGAGGAATCCTAAAGTCTGTTTGTGGAAATCGGCAACAGGTCATCTAAGAAACAGCCCCCTATCCCACTTCACCCTTTCCACAGCCCTCCACAGAAAAATACTGGAATCGTGTGACGCACAACCTTGACTGAGGATATGGAAAGCTCACAATGGGACTGTGCGCACCGATCCAACGCAGTCCGGCGCCAGTTCCCCTTCTCCACAGAGAAACCCAGAAGGGGGAGAGGGCGTATCTAAACCCTTATTCCTGAATATTTTAGCCGCAAGTCCCATCGAATCAAGATTTTGCAGGCCGGAGGGGTACTTCGTTCGCATAACCACAAAAGAATCAGTATTTTGCCGGGGTCGAGCAGAAAAAAATTGATGCACCTCCTAAGGCGCCAAGCAACGGATCAAAGCCAGCTCGCCAATGGATTCTGCTCAAGGCAGCGGCAACTGCAGCAAGCGGGCGGGATCGAGATAAATGCCTTGCCAACGAACCCTGACGTCAAGGTGTGGACCAGTGGCGCGTCCGGTTCCGCCGCTCAGTCCCACCACCTGTCCGCGCTTCACCGGATCGCCTTCCTTCACTCTAAGCTCGGAAAGGTGCAAGTAAAGCGTCAGCAAGCCCTGGCCGTGGTCGATCACTACGAAGTTGCCTTCGTAGTAAAGAAAGCGAGCCAGCAACACCGTGCCGTCATTCATCGCAGTCACAGGAGTTCCGGTGTGGACACGGAAATCCAGGCCGTAATGCGTGCTCTGGGTCTTGCCGTTAAAGACGCGCCGGATTCCGAAGACGTCAGAAATCTCGGCATCCGCCGGCGCGGCGAATTGCCCGGACCACTCGCGTTCCGGCGTAACCCGGCTCAAGTAGTCCTTCTTTACCTGGCTGGCTTCCTCAATCTGCTTCTGCTGTTCGGGATCTGGCTCGGTAAACTTACCCTCAACGCTCAGCTTGCCTGGAAGCTTGGGATATTTCCCGTCGACCACGGCGAACCTGCGGGTCAATGTCATGGGGGTCGACGACAACGGAGTCTTGCTCGATGTAGATGTGGCGGTCAATTCGAGTGGGTACGTGCCGGGAGTCGTATCCAGGTTCGTGCCGGCCAGGGCGAACCAGGTTTTCGTCGACGCCTCGTAACTGAAGGCGAACTGGTGGCCGAGCCACGTGCCGGTGAGGGACTCGATCTTGACCGGCGGCTTCACGCGAAACAGAACGGGACCGCCGTTGACCAGGCGCGTGGGCTCCGCTTGGACCGTCCAGTTGGCGGCGGAGGCGGGAAGTGCAACTGCGGATAGGAGGGTGGCGTACATCGCCAGCTGTAACACAGAGCTTGTGCCGCTCCGCCGGGCTTCGCCCAGGCGGGACAGCCGGGGCGGCTGTCCCCACATGATTCGTGTGCGATTTGGGAATGTCACTTCATCAGCGTAGCACTTCGTGAAATCGTGCCGCTATAATCCCGACGATGCGCATCCGGATTTTCACGGGCCTTGTGGTTTGGCTAATATGCGGACTGGTTCTCGCACAGACAACGCCGAAGCCGCTGCATGCGGACCGGGTTGTGGTCCTCAAGAAAGAGCGCACGTTGCAACTGATGAGCCAGGGGAAAGTCATCAAGACATACAAGGTCGCGTTGGGCGGAGATCCGGTGGGAGCGAAGACGCGGCAGGGCGATCACAAGACTCCCGAAGGAGACTACGTTCTCGATTCGCGCAACGCCCATAGCCAGTTTTACAAGTCGATTCACATTTCTTATCCCAGCGCACGCGACCGCGCCGCGGCGCGGAGGAATGGTGTCTCCCCAGGTGGGGACGTGTTTGTGCACGGACTTCCGAACGGTTACGGATGGGTGGGAGCCGGGCACCGGGCGAAGGATTGGACCGATGGGTGCATCGCGGTCACCAATCAGGAGATCGACGAAATCTGGCTGGCAGTGGCGGATGGGACGCCGATTGAGATTCGGCCCTAGTGCGGATCGAATGAAGACGTTATCCGACGTCGTCGAATGCCTACTGCAATTCTCGGTTCCTGCCGCGCTCGGCCGTCCTCGATCAAGTAGGCGCGGTCGGGGAACGCACCGCGCTTGCAGGAGGAAACAGCATCAACTCACGGTTTGGTTTGCCCATTTCTTGGGATCTTGCGGACGGCCACCGCATTCGTCCGCAGGTGGGTTTGCATGCCGTCCTCCCCGGCCTGACCTTGAACCAAGATCGCACTCGGCCCCAACTTTCTCACGAGGGTGTCTCTCGCATCATTGTTCGCGGCCCCGCCTGATGTGTGGACGTAGTAGATCAGGTCCGCGTGCTTATTGACCAGCTGCGTATAGAAGTCCGGAGCCCTGGAACCAGATTTCTTGCCGATGCCCATCCAGATGTCGACCAGGAATATTAACGAGAACGTTTCCGCGCCTTTGCTGCTCAGCAGGTCCACCCCAGGCGCCTGACCACCCGAAAAGAGATACAGGATCTGCTTGGACGGAACAGAGACGTTGTTCTCCTTGAGCTTGCTGATCACCGAGTCATACGCCCTGGAGCCGTTCACAGTATTGCTGACCGAAACGAAGATGTGATACTTGTCCTTGATGTCGTTCATGAACGGCCACATGTAGACGCCACTCGAAACGTAAACCGGCTTCTTGCGCTCAATGCCGTCGAACTCTTTCTCATCCACCGGGATGCCGCCAAACACCAGCAGCAGCTTGGCATCCTTCTTGGATGCGATCGAGAGCTTCCCGAGGCCAGCAACGTCAATCAGATCGCCCATGTCGATCCTTCCTTTCCAGGGCATGGCTACACATGCCGTGACCCCGCGGATTATACGCTCCGACAAGCTAGCGCGCAGCCGGGAGTCACAGCCATGACAAGCGCGGCGGATCCGGATACTCACACCCCGTTTAAGCTGCAGAGATTTGGTGGACCTGGTCGGGATCGAACCGACGACCTCTTCCATGCCATGGAAGCGCGCTCCCAGCTGCGCCACAGGCCCACTGTTTGAGGGGGACACTACAGGCTGTCCGTTGCGGACGGCCTTAAGTATTCTCGCTGACCTTATCCAGATAGTCAACGCACCAGACGGGTGGGGCACCCGCCTTGGAGATCACTTCGCTGAGAGAAAGCGGAGGATCTCGCGCATCACGCGGTCGGCTTGGTCGGTGTGGAAGAGAAATTGAGCGTGGGCGGAGCCATCGAGAATGATCAACTCTTTCGGTTGGGGAGCTTTTTCGTACTGTTCGCGGATTCCGGGGAGACGCGGTCCATCTCCGCTGGCGTCGTTGCGGGCAACGATGAACAGGGAGGGAGACTTGAGTTTGTCGGCTGGGCCGCTGGGCGCCGAGCCGAGGAACACCAGACGGTCGATCTCACCTGGTCGCGAAGCGATTGATGCATCACCGGCAGCCCATCCTCCCATGCTGGCTCCCACCACCGACACGCTCTTCGCACAAGAGGTTCGCAGATAGCGGACGGCGGCGAGCACGTCCTGGTAAAGCGGAGCATCCATCGGGTCGGAATCACCCGGGCCTTTTGATTTTCCATAGCCGCGGAAATCGAGGGCCAGGACCCGAAATTTTGCCGCCACGAGCGTTTGCGCCTGTTTCTTCCAGCTCTCCTTGTTGAATTGCCCGCCATGGGCCAACACAACACCTCGGTCGCCATCTCCGTAAACATCGGCGTATACCAGGCCTCCATCCCCGGTGGAAAAGGAGACGGTGGTTTGCGCGGCGGCAGTCGCCGAGAGTAGAAAAGCCACGATCAAGGGGGCGAGTTGACGCACGCCGCAAATGTACCACGGGCGCGGAATTCTTCGTTTCTTTCCACAGGCTACTTCTGGCATAATTGATCGTGCACCCCACCTGCACCATTTTTCAAAAACAATTTCAAGCGAGGAAGAGATGCCAGCGAAGTACATCTTTGTAACGGGCGGAGTTGTGTCTTCACTTGGCAAGGGATTGGCCGCGGCGTCCATCGGCTGCCTGCTGGAGAGCCGGGGGATGAAGGTCAACATCATGAAGTTCGAT
>Ga0207153_1121_pt1 | contig 12130 bp, 4 predicted proteins | sample Alteio_BWMinHeat_27_FD_153580 | JGI IMG/M metagenome (GOLD analysis project Ga0207153, IMG submission 153580) | Enriched cells from forest soil in Barre Woods Harvard Forest LTER site, Petersham, Massachusetts, United States -... | ecosystem: Environmental > Terrestrial > Soil > Temperate forest >...
AAGGATTATCTGTAGATTATGAAAGTTCAGCAACCAGTGATTATTTCAGTGAGAACAGTATTTGCTCCCAAACCTCAGATCCGGATCTTGAGCAGCAACCCAATCTTTCGTTCCCAACATTCCTGGTTACGGACTTTTTCTCCCTGCTTACTAAGCAGATGCTGCAACATGCACTGGATTATATAAATTTAAACGGAACGGATACTCCGCAAGGGAAACAAATGCTTGTTTCCGGGTTACTTGCCGGCGTTAATACGGTTACCATCGTTCAAAATTTAGCCGGGATGGCTTCACGCTTCCTGCTTCATGGCCTTAGGTTGCCGGTGCCGCCTGACGCGACAGGCGCGAACTTTGAGCCGCTCTATGTAATTACCGGGCAGCAATTTGCGATCCCTGCACTCGTGAGTACAGATAATTATTCGGTGCAGTTAATGAAAAACCCAGCAGCGACGTGGCTGAACTTTGATGGTGGAAATAATTTTATATCTGTTCCGGTAGGTGTAAACGATATTCAGCGCATTAAAGATACCCGTACGTTGTCTGTTACGCCCGTTTATTTACAAACCCCGGCGCCGATGGTGAACTTTTACGATAGTCCGCAATCCTTTAGCGTTGGCAACAGGATTCAATGGAATTACCCGCCTGACCAGGCTACCGGCTATCCTTCCATCTGGAAATTGCCAGCTAACCTTCAAAGTATCCTTTTGGCGAACACAGACTCCGCGTTGGAATTTACGCTCCAGACGATCCTTACCAAAGATGGCAAGATACAACGCGGCAGCATTAACAGTACAACCTGGTCAACACTCATTAACGTGGATGTGCAGCAAATATCTGTTAACGGTACACTACAAACCCCGCTGTCCGGAAATATGTATAACCTGATCGGGGCGGATGATCCCGGCATTGTTTATTTGCAGCATATTCTTACTTATATGAACTTGCAAAAGGGCGGGTCTGACTCCTTTATCGGGCAGATGCGGATACTTTACCAGCCGGCGGCAGCCAGCGCTGGTTCATCCGATTATAGTTCGGCAGGAGACGGAGAATTGAAAGCAGCGATCGTACAGGCTAATCTTTCAACAGAGACCAACCCGATTACTTTGATGAGTATGGAATTGGCGGGCGGGCCTTCCGGGCGCAACACCCTTAATACTTTTGGCGATTTTATCACCAGGTTATGGGAATGCAGTATAGTGAGGTCAGGAGGATTTTATTTCTACTACATGACTACCGCAGATGGAAAAGGTTTGCCGGATTCGCTTTTCAGCGAGAACGGCACTGCCCGGCTTCAGTTGCTGATTACCTTTGATAAGTTTTTACCCCAGGCCTTCCTGAATACTGTTGTCATCGGCGACCAATTTACCGGCGAGATACCTTCTATATATGCGCAATCTCCTTCGGTACTTATCAGGTCGGCATTACTTTCACAGGGATCGGTTGGTTACCAATCGGTGGTGCAATATCCGGGCGAATACACAGCCCCTACAAACGGTGCGCCAACTATTGACCAGGACAAAGTTTATCTGAATAACCAATTCAATCTTGTCGGCATGACTCTTCCCGGCATCAGTAATTATTACAATGTGCTTCCTTCAGGCACTTCAGATTCACTTGATGAAAACGGGAATGTTCAGCGACAGCCCGGTATTCACACGGGTGGAGATAAGGACTGGACGTTTAGCGGCGTGATCCAATATAATAAATATGTTCAGCCGTCTGGCGCAGGTTCACCGGGCCCGGGTTATCTTGATCCATATGCTGGCGTGGGCACTACTGTAAACATCGGGCTCAACTGGCAGGATATGTTTGGTAATACCGAGGCTATGTCCTGGGGTAATCCGCAATCATCGCAGGTACAGATGTTCCTTGGCTATACAGACACACTTCCGGCCGTTTCCCAGTGGCCGTCTGTTGCTACTTACTATACATTTGGGCTGGCGTCAGGCGTTCCGCAAATTACCCTTGGTTTTTGCTTTAATACCAAACGTTATGATACTTCCGGCGGCAATTTGTCGCCCGAAGCCGCGCAAAATAACGCCAAGGCGGACCTTCAGCTGTACATGCAGCTATATTATCAGCTTACCCATAGCGCCGACATAGCTTTGTTTTTCAATTGCTCTATCGATGGCACGCTTGCCAGCCCGGCAGGCAGTTCACGCGCTATGGATATTACATCGCTGCTTACAAAATTTGTAATTACCATTGCCCGCTATCTCTATTATGTAGCCAACCCTAAATCGCCTGTTGCCAGCCCGCCAACCAACCCGTACACGGTGGCTTCCACAGTTGTGCCGGGGAATATAGCCGCATACGATGATATGTTTGCATTAACAACCACCATAACTTTACAAAGAACGGGAAACATCGATCCTGACTTTAATAACCCGGTCGATCCAAATTCGGGCCGCTCGCTTGTAATAGGTGTAGTTACTGCTGTAACCACTGTTCAGCCTTTATCTGCAGCTATCCCTTGTACGCCGCCGGCCGATACGGGCACCGCATTATCACTGGCTTATTTTAGCGAACAGTTTGAAACAACGTTCGTGAATCAGCCAACAGCAGGCATACAGCTCAAAATAGCTACCAGTTCCGGTGCAACGGCGGGAGGCCTTTCCGAAACGTCCGACATATGGGTGGTCCGCTTTGACAGCACAGGCGCCAGCGGCCTTCAATATTCCTTTGATCCGTCACAGCTGTTTTTCTTTGCGCCGCCGCCGCTGGCTCTTACCTTACAAAATATCCAGGCGAATATTTCGCCCTATCAAACGGGTAAGGCGTATCCGAGCGGGAGCGCTACCTCGCAAAACTTCACAGCAATTGACCTCGATTCATGGGGTGAGCAATTGCTTGGAGCGATAGACGATTTCCTGAGTCCTGCCTTCGCTATTCCGGCGTTCCTGTTGGATAACGGCGTAAGTCTTAATCAAATACTTGCTGTTAAGAAAATGCTGGCCGGGGCTGTAGGTGGAACGGTGGACTCCGTAATGGCGTTGACCAAAGCTCAGCAAGCCGCGGCTAATTTTGCTAACGCCCAGGAATCATGGAAACAGCAAATACTCAATCAATTATCAAATGCTTACCGGTATGTGGCCGCGGTCCAGGTTCCGGTAACAATTAAATCCAGCTATACGGGTTCCAATACCCGCCCGCCGAAGGCTCCTTATGTGCCCGCTTTGTATGGCAATATGGTTGGCGATGGACCATTTATACCAGATAATGAGGGCCAAAGCGTGCCTTCTACAGATTACGCATTGAGCACCGCAAAAATCCCGCTGGGTAATGGCTCTTCTTTTTTAACTTATATGTTCCAGGCCAGGCAGGTATCATCAAGCAGAAGCTTTGGATTCGAACAAATGAGTTACCAGGTTAGCCATATCGAGCACCAGCTTCAGCCGGTGCCGGGCATCAGCGACTACCTGTCGTCCAACTGGCTGACTTTTGTGATTCCACTTGATACTAAACTGGGCCAGATAGGGCCGGCTACTATACCAATTCCGCTGCGGGCTTATCCAACCCCTCCATCCATTACCAAACAGGGATATGACTATCCGGTAAACGATATTGCAGGGACAGCTCCGGTTAGCTTAACACAGGCGCGGGACTGGACCTATAATTATAACTACCAGAATGCCGTTGCCGCCCAGGATACCATTGAAACACAGATCCAGTTCAATATTCCGGCCCAGCCTGGTTTTGGGCGTATGATGGCGGAGAACATTACCCTTGAAGAAGCGCTGGCGCAGTTTACCAGCGTGTACCCGGCCATAAAGGTAGATTTCAATACCTATCTTTCGCAATTAACGGTTAAAGATGTAACGGACCAGACATCAATTTTCACCAATTCGCAATTAGCTGTTGCTGCATTTATCCAAATCATCGAAGTGATTGGCACTGCATGGTCAACTTTTAACCAGGTTGATCCGAATAATCTGCAGGCGATGTTAAAGGCAACAGCAGGAGACAGCCCTGTGCTAAACTATACAGTAGTAGAAAGCGGTCAGGCCATTACGGACGCATTGATAGTAACTGTTACCCCCGACCCTGCAAATGCCCTGCCTTTTATACCGGTAATCGCCATCGCAGGTTATACACCTGTACCGGTTCCTAAAATGGCCAATGCATTTACTTACACAGATCAGGGCGGGCAGCCGCTGCTTTACGCTAATCGAAATATCGATCCGGTACGTACGGTGCAAATCCAAGACCTGGATATCCTTATTGATCAAAATGCATGGGCCGGTGTACAGGTTTTACGTAACCAGGATCTGTTGTTAAATGCAGATGGCCTGTCATGGCAAACAACTAATCCTAAGTTCGTTTATCAGACGCCTATGGTGAAATTCTATGACAAGCTTATCCCGTTGTTAACTTGCAACAACCAGGTAGACGTTTCACAGATAGGTACTACTACTTACCCGGTGGCACCAGGGCGCTCGCTGGAAAACAATATGCGCGCCCTGTTTGATGCTTTGACCGAAGGCGTTCAGCAAAGCTCGTTGACTATCAAGCTACAAGTCGAATACCAGTATTGCCTTCCCGGTACCACAATTCCGGTAACTATGCCGGTATTGTTGGTAACACCTTTTCCTGTCAGCACGGCGAACCGGGCTCAGTCTTTTGCAGATTCTCTTACTTCCGCGTTGACGCAATGGCTGAAGGATCACGATCCGAATAACAACGCCGCACAATGGCTGTTTTCATTCGAGTGTTATTCCTCATTCGACCCGAACAAACCTTTATTACGCGTAAATATGTTTTTACAAATTTAGATGCAAACGATTACTGTAAACAATAGCGATACGGAATACCGCTGTTAGCGGTTAACCATTCATTGCTTACCGGGAATCTCTGTTTTCGTGTATGGAAAAAGGCACTTCGTGTAATTATCCGGGAAGAAGTGATATTGCTCAGTTATATTTATAACTAATTTTTAATAATAACCTAATCCTCACAGTATTATGAAAAAAACTTACAAAGCCATAGCGTTGATAGCCCTTCTGGGCCTGGCGCTTTATGAATGCACCACCAAAAAACACGCTCAATCAGTCACCCTGCTTCCGCAAAATGTTTACGCTTCATGTAGCTTAAGCGCGGATACATTCAAAACCTGGTTCGTGGGCGGGCAGGTAACACAGGGCGGCCTGGTTACCCCGGCCAATAGTGTAGGGCTGGTGCACAATGTTAATTGTCAATTCTATCAATGGGCTGAGCGTATGTTTTTATGGGTGACCTCGCCCGATGCCGGAAAAATAGTACTGCAATCCAGCGGATTTTACAGCGTCAGCCCTTCGGATTCATTAACCCGCCCGATGATACAAAACTCTGGTGCGGTGTTAAAAATGACCACCCATATTTCCAAATTAGGCCCGGACCGGCTACCTGTAATCAGGGATAGTAAAGGCGGGCTATATGAAATGGAAACCACCGGTCCAGGTGAAAAAGCTGCAGTAAAGGATAGCCACGGGAAACTGTTTGCTGTAGCCCAGGTTAAGGTAGTAGACAATAAAACCATTCTTTTTACAGATGCCACCGGCCATGTTATCGAACATCCGCAACCGGTGATATTTCATCAAAAAACGCATATGAAAATTGTGCATCGCTACGCAGCGGGTAATAAGTTTGTTTTCCTGGATAGCGCCGGTAACCCGGTTCAGTCAGACGAAGGACAGGCCACCGGGGATATGCTCATGAGTAGCAACGGGTCGCTGGTATATTACCTTACTATGGTGAACGACGTTTATGCCTGGTACCGTACCATGATCAAGCAATCAGGTTACCCGATGAATTTTCCAACAACCCCGGGCGATTTGAAAATTATTCAGGCCTACGCCAAATTGCAGGGGGATACAGCGTTAATTAACCCTAATACACTGGCTATGGAGTTTAAATCCTCATGGGTAGAAGCCAGCACACTAACAGATACCAGCACTTATATCATGATGACTGCAACTATACCAACCTATAGCAAAGCAAACCCGGCGGAATGGATACCTAACGGCGAGAAAACTGTAAGGATGGCGCTGGTTGGCATACATGTGGTAGGCAGTGTAGCGGGCCACCCGGAAATGGTATGGTCAACCTTTGAGCACAATAACAATACCCCAAATGCCACTTATCAATACCTGGATACGGCTAAAAATGTGATTACTATGCCGCAGGATACCGGCAATCACTGGCTGTTCAGCTCAAATGCCTCTGACCCGAATTTTAACGTAACCCATATAAAGGCTTATGATACAACTAAAAAGTTTCATATCAGCGATACCGCCTATGCTGCTTTCGGGCAAACGATCTCTCCGAGCAACACGCTTCGTACCATGCCATGGGGTAGTGCCTACGGCGCTGCTACCAACGGGCAGGATAAGAGCTCGGCAGCGTCTAACAGCGAAATTATATCCCTTAACAATTCCATCCAGAGCATGCTGGTTGGTAATGACTTAAGGAAAAATTATATACTGATCGGGGCGACCTGGACAGAAAATGGGGCGGCGCCAAATGGTAATGTGTATGGCTCAGATACCACTGCCGGGGTATCTATTGGTACCAGCGTTTTAGCAAACAGTACGATGGAAACCTACATCCAGGGATCGGGTACTTCGTGCTTTACCTGCCATAGCAACAGCTCGGCACCAACGCTGGCGCCGAAGGATATCAGCCATATCTTCGGCTCGATGGCACCACTGCATACAAGGCCATTTAGCAAAAAACACTGATAGCTACGATATAGTAAATAATATAGAGAAGGGTAAGCTGCACATTGCGTGGCTTACCTTTTTTTATTTAATTCAATTATTTACCTTATTTCCCGAAGTTAAAATTACCCCATTCTCGGGCTGCCGCAACAATATGCTATGCTCATCAAGCATACTTTTTAAAGATATATCAGTGAGGGAGTCGATATTCTCGTTTCGCAATTGAAAATTAGTGCTTTGCGCGCCGCTTTTCCAACGCACAATCTTGCATCGGCAACTGCTGTTCTCAACGGTATTGATTACCTCTTCAATTGATCCGCTTTGTCCCTGCTTGGTGTACACTTCCCTTATGCCGATAATGTCATTTTTATTGCCAACATCAAAATTCCAGGAAGCAGATATCACAAATAGTCTTTTATGTTTCCGGTCAAAACGCATGAGCGACAAACGTGGCGATTCGATAGTGTCCGAATTATTTTTCACATAGGAATGTATGGATACTACGTTGGCATTTTCAAACTGCATATATCCATCATGATCAAAGCTTGCGCCATACCTGTTAAATAAAAAATAACCGTCTTTATATTTAACATTTACGATATTGCTTACCACCATATGGTAGCGGTTATTGTCAGACACACGTGCCTGTGGCGAGCCGATATACACCTGCCAAACACCCTCCAGCGCCGCTATGTCCTGCGCGGTAGCAACGTAAGGCATAATTTTCATATCCTTCCTCAGCGTATTTAGCTTATTTGTGGCTTCCTGCCATTCAAAAACACTTAACGCCAGCAAAACAATAAGTACGGCCATTATAACAAGCCAAAGTGCCGGGATTCTTTTGATTATGGTTTTTCTATGCCTTTGCGGGCGGATACCTTCAGTACGCCGTAGCAAGTCGGGGTCCTTGGGGTCTTTTTCAAAACCGCGGCGGCCGACTCCAAATAAATAAATATAGCAGGCATCAACAATAAATGGGCGCGGATTAGTTACAATGCCGTTGTACGCGTCTTTTATTTGTCCGCCGGTAATATCATATTTTAAATAAGGATACTCAAGGTGCTTATGATCGCGGTCGGGAGGATAATGGTCATGATCTAAAGTCTCAGCAGTATGTGGAAGTTCATTGCTTATTTTACTTAACATTTTGGCCAGGTCCTCATAGTTTTTCCGATTAGTATTACGGACAACCTCCTGGCCGGTGGTTTTTTCATATTTTTTGAAAACCTCAGTTAGTAGGTAAACTATTTCTTCCTTTCCTGTCTTTAGGTTCATAACTTATTAATCGCGGCGTATTTCAATCTTTAAATGTAAGCTAATTCAGCAATTCAAAACACTTTCCTAAGTTATAGATTATTTTATTAGGGCTATTATGGTCGCGATTTTAGCGATTGGTTGGTTCTAATTTACTAAAAATTCAGAATTTGCTCAAAATCTCCGCAAAACCATCGTAATGTTTTGATATCCCTTCCTCTTCAGATAAATGTACAAATATCAGATAATCAAACCTTTATAAATGTTTCGGAAATGAACAAGGATTTTTCGAAATTAAATAGAAACCTTCTGAATGTATGAAGCCTTGTAAGTCTGCACATATCGGTATTTATATTTGGTCAGCCAATTAATACCGGATAACCTTTTATTAAATCCGACAATTTCATGATCTGCATTATTGGTGATAGCTGTGCAATTTCAGCATCACCTGGTAATCAAACTCATAAATATATGAGATTGGTTTGCTGTTAAAGTAATTCAGTATGAAGAGGCATAGTACAAAGAATAACCTGACCGGTTATCTTCATTTAATAAGCCAATTAGTATAACCAATATAAACCAATTATTATGAAAGAAAAGACCTCTACATTATGCTTGCTGTTCTTGCTTTTTTTTATCCCGATAACAATTTTTGGGCAAGACTCTAAACCCGGCGCAGCATCAAAAACGGATAATACTGCATTGAAACACCAGGTTACCGGTATGATTACCGATAAGTCAGGCGTAGCGTTACCCGGCGTTACCATCAGGCTTAAAAATACCGACATTGTTACAGGTACAAATAACCTGGGTACATATACCATCAATTTGGGTGCATCACAGCAGGATGTTCTTGTTTTTTCTTTTATCGGGTTTAAAACCGTTGAAGAAAAGATAGGCGGACGAACCCGGGTAGATATACAAATGGAAGACGGCAATAGCAACCTCCAGGAAGTAGTAGTTACGGCGCTGGGTTTTGAAGCCAGCAAGGATAAGTTGGGTTACACTACCTCAAAAGTTAAAGGCGACCAGATTGCCAACTCGGGTGAAGTAAGCCTTGTAGACGGATTGGGAGGTAAGGCATCAGGTGTCCGGATATCACGTTCTTCCGGTTCCGATCCGGGTGCAGCGTCCCAAATCCTCATTCGTGGTCAAAGTACCATTACACGAAGCACTGATCCGTTGATAGTATTGGACGGTATGCCGGTAGAAGGCTCAAGTCGGGGAGAAGGCTCAGGTGGTACTACGCAGCAAAATCGTTTAACCGACATTAACCCCGACGATATTGCTTCAGTACAAGTGCTTAAAGGCGCATCAGCAGCAGCGCTATGGGGTACCCGGGCAGCCAACGGTGTAATACAGATCACTACCAAAAAGGGAGGTGGCGATAAAACTTCCATATCCTTTAAATCTACACTGTCAATTGACCGGGTAAGCCAGTTTTATGATCTGCAGGACCAGTATGGACAAGGATCAGGTGGTGTTTATGGCCTGAATAATACGTTGAGTTGGGGTGATAAAATTGCCAACCGGTCTGGCGCGGCCGATGCTATTGACCCTACGGGGCCATCGTTTGTAGATGCAATAACCGGCAAAACCTTTAATACCATTACGCAAAAAAATTCAAAGCAAACGTTCCTGCAGCAAAACTATGACGAGATATTTGGAACAGGAAGCTACTTGGACAATAACCTGAGCATTAGCTCGGGAAACGCTAAATCGAATTACTTCATCAGTTTTGGCGACCTGAATCAAAATGGCGTAATCAAAAACAGCAGCGACTATCGCCGTACCACTTTAAGGTTTAATGCCACAAAAGAAATGAGCAAGTGGTTAAGCGTAACCAATAGTTTCAACTACTCGCGCATCGGCTCAGACAGGGTACAGCGCGGAGTAAATAATGCCGGCCTGATGATAGGCTTATTAAGAACCTCTCCTGATTTTGATAATTCATCTTACATAGGTAATTATTATGCAACACCCGGCGGAGCCTTTATACCCAACAGGCAGCGCGATTATCGTAATTACCTGGGTGCAAGTACTAACCCGGGCTTTAATAACCCGCTTTGGGTAACCAACGAAATGACTAACCAGGATTTGGTTAACCGCTTTATCAATACAACGGAAATTAATGCTACAGCTACGGATTGGCTGAAGTTTACCATACGTGGTGGTATTGACGATTTTAGTGACCGTACACTCAACTATTTCCCTTATTACACGGCCAATGCCAATACCGGGCAATACAATCGTGACGAATACAGCCAAATGCAGTTTAATGTTGACGCGATTATGCGTGCCAACAAAAAATTCAGCGAAAAATTTGCAGGAAGCTTAACAGTTGGATATAACTATAACTCGCAATCCTCATCGAGCCTTGGCGCACAATCGGTAAACTTTACCATTCCCACCGGCCCGCATGATTTGAATAATGCGACGCCTGCTAACATTACTACCAATGATGCCTTTACGAACACAAGAAGCAATGCAGGCTATGCCAGCGTTGGCCTTGATATGTTTAACCAACTTTACATTAACGCCAACAGCAGGTTAGAGGCCGCTTCAACTTTCGGAATTGATAACAGCGCGTTCTTCTATCCGTCTGCTGACGTGGCCTGGCAGTTTACCGAACTGAAATCGTTTAAGCAATATAGCTTTCTATCATTTGGTAAATTAAGGGCGTCATTTGGTATTGTGGGTATTCAGCCGCAGCCTTACCAAACTGCAACTAACTTTGTAGCTGTACCAATCACTGAAGCATTAACCCCTTTCCTCGATCCGAATTTATACGGAACAGGCAGCTATGTGCAAAGCGTAAATAAAGGCAACCCGGCACTTAAACCGGAACGTAAACGTGAAATTGAATTTGGTACAGACCTTCGCTTCTTTGACGACAGGTTGACTGCCAGCATCACCTATTATCAAAATAAAACAACCGATGCGCTGATCAATATTCCACAGGCAGCATCAACGGGTTTTAACTTTATTTATGCCAATGCAGGTTCCATCCAGAACAAAGGGTTGGAAGTGGACGCATCTTATAACTTTATCAGAAAAGGTAACTGGAGCTTTACCGCCGATCTTAACTGGACAAAAAACAACAACAAGGTGTTGAGCCTTGACGGTGCAGGTTCTATCAACCTGGGCGAAACTGCCGGTATATCGTCAAGAGCCGTAGAAGGCTACCCACTTGGCGTACTATATTCTATACCATGGCAGCGCGATGCCAGCGGCAAAGAAACGCTTGATGCTAATGGTTTCCCAATTCCCGGCGTAACACAAACTGTGATCGGAGATCCTAACCCGGCATGGCGCGGCGGCTTAGGTTTTACATTACGTTATAAAGCCTTTGGCTTACGCACTTTGGTAGAAAGGTCACAAGGTGGACAGGTTGCCGATGCAACTGATGCGGTATTGGTAGATTATGGTACCAGCGAGGAAGTTTCCCATGAATCTGTATCTCCAACTCCGCTGAAAACTTACAGTGGAACTACTATTCCGGCTAATACACCGTTCCGTGGCAATATTCAAAACTTTGGTGCCGGTAATGTGGCTTTAGAGCAAGCCTGGTACACCGGCCCGGGCGGCTTTTTCGGCAACGTTGGCGAAGCTTTTCTAAAAAGTGCTACCTGGACAAGGGTTCGTGAAGTTACGTTGACCTATAACATGGATACGCAATCTATCTTCCATACCAATGCTATCAAATCAATTGTACTGGAAGCCAGCGGCCGCAACCTGTTTTTATGGAGCCAGGTTAAAGGATTTGACCCGGATGTAAACGTAGGTGGATCGCAATCTGCCCGGGGGGGGTAACTTATTTTGACAACCCGCCAACACGATCATTCTTATTCACCATTAAAGCCAATTTTTAACAGCCATACATTTAAGTGATAAAATCATGAAAACGAAAATATATATCTTATTATTTATCCTGTTTGCTTCGGAGATGATGTCTTGTAAAAAGGCGGTGCAGGGGATCAATAACGACCCTAACAGCCCGCAGGACGCCGATGCAATTACTATGTTAACCAGTGTTGAAGTGAGCGACATGGTGGTACAGGAAGGCGAAACTGCCCGCGAATGCAGCGTTTGGAACGGCAACTTTACCGGCGAGCAATTTCAATACCTCAGCATTAATCAATACCTGATGATCGCCTCTAACTTTAATGATATGTGGGAGC
>Ga0207153_1192_pt1 | contig 12106 bp, 12 predicted proteins | sample Alteio_BWMinHeat_27_FD_153580 | JGI IMG/M metagenome (GOLD analysis project Ga0207153, IMG submission 153580) | Enriched cells from forest soil in Barre Woods Harvard Forest LTER site, Petersham, Massachusetts, United States -... | ecosystem: Environmental > Terrestrial > Soil > Temperate forest >...
TCCCATGGCTGCCAGCGGTTTTGATCCAATACACAGGAACATAGTTCAAGCCCTATTATACAAACCTGCAATTGCACAGCTGCCGGATAACGCAATAATAAAAGCAGCGCCATCAATGAAAGCACGAACAAAGAAAGATGCACAAATGAGGGAACAACCAGAAAATGAAACGGAGGGACAACCGGAAATATCCTGTCTGATAACCATAATTTCCAACACATCAGTTTAGCAATGATCCAAAACAAGCACGTTATCCTGATCAACAGGTTGTTTCTTTGGCGGTTAGATAAATTGCTCAATATCATGTGCGATAATTACTCAAATATACCCATTGGTGTTAATTAAGAATTGGTAATTAAAAATTAATAATTTTTAATTCAATATCCCCGTAAACAGTGGGTTCAAGTCGATTCTGCACCCGGATCGGGTAATTTAACAACCCCTTAAATAAACTTTTGCCCTTGAATAATGTCTATTATCTGTATAAAACAATACTTTGTACAATCTTTGCTATATATAATGCGAACGAAAAACGATCAAATATGAAAAATCCTTTTCCTTTTAAATCTTATTCGGTCTTTGGAACTTTATTATTGGGCAGCATGGCTTTGCTCTCTGCTTCCGCAGTTGCCCAGGATAATAGCTGGCCGAGAACGATCAATGCGCAGGACGGTTCTGTTATAAAAATATACGAACCAACACCTGAGTCTTTTTCTGATAATATATTAAAATCGCGCTCGGCTGTTTCAGTACTGCTCCCCGATTCTACCGAACCGGTATTTGGTACTTTCTGGGCTGTAGAAACGGTAGAGACGGATCGCGATAACCGAACCATCAGTGTGATATCTGCAACGGTGCCCAATATAAAATTCTCCGGTACTGTTGATCCCAATGAAGTGAATTATATAAAAACGACACTGGAAACAGATATCCCGACAGTATCTCCCGATCTTCCATTAGATGCTGTAGTGACTTCACTGCAAACGAATACAGAAGAAAAAAAATTATCAAAAGGATTGGATAACAATCCACCCAAAATAATATATACCAGTCGCCCTGCTATTTTAGTGCTGATCGACGGCGATCCAAAAATGCAGCATAATCCTAATTGGGGTGTAGATGCTGTAGTAAACACGCCTTTTACCATAGTAAAGAACAGGGATGGAAAATTTTACCTGTATGGCGGCAAGCATTGGTATAGCGCGCCGGATGCAACGGGTGATTATACTTATGTAAGCAATATACCGGCTAATTTGTCTATTGTGCAACAATCCGTAGACAGCGCCAATGATGCTGATCCCGGATTTACAAGTGATTCAGCAACTACTTCCGGTATTCCAAATGTGATCGTAAGCACTACTCCTGCAGAATTGATACAAACCGCAGGGAAACCTGTCTTCACTAAAATTGACAGTACAGACCTGTCTTATGTAAGCAATTCTCAAAATGATATCTTTCTATCAAAATCAGATCAGCAATATTATGTATTGATATCAGGCCGCTGGTATAAGGCTGATAACCTTAGCAGCAGTTGGCAATATGTAGCACCGGGTGATCTGCCCGCTGACTTCTCCAAAATACCTGAAGGCTCTCCAAAAGACAATGTACTGGCCAGTATCGCCGGTACACCCGAAGCGCATGATGCGATAATGGATGCACAGGTTCCGCAAACTGCTAAAGTTGACAGGGTGAATGCGTCTACGGATGTTACTTATGATGGCGACCCGCAATTTCAGCCCGTTGACGGCACCAATATGCAATATGCCATCAACACACCAAATTCTGTTATCCTGGATAACGGCATCTATTACTGCGTTGATAATGGCGTATGGTTTCAGTCAGGCAGTGCAACAGGACCATGGGTAGTTTGTACCGATCGTCCGGATGATGTAGATCTTATACCGCCAACCTGCCCTGTATATAATATAAAATATGTGTACATCTATGATGCAACACCTGATTATGTTTATATGGGATATACTCCCGGCTATTTAAACTCATACATATGCGGACCTACCGTTGTGTACGGAACAGGTTTTTATTATCATCCATGGAGAGGAAGATATTTTTACGCACGTCCTTATACATGGGGTTTTGGTGTACACTATAACCCATGGATCGGGTGGGATCTTGGATATGGTTATGGATTTGGCTGGTTCAATATTGGTTTTGGATTTAGCTCATGGCCCGGCTATTGGGGCGGTGGCTGGTGGGGACCATCTATTTATCGTCCGCCATTCCGTTCTTATGCATTCCGTCCACGCGGCTTTTATGGATACCATGCCGGATTTGCAAGACCCGGACTATACAGCAGACCAGGGTTTGGTGCAAGACCAGGATTTGCAGCAAGACCTGGTAATAATATCCATGGAAATAATATTTACAATTACAGAAGAGATGTGATCAATAATAATAATTATCGTTTTGCAAGACCGGCAAATAATAACCCATCAATGAACAGGCCCGGTGGTACTTTGAATCGCCCGGATTTTAACGGGCAACGAGCCGGACAAAACAATAATATACAAACAGACCGTAACGGAAATGTTTATCAACGTAATGGACAGCAATGGCAACAACGTCAGCAAAATCAATGGAGACCTGCGAATAATACAACAGCGAATGATCTGAACCGTCAGCAACAAACAGAAGCGCGCGGCCAGCAAAGAACTCAACAGTTCCAAACAGAAAGGCCAACATTCAACAGGCCAAGCGGTGGTGGTAATGGCGGCGGTGGTTTCGGTGGTGGCGGAAGAAGTGGCGGTAACGGCGGCGGCGGCAATAATGGTGGTGGTGGAAGAAGCGGCGGAGGTGGCGGTGGCGGACACAGACGTTAATAACAGCTTTATATAATTAGTAATTAAGAATGAAGAATTAGGAATTAGGAATTAGGAATTGTGAAGTTGCGATCAGTATTTTTTAGATTGTTGTTATATTCACATTAACCGAAAAAATTATTAATTACTCATTCTTAATTACTAATTACTCTTCTAGCATAGTTATATGTTGTCTTTTAAGTGTGAGCATATCCGTTGGTACAGCAGCTTTTATTTCGTTCTTTAATACTTCAACGATACGTTGTTTTACAAAATGCCGGTAAGTAACAATGCTGATCTCGCGAACGGGGGCCGGTGGTTTAAAATAACGTACCTGTTTTTTTTCTGCCGCGGTTAATTCCTGCACGGCAAGCGCCGGCAAAATGGTGATGCCGTTATTCATATCCACCATTTTTTTTAATGTCTCTATACTTCCGGCTTCATACGCAAGATTGCTAGTATCGAGTTCTTTTTTTCTCAATTCACAAAGACTTAATACCTGTGAGCGCATGCAATGGCCTTCTTCCAGTAACCATAAACGGTTGGTGTCAATATCGGTTTGCAACAGAAATTTTTTCTTCATCAGCTTTTCACTTTTGGATGCATATACCGCAAACTGTTCATAATACAACGGGTATTCATTCAGCACTACATTGTTCAGTGGTGTAGCCAATATTGCAGCATCCAATTGCTGGCTCTTTAATTTTTCAATGATCTGTGCAGTCGTAAGTTCTGTTATCTTGATCTTTAATAAAGGATATTTTTTAATGAAGCGATTTAAGAACAAAGGCAACAAGTAAGGCGCAACGGTAGGAATGATACCCAACCGTAACTCTCCCTTTAATTCACCCTTCATCTCATTCACTATTTCTTTTAACCTGCCCGCTTCCAGCAAGATCAGTTTTGCCTGCTGTATAACGGCTTCGCCTGCTTCAGTAGGCACAACGGGCTGACGGCTGCGGTCAAATATCTTTATGTTCAGTTCCTCTTCCAGCTTTTGTATCATCATGCTGAGTGTTGGCTGCGTAACATGAGAAGCTTCGGCAGCTTTTGCAAAATGCCGGTGCGTATCCACAGCGATGATGTATTCTAATTGTTGTAAATTCATTTAATTACAAATTGAAGATTACAAATTACAAATTAAAATCCACCAACCCATTGCTTCAATCTGTAATCTGCAATTTGTAATCTGTAATCGATATATAGAGATATGTTAAAGGAAAACGCAACATGAGGTTCATATAACTGCTTTCCCTATTTTTACTATATGGACAGTCTGCATAAAGATGCTTCCTTAACGATCAAACAATGGGTAGAGCTCCACACAGAGAAACTATTATCCTGGGCCATCTATAAAGTTTCTGACAGGGAACTGGCAGAAGACCTTGTACAGGATACTTTCCTGGCAGCAGTACAATCCTATCACAAATTCAAAGGAGATAGTGAACCGCGAACATGGCTGCTTTCTATCCTTAATAATAAGATCATCGATCATTATCGTAAACAGGCACGCAATGTTACCATTTCGTTCAAACAGGATAAAGATCCATTCTTTGATGAACATGGAGAATGGCGGGAAGAAGCAGAGCCGCAGCCCTGGGATGTTGGATCTCCTCACCTGCTGGATGACAATGAGTTCATTAAAATACTCCGCAAATGCATGAACAAACTGCCCATGCCATGGTTATCAGCTATGCAGCTAAAGTACCTGCAACAAAAGGATGGGAAAGAAATTTGTCAGGATTTAGGTATTACACAGTCTAATTTCTGGCAAATACTATGCAGAGCGAAGCTGCAGGTACGTGCCTGCGTTGAAAAAAACTGGTTTATCAAGTGAGGAAGACGATCATACATATCATAATACTTTCCTGCAGAAAGGCCACGCAGCTCATCGAAAAAAAGCTCCATACAAGGCTTTCCCGCAGGGAACGGGTGCAGTTAAAATGGCACAACAGTATTTGTGATATCTGTCCGCTGTACGAAAAACAGGTTATTATCATAGATAAGGTACTTCGGGACGACCTGGCCAAAACACCCGACGAACAAGTTTTTCCTGCTGTTGAAGTTGAAGCATTACAGGCAAGGATCATAGATTCCATAAAAAAATAAAAAATATTTTTTACCTGTCTGTCAGGTTTGATATCAAGCAGCGACTATTCCCGTAATTAAACATTTTCTTAATCATTAAAAACAAAAAAATGAGTAACAAAAACATTGTAAAAGGATCGATCATCGCTTCAGTATTAGTTGCTGCTGCAGGATTCAACGCAAACGCTTCAAGCCTGTTCAATTACAACAATCTTGGATCCGGCCAAACTGTAAGAACTTCTTTATTAGGAAAAACTGCTGACAGCAAAACCATCGAATTGACTTGCGCATCTGACTCTGCTAAAAAAGCAAACGACGGCAATTGCGGTGCAAGCAAAAAAGTAACTCCGGCAAAAAAAGGTAAGGATGGTAAGTGCGGCGAAGGCAAATGCGGAGCTTCTAAGAAGAAAAGTTAATTGTTGTTGGTTGCAAGGGCAGGTTGCTGCGGCACCTGCCTTTATTTAAACATTCTAAACACTATTGTATGGTTGGCATTGGTTACAGAAAAGATTTTGCGGAAGCATTTTTGCAAAGCGATGTGCTCCAGCCATCTTTTATTGAGGTGGCCCCGGAGAACTGGATAGGCGTTGGTGGCTTCTGGAAAAAACAATTTCACCAGGCGCTGGAAAAATATCCTTTGTTCACACATGGATTGTCACTTTCCATTGGCAGCCCCGATGAACTGGATATTGATTTCCTTAAAAAAGTGAAAGCTTTTTTGAACGAAACAAAAGCAAGCATCTATTCTGAACATTTAAGCTATTCTAAATGCGATAACGCGCATTTATACGATCTGTTACCGATACCATTTACCAATGACGCAGTGAAACATGTCTCGCAACGCATCAAAAAAGTACAGGATGTTTTGGAAAGAAAGATCGCCATTGAGATCGTTAGCTATTATACACCCGTTGCTCCTGAGTTATCCGAGATCGATTTCATCAATGCAATATTGGAAGAAGCCGATTGCGAATTATTACTGGATGTGAACAATGTATATGTGAATGGCTTCAATCATCAATACGATGCGAAGCAATTCATTGATCAGTTACGGATGGACAGGGTAAGTTATATCCACATGGCCGGACACGAACAGGTTTCAGATACATTGATCATTGATACACATGGAGAAGCGATCATCGATCCGGTGTATGATCTGTTTGAACATACCATGAAACGTTTGAACCGCGACGTACCTGTTTTACTGGAAAGGGATTTTAATATTCCTGAACTGGAAGAACTGCAAACCGAGATCAACCGGTTAAAAGCAATTAAACATTCAGCCATTAAAAACGATCTGTATGCAATTGCTTGAAACTACACATAGGCACCAGTCTTTGCTGGCTAATTATTGTCGCACCGGCAAACTCGAAACTATCCCGGGTATCAAGAAACAAAATGTTTCGCAGTACCGCAGGTTGGTTTATAATGTGGTGGATGATACATTGCAATCTGCCTATCCATTGGCCTATAACCTGCTCACCAAAAAAGAATGGGATAACGCTGTGAATGATTTCTTCACCAATCATTCCTGCCAATCACCGCAGATTTGGTATATGCCGAAAGAGTTTTATCAATACATGGCCGAAAGCGCATCACCATTATTGAATAAATATCCTTTCCTGGAAGAGCTGCTTGCATTTGAATGGATGGAAACGGAACTATTTATGATGGAAGATAAACCGGTTATTGCAACTAAAACAGGTTCGGTATTAACCCATAAAATGGTCATCAATCCGGAACACCAATTGCTTTCGTTTGCATATCCTGTACATAATAAAAAGGCGAAAAAAATAACAGCGGCTGATAAACGACAATATTTTGTCATTGGCCACAGAGATACAGCAGGCAATATATTCTTCACAGATCTTGCTCCTGCCCTCGTGCGGCTGCTGGAGTATTTAAACGAAGCTCCTGCGTCTTTAAAAGAATTGCTCCTGCAGTTCCAGTCAGAATTTAAAATAGCATTATCGGAAGCGGATAAAGAAATGATCGCTTCCTTCTTTGAAAATGCTTTTCAACAAAACCTAATTATCGGATTCCAAAACTAATTTTTATGCAAAAGATCATAACACTTTATTTAAGTGTAAGGGCGAAGCTTGCCCTTGCGAAAGACTTCCCCTTGTTATTTATGCGCCTTGTATTGGCTTATGGCTTTTACGGTCCTGCTGTAAAAAAATGGGCAGATATCAATGCCATTGCAGATTGGTTTGCCAGCCTTGGCTTACCTGCTCCAAAGCTACAGGCCTATCTTGCAGCTACTACAGAAATAACAGGGGTTTATTTATTGATAATGGGATTAGCCACAAGATTCATCAGCATACCATTGATCATCACGATGCTTGTTGCTATTAAAACAGTGCATTGGGCAAATGGTTTTGATGCAGGCAACAACGGATATGAGATCCCGCTTTATTACATCATCATGCTGCTTACTTTATTTATTTACGGGCCGGGAAGAATAAGTGTTGATAATTTTATTAATAAAAAATTCCTGAGTAAGAAATAAGGAGAATAGCAAATTAAAAGACTCCTGTCATCCGATAGCTATCGGATCTGAGGCACGAAGGATCTAATCGTTAAATAATTATTTCGCTTAACCCCCTAAATCCCCCTGAAGGGGGACTTGCACTACTTCAATAATTGAAAGGCTTTGGATTATTATACTCTTCAAAGTCCTCCCTTTAGGGAGGATTTAGGAGGGTTTCATTATGCTGGTTTAGAATAAGATGCTTCGTCCGCCAGTCGGCGGATGACAAAAGAAGGCTGAGATGCTATGGTCATTCACAATTCGAGGAGTGACTTTCTGCATTTTGCATTCAGCATTAAGCGTTCTCAAGCAAACACATAATACTTCTTCAACAAATAGGTATAGGTCACTCCCAGCAAAACAGAAGTGATGGTTTTTGAAAGAAGATAATAGCATCCGAGGAAATGCGTGAAGAGGTAAATGCCAACTGCAGAGAGCAATATATGTCCGGCCCAAACCAGGCTGAATTTTAATACCTGTGGCATCACTTTATCTTCCGTTGCTTCAAATGCCCAATTGCGGGATAAAATGAATTGCGCGATAGATCCGGTAATATTACCGATCACATTCGCTACAATATAACTGTCGTGAAAATAGCTGACGAGGAGTATCGTCACCGCAAAATCTGCAAGCGAGCCAAGTATCAGCACAGCCTGTACCCGTATGAAGGTTAGCATTGTAGGGCAAAGTTAATTTGCCAATATTGCTTAATTGTTAAGTTTAATCGTTAATCCGCTACCCAAAACGTAGGGCTTAAATAGTTGAAAATGAGTTTCTGGTTTGGGAAAAGGTGTGTATTTTTAAGTGTTGCTGGCAATACTCACTTGACACATCAAACTAATTCCAATGAAAAAAATAATTTCACTTCTCATTCTTTCCAGTTTGACTTTTCATGTTTTTGGACAAGAAAAATTTTTAGACATTCTTCCACTTCAAGATAGTATCGTAACATATAGCGGAGTTGTACAAGTCGACAGCGCAGATATGAATACTCTTTACCTACGAGCAAAAAAATGGTTTGTCATGACGTATAAATCTGCAAAGGACGTAATTCAACTTGACGACAAAGAGAATGGCGAAATAACCGGCAAAGGAGATTTTAAAATTGAATACTATAATCTTGCCCCTAATATCAGTCACACAATTTCCATTTTTGTAAAAGACGGACGTTATAAATATGTAATTACTCAATTTTCTTATTCAGACACTCTAGGTAACAAATTTGCCATAGAAGACATTCCAAAAGTTTGGATTGGAAAGAAAAAATTATGTGCAAAAGTTGACGAAGAAGCTCAAGTAATAATTATGTCAATAGAAAAGTCTATGAAAATGAAAACTGATGATAATTGGTAAGACAAGCGCATGCTACAACATAGGCATTGGTAATAGTCGAGAGACCTGCGCCAGAGTAATTATTAAGAAATAACTTTAGCCTTACTGTATCACCACATGAAATTTTCCATTTGCAAGGGACAAATTCTCTGTAACAATGTTTACGTTTCCATCATTTACAATTCTTCCCGAAAATGTACCTTGTATTTCAGTTGGGGAAATGGCTGTAACAGTAACAAAACTTGTATCGTGCGTTAATGCATCCGGGTGAAAGAATACATTGCCATAATACGGACTGATATGATTGAGGGAAAGAAAGGCTCCGGTGCTGTCTACATATGTTCCAGGAATGATATCCGCCAGGGAATTGTATCCCAAAAGCCCTATATTGATAGAATCCCCCGATTGTTCCCGGCCAGAGATCACCAGGTTGGTATACCCCAAAACCGAATAGCTATGAGCTATTGCACTTATAGTAAAAGCATGGTGATTATCCCCGTTAATATCTACAAAAATTGTTCCCACAGCAGTGGAATCTATACTAACAGGTAAAGAAGCAGTGTTTTTAGCGCACGAAGAAAATAAAACAGCAAGGATTGCCACGGTACAGATTATAGTTTTCATAATTCAAAACTACATTATTTTTTAATTATTTCAATGCGCAAAATCCGCTTCAAAATTTCCTTTTATTCTTTCCATAGATGGATTAAAATATCCGAATTTAAGATCAGGAAATTCTTCCCGTATCAATTGCATCATTTGCTTAATGCCTAAACATTCGCCCGTCTCGCTCACTCCTATCTTTCCCATATACCAATCAGGATCGATATTGAAATTTCTCCATTGGATCATTTTCAATCCTGTTTCTTTTATCAGTTTGCGCAATGCTTCGTATTCTTCTTTGCTATCCGTCATCCCGGGGAATACGAAATAGTTGATGCTTGTCCAGCCGCCAAAGCTTGTTACTACTTTTAAGCTTTCAACAATATCATCAAAGCTATAATTATTAGGGCGGTAATAAGGCGTATAAATTTTTTCTCTTGCGGAGTTGGTACTTACGCGAATGCTGTTCAACCCTGCTTCACACAAGGCTTTCACTGCATCCGGTTTGCTGCCATTGGTATTGATATTAATACTTCCTTTATCAGTATGCTTGCGTATCTCGATGATCGATTCGCGAATGGTCTCCCACATTAATAATGGTTCGCCTTCGCAACCTTGTCCGAAACTAACAATTGGGTAAGGCGCTGTTTCCAAATGTGGGACAGTAAACTCTACGATCTCAGCTGCAGTAGGTTTGAAGGTTAATCGATCCTGTGTAGATACGATCGTTTCATCCTGTGGTTGAAAACTGATGCAACCGATACAGTTGGCATTACATGCAGGCGATGATGGAACGGGACACTCCCATCTTCCCATAAAAAAATTTCTTGCAGCAGGGCAAGTATAAGTAAGACAACAATTCTCTGCCAAATGTTTTACCAAACGGTTGTGCGGATAATTCGCCAGCAATCTTTCTACACCGCTTTCGATCTGGTCCTGGTCAAAACCTTCACTCTCCTGGCGGATATCATTTTCAATACGCACTGCAGGTACAAAGAATTTTTCATCATGCCAACCAACAGCTGTATAACAGAACAAAGGTAATAACGGAGCATCGGGCATTGTTTCATATGCCGATAAATACAAACCGGTATGTGCAGGTGGAATGAATGCCGCAACGGCCCAACCTTTTTCACACAAACGCATCTCGCCCGTCTTAACATCAATACCAATACCGCGCCTGCCGGGCAGTTCGTATAGTTGTCCGCCGAATGGCAATTCTATCCATTCATCCAACGGCACTGTCATTGCATCCCAGCCACTGCGGCCAGTTACATACAAAGTGGCATCTTCAAAAATATTTCCTTCGCCATCGGAATACAATAAATAAGGACTCTCTTTTAATGGGTTCATTTTATTTCAGTTGTCGCGCGCAATATTGATTGAATAACACTTCGTCGAGCATTGTGGCACTATCAATATCCGCCTGCAATAATTTATCATTTTTAAAATCGATGGTCAGTATCCCATCTTTTACAATCACATTTTGTAACTCATCCCATTGGATATACTGTGCAGGAAAAGATGGATATACTATTCCTGTGTTACTTATCAATACATGCAATTCCCTGATCGCAATAAGATTCAATATTAATAATAAAATATGTAATAATGCCAGCCAGCCATTGATCATGAACCAGGCAATTATCAATAAGCCATAGGTGATAGCGATTATCGTTGTTTGTTTTTGTGCTTTTCGCTGAAGGCTCCATTCAAATCCTACGATCCCTGCCAACAGGTAAATGATCGCCCACCATTTCATGGTCGGGTATTTTTCCAGTATAATATAGGCAATAAAAAAAGCGATATCCAGCAACTCTACAGAATAACGTATACGCGTGTACGATACTTGTCGTTCATTCTTCAATACAATTTCAAAACCTTCCATTATTTAGTATTTGCCGCTACCATTGCATTACACAGCCTGAACAATATTCGTGCGCCTACATTTTCATCCCAACCTTCTCGACTGGTACCGATCTCTGTAAGATCAAACCCTATCAATTTACGTCCGCTTGCAACAATTGTCTTTAAAAGATAGAATAACTGATCTGCATCCATACCACCAATAACCGGTGAGCAGGTATGCGGACAAAGCTTTGGATCCAAGCCGTCAATATCAATGCTCAGGTAAACTTTATCCGGAAGATTGCTGATGATATCATCGGCGATCATCTTCCATGTTTGTCCTTCAAACAAACGTTCCTTAATATCTTTATCATAGAACGGGGTAATGCGTTGGGCATTGGCAGCAATATAGGCTTGCTCTTCTTCACAATAATCGCGTATACCCAGTTGCACCAGTTTTTTCACTTCAGGAATTTCTTCCAGCACATTATACATAATAGACGCATGCGAATAAATGAAATCCATATACGATTTACGAAGATCACAATGTGCATCAATATGAAGCACACCAAAATCACCTTCCTTTTCAGCAAGCGCTTTTAAAAACCCAAGCCCGATGCTATGATCGCCGCCCAATAATCCAACCAGTTTGTCCCTGCCAAGCAAGGTTCTTGTTTCTTTATATACCCAATCTTTTAAAAAGGTATTCCCTTCGTTTATTTCGATCAGGGTCTTTGTCATGAATTTATTATCATTGGCATCTTCTCCTTCAGAAACATAGTTAATATAGAGTTCTGCCTCTTTGCGCAGGTAATCGCTTTTCAGCAACACTTTTTTATCACATTCGCGCATAAAGAACCCGGCTTTCCATCCATCTTTAACGTAAGGA
>Ga0207153_1193_pt1 | contig 12103 bp, 11 predicted proteins | sample Alteio_BWMinHeat_27_FD_153580 | JGI IMG/M metagenome (GOLD analysis project Ga0207153, IMG submission 153580) | Enriched cells from forest soil in Barre Woods Harvard Forest LTER site, Petersham, Massachusetts, United States -... | ecosystem: Environmental > Terrestrial > Soil > Temperate forest >...
TTGATACGCATCAGTAAATTAGAACCCTTCTATCTTGAATTTCACAACCTGCGCATGCCGGTAGGTTTGTATAACAGCACGATCATTGCCTGCGATTTTGGCGATAATGTTTGCGTGGACAATGTAAATTACCTCAGTCATTATATCATTGGCAACAATGTAATGATCGCAAACGTAAATGAACTGGCCACTACCGATAAAGCTAAATTCGGGAATGGTATCTTATTACAAGGTGAAGAAGAACGCTTACGCGTTTGGATGGAACTGTGTAACGAGAATGGGGGCAGAAGCGTAATTCCATTTGATGGGATGCTTGCCGGCGATGCTTACCTATGGAGCAAATACAGGGATGACCAGGCCCTTATGAACAAGTTCAAAGAATTCACCGAAAGCAAATTTGATAACAGAAGGGGCAGTTATGGAAAAGTGGGCGACCGCTCCGTTATTAAAAATTGTAAGATCGTTAAAGATGTGTTGATCGGCACCGATGCTTATTTAAAAGGCGCTAATAAATTAAAGAACCTTACTATTAATAGTGACGAGAACCGTACTTCACAAATTGGTGAAGGATGCGAATTGGTGAACGGTATCATCGGTTACGGATGCAGGATATTCTATGGTGTGAAAGCCGTTCGTTTTGTAATGGCCTCCCATTCGCAATTAAAATATGGTGCGCGTTTGCTGAACTCTTATCTCGGTAATAACTCCACTATTTCCTGTTGCGAAGTATTGAACTCCCTGATCTTTCCCGCACACGAACAACATCATAACAACTCTTTTTTATGCGCTTCGGTGTTAATGGGACAAACCAATCTTGCTGCCGGTGCAACTATTGGCAGCAATCACAATAGCCGCAGCCCGGATGGCGAGATCATTGCCGGTAGAGGGTTTTGGCCGGGACTTTGCGTAAGTCTTAAACACAATTCTAAATTCGCTTCTTATACTATCCTCACCAAAGGTGATTTTCCAGCTGAGCTGAATATCCCTATCCCATTCAGTTTAGTAAGCAATGATGTAACAGAAGATAAGCTGCTGATCATACCGGGTTATTGGTTCATGTACAATATGTATGCACTGGTGCGCAATGCAAAAAAATATGCAGGCCGTGACCGCCGCACCGAAAAGATACAGGAACTGGAATATGATTTTTTAGCGCCGGATACCATCAATGAATTATTTGACGGATTGAAAATATTGGGCCAGTTAAAACCGAATGAAGCAGGCACAGCGGAAGCAAAAGGTTTTGAAAATAAGAACCGCAAAACAGAGATCATTAAAGTGCCAAAGGCAATAAAGATCTTTAAGGAATTGATCCAATACTATGCAGTACAGGAAATATTCGATCATATACAACGCAATAAATTCGGCAGTTTTGACGAATTGAAGAAAACACTCTCTGCCAAGGTTCAACGTAGTGTTTGGATAAATGTAGGCGGACAATTGATACAAAAACAGGAAGTAGACAAGCTGAAAAGCGCTATCAAAACAGGCAAGATAAAGGGCTGGGAAAAAGTACACGATTTCTATCGCCAGCAGGGCACTTGTTATTCAACCGATAAATTAAATCATGCTTATACTTGCTTATTGGAGATATTGAACATCACGCCACGCCAGTTCACCCCGCAATTATTGAAACAATTGCTGAACGAAGCACTCGCGACAAACGAGTGGATCTGCAAAGGCATTTATGAATCAAGAGAAAAAGATTACACAAGCCCTTTCCGAAAAATGGTGTATGATACCAATGAAGAGATGAACAAAGTGATCGGCAAGCTGGAAGACAATTCCTTTATCCAGGAAGAATTAGGCAAGCTCGATGAAAGAAAGAAACTGGTTAAATCAACCATTAGAAAGTTAAAATTGTAACAGAATGATGCTATCAATGTCCAAAAAACAAAACCCAAAAAACAAAATTGAAACCTGTTCAAATTTGGATTTTGGACATTGGACATTGGGTTTTAAGCACCTACTACTGGCACTTCTGTGCTTTTTAATCACAACCGGTAATGCAGATGCCCAGGCACCCACCACTGCACAAATAAAGAAAACACTCGACACTACTTCTAACCCACTTGGTTATGCGAAATTTTTGAATAAAAGATACACGATCGATACGATCAGCGTTTTCAGTACCACTACTTTTATGGACATGACGGACAGTCTGGCTTATCATGGTAAAGAAGGCAGGGCATACGGGCCATTCACTCAAAACGGTAAAAAATACCTTGTTAAGATACTCGGTAAAGCACCTAACCTGTTTTATCATCTCGGCAATATTCAATTAGATACTTCCCTGTTCAGGCCAAAATTTGAAGATTCCATTGCGAATACCATCATTGATAAAATAAAAACCGGGAAGGCTAGTTTTGCTTCAATGGCTACTATCTATAGTGCCGATCAATACAGCGCTATGCATGGTGGTGATCTTGGATGGTTGGCGAGAGGCGGCATGCTGCCTCAGTTAGAACAGGCGATCAGCAAGCATAAGAAAGGCGATATATTTAAACTGTGGACACCCGCAGGTATACATATTGTAAGCATCATTGATGATCCTAAAAAAGATGTGGGCTTTGCGCTGGTAATGAAAATGTGGTTATAACTATTCGCCGTAGAGATCCTTCTTATCCTGTTGTAAACTCCGGATCATAATATTATAAGGATATTTTTTTGACAAGGCATCTACTGCCTGCGCTATTCGCTTTGTCTTTGTAGCTTCTGTTTTTGCTGATCGTATCCAATTGCCATAATAATTACGGTGGCCATAAGTCAAACTATTAAAGAATTCCAATGCTTTAGGTTCATCGTTCAAACATTCCATTAGTTCTGCAGGAGGTTTAAGTTCTACATTATCGACTTCTAATTCAACCTTCAATGTGGCGCCCTTTTGTTTGCCTATCGCTTTACGCATCGTTGCATTAATGGCCATTATAAAATTACCCTCACCCATCGGCACCAATGCAACACTTTTAATAGGATGATCATCCAGCTTGCCTTTTACCCGGAATGATTTTTTATTATCGGGCTTTAGTTTTGCGGCAACCGCTTTCTTTACTTCTATATAACTCCAGCCGGTCTTTTCGCCCTGCTCGTTAAATTTTAATATTGTTGCGGAGAATTTTATCATGGTTCTTTTACTTCATAAATTTAGCTTATTTTAACACACTAATTTGCTCTGTAACAAACTGAATATCGTGCGCCAACTATTTTTCATCTTATCTATATTGATCCTGTCTTCCTGTCATTGGAGCACTAAGAATAAACAAACAGAAACTACCCTTTCTTCTCAACAACCTTTATTACAACGCCTGAGATCGTATGAGCCTACAGCATATAAAGGAAAAGTTCCGGATGCATTTTATACATATGAAGGACAATATGACTGGTGGAGATTTCCACTTGTGTACCCCTATTCTATTGACTGCATAGATGTAACCGATTATGGCGCTATTGCCAATGACAGTGGTAAAACCAAAGAATCGTTTGAGGCAGGAGGTGGCATATTGTACCTAACAGATTACTTTGATAAATTTATTTTTGACAAGAATATGCTTGTTGGCAACCGCATCAGAACTCCCTTCGACAAGGACACGAGTAAGCTGGTGGAGCAATATTTTATTTTTTCATTTTCTACCCGAACATCGGAGAATATTGAAGGCAGGCAAAATTTAACTAAAAAGTTACAACAGCTGCATTTCAATGGTGATACTGGTTTTATAACTATTGACGAATATGCCAATAAGTTATAGCCGCCTGATCTTCATTCCAGGGAAGCCTTGCTCTTTGTTACTTGTGCCTTTATCATTTATCTTTGCACTTTATAAAAACTATGTCAAAAGTAAACATCGCATTGGTTCAGATGAGTTGCGTTGCCGACAAGCAGGCCAACTTAAAAAAAGCCACTGAAAAAATAAAAGAAGCTGCTGCAAAAGGCGCGCAAATCGTTTGCCTGCAGGAGCTGTTCACCTCGCTTTATTTCTGCGATGTGGAAGATTATGAAAACTTTAAACTGGCAGAAGCGATTCCCGGTACTTCTACAGATATATTAGGCAAGCTTGCTGCTGAATTAAAAGTAGTGATCATCGCTTCTTTGTTTGAAAAAAGAACAGAAGGTTTATATCATAATACGACTGCGGTGATAGATGCAGATGGCAAGTATCTTGGTAAATACAGAAAGATGCATATTCCGGATGATCCGGCTTTTTACGAAAAATTCTACTTTACTCCCGGTGATCTTGGGTATAAGGTTTTTGAAACAGCCTATGCTAAAATTGGTGTGCTGATCTGTTGGGATCAATGGTATCCGGAAGCTGCAAGGATCACATCTTTAATGGGTGCACAGGTATTGTTCTACCCTACTGCTATTGGCTGGGCGACTGCACAGGATGAAGCAACCAACAAAGAACAATACGAAGCATGGCAAACCATTCAACGCAGTCATGCTGTTGCGAATGGCGTACATGTGGTGAGTGTTAACCGTGTTGGTTTTGAACAAAATGATGCGATGAAATTCTGGGGCGGTTCTTTTGTTTCCAATCCGTTTGGGAAATTATTATTTCTTGCTTCGCATGATAAAGAAGAAACAGCTGTTGTTGAAATTGATCTGGATAAAACAGATAGTTACAGAACGCACTGGCCATTCCTGCGCGACAGAAGAATAGATTCTTATGAACCGATAACAAAGAGATTTATAGACGAGTAGCCCCTAACCCCTAAAGGGGAACTGAAGAATTTGTTTCGAAAATATAATTAAATCATCGGAGAATGGATACTGAGAAATTTGCAAATCAAAATGATCTTGCAAAAAATATGATCTCTTCAAATAACTCCCCTTTAGGGGTTGGGGGCATGACCCCAAAAGAACTCGGTTACTATTTCCCCGCAGAATTTGCAAAGCATGAAGCCACCTGGCTCAGCTGGCCGCATAAAGAAGCTTCCTGGCCGGGGAAAATAGATACTATTTATACTCCTTATTGTCATTTTATAAAAGAATTGGTGAAAGGCGAAATGGTACGCATCAATGTAAATGATGAGGCTATGAAACTCAGCGCCATCAAGCATTTACAAAACGCAGCCGTTGATCTTGATAAAGTAGAATTCTTTATACATCCTACCAATGATGCCTGGTGCCGCGATCACGGGCCTGCTTTTATCATCAATCCAAAAGCAAAAGATAAAAAAGCGATCATTGATTGGGATTATAATGCATGGGGAAATAAATATCCGCCGTTCGACCTGGATGATGTGATCCCCACATTGATCGGTAAACAATTTATGCTGCCTGTATTTTATCCCGGCATTATAATGGAAGGAGGTTCGGTAGAATTCAACGGCAAGGGAACGATACTTACTTCAAGGGCTTGTCTCCTTAATAAGAACCGTAACCCGCAACTCAACCAGGCGCAAATAGAAAAATACTTGTGTGATTATTATGGAGCTGAACAGATCTTATGGGTTGATGACGGTATTATTGGTGATGATACGGACGGACATATTGATGATACCGTTCGTTTTGTAAATGAAGATACCGTGCTTACTGTGATAGAAGACGATAAGAAAGATGAGAACTATGAATTATTAAAAAAGAATTTCGAACAGTTAGAGCAGATGCGGCTGATCAATGGCATGCAATTGAATATCATTGAACTGCCCATGCCGGATGCCGTAATTTATGAGGGACAGCGCCTGCCTGCCTCCTATGCCAATTTTTATATCGCTAATAAGTCCGTGATCGTACCAACCTTCCGCTGCAAAAAAGATGATAAAGCATTGGCCATCATACAGGAATGCTTTAAAGACAGAACGGTGGTGGGCATTGATTCCACCGATATCATCTGGGGACTAGGCAGTTTCCATTGTATGAGCCAGCAGGAACCGCTGGTATAATTCTTCTCCCGGAATTTGTATCTTTAGTGTCATATGAAAAAACACCTCGGGCATATACTTGCCATTGCCTGCTTTACATTGATTGCAACAAACCTCCTTGCACAATCTTCCGATAAAAATTTTAAAGCGGTAGATGATTATGTGCAAAATCTTGGAAAATTGGATACGCTGAATATGGGCAGCATTACCATTGCTGTGACCCAACATTTTTCTGATAAGATGGATAAGGTAAGAGCAATATTTGATTGGATCGCATTCAATATAGAACTGGATTGTAAAGCTGTGCGTTCCAATAATATTGATAAACAAAGTTCGGATGATGTATTGAAATCCAGGAAAGGCACTTCTTCAGGATATGCTACGCTTTTCCAGGATATGTGTAGTGTTGCGGGCATCCGTTGTTTAACTGTTGACGGATATATAAAGAACAGCACGGAGGATATTAATACCAAACCCGATGAGATCAACCACACCTGGGATGTGGTACAATTGGGCCAGAGCCAGGAAGAATGGCATTATATAGATGCAGCTTTGGGCAGCGGCTATACAGATAAGAGCATAAAGATTTTCACGAAATCATTCAATGACAATTATTTTTTTGCGGATAAAACAACCTTTAACCTGCAATGCTTCCCCGATAATACTGCGTGGCAATTGGATAAGAGCGGCCCGAAAACAGAAAAGGATTTTTTCTCAATGCCTGTCTTGAAAAGTACAGCTTTCCCGTTTGGAATAACCGGCTTTACTCCGTTAGAAGGGAACACAAAAATAAAGACGGGCAAGCCGGTAAGGTTTAGCATTGCTACCCGTGATCCCGATTCTGTAAATGTTGTTTCTATCAGGATAGGTGATGAAAAAAAGAGCATCGTAAAACAGGTGAGTTATTCATTAAGCGGCGGCAATATCATCTTTAGTTATACATTCGATGCTTCAGACACCTACCCTATAGCTATACTAATTAACGGCAAAGAGGTATTGGATTACCTCGTGGAAGTAGACGATTAATTGATAAATATTGAGTTTTTATGCTTAAAAAAGATAACGCGCTATTAAGCCTCTATTAAGTTCAAAACCTGTGGAAAACACTTGTTGACAAAGCTCATAAAGTTCCCTAACTTTCGCAGGATATTTCATATCAATAACATTAACCACTTATTATGAACCCGTTAAAACGATTAATTACCTGGGGCGATTCTCACAATCCCAGATGGCTTGCAATCCTGCGTATTATATTGGGCGTATTCCTTTTCAGCCGGGGAGTTACCTTCTTAACCAGCATAGATGATTTTCAAAAATTGGTAATGGCAAGCGATCTGCATCTTACCAATACATTATTGATCGATGTCATTCCATGGATACATATTGCCGGTGGGTTTTGTATCATTATTGGTATTGGAACAAGAACCGCCGCGATCGTACAGTTACCGGTGGTGATAGGCGCTATCATTTTTGTGACTATTCCTGCCAATAGCCCATTTTTCTCTTTTGATACGACCAAGGCTTTTTCTTTACTTATTGCACTTCTACTCGTAGTATTCTTTGTAGAAGGATCCGGTACACTTTCCGTTACCGCTTATGCGAAACAAGAGAACCAGGAAACTGAGGATATGCAACCGCCGCCAATGATATAATTTATAATGATCTTAAAATAAAAAACCCCGAATCAAATCGGGGTTTTTATTTACGCTCTTTGTTTTGCAGCAGGTGCTTTTCTTTTGACCTTCTTGATCACCGCATCGAGTGCTTTGCTCAATCCTTCAAAAGTTGGCTTGCCGGTATATCTTTCACCATTGATGAAAAAGGTTGGTACGTCTTTAACACCACGGTTCAACCCTTCGCGGATATCACCCTGTACCTGCCAGCCATAGGTGGCATTTACCAATTCATCCAGGAATTTCTTATTAGCAACTCCCGCTTCGCGGCTATATAGCTTTAAGCTGGTAGTACCCAGGTTACGACGATTCGTAAAAAGGATATTATGCATTTCCCAGAATTTACCGCTCTGCGCAGTAGCTACTGCAGCTTCGCCGGCTTTAAGGCTGCGCTGGTGTACGGTTGTTAACGGAAAGTGACGAAAGTTAAAACGGATCTTACCGTCGTACTCTTCCAACAATTGTTTTACTACTTCATTTGCTTTTGCACAGGCTTCACTCTCGTATTCCCCGAATTCTTCAAGCGTTACGCTAGCTTTTATATTGCCTACAAAAACGTCTTTTGGTTCAATGATCTCTACGATCTCTTTTTTGAATGCCATGATTTTTTACTCCTTTTTAATTAAAACTCATCTTATCTTCCTTAACGGCAGACTATACATATATAACCATTTACATGCTCAAATGGTTGTATTTTTTAGTGAAAAAAGCTGTCCAGGTAAGATAAGCAAGTGCGTGAAGGTAATATATTTTGGCACTTTTACCCTATTGTTGCGGAATTTTCACATATTTAAAATACAATATATTGATAATCAATTAAATATAATTATAGTTAGTTGTTATATGTTAACAGGTATATTACTAATTATGGATATAGCAATAATATGGTCCCGTTGCAAAAGCTGGCGATACCGGCCAGAATTTTTGCACAGATTTGGTCAAAAACAGGCTCCCGGGCAGCGGCAACAAAACAATACATATCATATATCCGTTAAGAAGAAAAATCTTGATTTTTCAATTTTAGAGTAATATTGCACCACGAGTTGGTGCCAATATTACCAAAACTGATCCGCAAAATGGCCCAAATAACGATTGACGAACTAAAAATATCTTATGGCAAAAAACCTGCTAATAGTTGAGTCGCCTGCAAAAGCGAAAACCATAGAAAAGATCCTGGGAGATGATTTCGAGGTAAAAAGTTGCTATGGTCATATCCGTGACCTGGAGAAAAATGATATGGGCATCGATATCAAAAATGGCTTTGCCCCAAAGTATATTGTTGCTGAGGACAAAGAGAAGGTAGTAAAAGACCTTAAAAGCAGCATGAAGAAATCCACCGAAGTATGGCTCGCTTCGGATGAGGACCGTGAAGGAGAAAGTATCAGCTGGCATCTTGCAGAAGTATTGGGCCTGGATCCAAAAACCACCAAGCGCATCGTATTTCATGAGATCACCAAACCGGCTATTGAAAAAGCAGTTAAGAATCCGCGTACCATTAATATGGCACTCGTAGATGCGCAACAGGCAAGACGTATCCTTGACAGGATCGTTGGTTTTGAATTAAGCCCCGTTCTGTGGAGAAAGATAGGAATGAAGGGCGGCCTTAGTGCAGGACGTGTACAAAGCGTTGCCGTAAAATTAATTGCGGAAAAAGAAAGAGAGATCAATCATTTTAAACCTGTCAGCACCTTTAAATTAGAAGCATCGCTGGCTGCAACTGATATCAATAATAAAGCAGTAACCTTTAAAGCAGAAGGAGCAAAATATACCACCCCTGATGATGCGGAAAAATTCTTACAGAGTTGCATCGGTGCAAAATACACTGTAAAAGACATCCAGGTAAAACCGGGAAAACGTACACCGGCAGCTCCTTTCACCACCTCTACCTTACAACAGGAGGCCAGCAGGAAATTAGGATATGGTGTTAGCAAGACAATGTTACTCGCACAAAAGCTATACGAAAGCGGTAAGATCACCTATATGCGTACAGATAGTGTGGCATTAAGTGAAACAGCTACTGAAAGCATTAAAAATGAGATCGCAAAAAGTTATGGCGATAAGTACCTGCAACTGCGTAAGTACAAAAATAAAAATGAAAGTGCACAGGAAGCGCATGAGGCAATTCGTCCAACTTACATGGAAGAGCATTCCGTTGATGACAGTGACCTTAACCGTTTGTATGAATTGATATGGAAAAGAACCATTGCTTCACAAATGAGCGATGCAGAACTGGAAAAAACAACCGCTAAAATAAATATCAGCACCAATAACCAGGACCTTACAGCGAGTGGTGAAGTAATGAAATTCGACGGGTTCTTAAAAGTGTATACAGAAAGTACCGATGATGAGGAAACGGATGAAGAGGACCAGGAAGGAAGATTGCCAACACTGGCTATCGGGCAAGTATTGGATTTTAAACAGATGACCGCAACAGAACGTTTTTCAAGACCGGGTGCAAGATATACCGAAGCATCGCTGGTAAAAAAACTGGAAGAATTAGGAATCGGCAGACCAAGTACGTACGCTCCTACTATTTCTACCGTTATCAAAAGAAGCTATGTAGAAAAGCGCGATAAAGAAGGTGTGAAAAGAGATTTCAGGGTATTGCGTTTGAAAGATGATGCTATTGAAAAAATAACTGAACAGGAAAACACGGGCGCGGAAAGATCCAAACTCTTTCCTACTGATCTTGGATTAGTGGTAACCGATTTCCTGAATCAGCATTTTACTAAAGTAATGGACTATTCTTTCACTGCCAATATTGAAGAAGAGTTTGATAAGATCGCTGAAGGAAAAATGCTGTGGAGTAAAATGGTTGGCGATTTTTATACCCCCTTTCATATTGGTGTAGAACATACATTGGAAACCGCCGAAAGAGCAAAAGGTGAAAGATTGCTGGGTGTTGATGTAAGCGGCAAACCCATCTCCGCACGTATGGGTCGTTATGGCCCGATGGTGCAGATAGGTGCGCAGGACGATGAAGAAAAACCACGTTTTGCCAAATTAAAAGCTACGCAAAGCATTGAGACCATTACGTTGGAAGAGGCAATGGACCTGTTTAAATTGCCACGTACACTTGGCCAGTTTGAAGATAAAGACATAACGGTGAACATTGGCCGCTTTGGCGCATATGCTGCACACGACGGTAAGTTCTATTCGCTTAATAAAGAAATGGATCCATATACGGTAGAGTTTGCCGAAGTTGCACCCATGGTGGAAGAGAAACGCAAAGCAAAAGACGAACGCACCGTAAAAGTATTTGAAAAAGAAAAGATACAATTACTACGCGGCCCTTATGGCCCTTATATCAAACAAGGTTTGCGCAATTACAAACTAAGCAAAGAACAGCAGGAAAGAGTAGCAGATCTTACCATCGAAGAAGTAAAGGCCGTTATTGAAGAATTAAAAGCGAACCCTCCTAAAAAATCGTTCCGCAAGAAAAAAGCATAACGAATGTTGTCATTCAGCTATTCTTTAACAAAAGAGGATTACATCAATTGTTATACATACATGACATGGGATGCTCCTGCCAAAAGAAAAAAGCACCTGCGTTATTATGTTCAACAAATAATAACAAACGGAGTGATCGTGCTGGTACTGCTATACTCAGGGCTGCTGGATAATAAGCCATCCTGGAAATACATTTACATAGCTATTCTTGTTGCGATCGTTTTACTCCAGTTTTTTTCAGGGAGATCTAAGGTTAAAAGACAAGCTGATAAGATCACTGACGATCCGGATAATGCATCCATCTTCAAACAAACAGCACTACAGGTTTCCGAAACAGGTATCTATACAAAAGATGATGTGGTGGAAACAAGGTATAGCTGGAATGCTTTTATACGAAAAGAAGAAAACAACGCGTACTATCTTCTCTTCATCAATAAGATCACCGCTGTGATCATTCCCAAAAGAATATTTAAATCAACCGCTGAAAAAGAAAGCTTCGATCATCTTTTGTCAACACACCTTTCCTTTGATGCTGAAATAGCACATTTCCTGAAATAAAAGTTAGTACCATTTGTGGAAAATTTAACAAGCCGTTTTTAATTCAATTAACGAAATTCATTGTAAAATAAAACGGCTTGAAAGAGAATAAGGAAATATCTGCATTATTGCACTTAATTGACGATCCTGATGAAGAGGTGTACAATACCATCAGCGATAAAATAATCTCTTTCGGTAAAAGCATTATCCCTAACCTGGAAAATCTATGGGAAACCACTCCAAACGAAGCTATCCAGGAGCGCATCGAATCCATCATACATAAAGTACATTTCAGGAATTTAACGGATGACTTTATGAAATGGAAAGAGGGCGGCTGCGAATTACTGCAAGGCGCTCTGTTGACCGCTCAATATCATTATCCTGAAATGCAGGCTACACAAGCATTACAGGAGATCGAAAAACTGCGCCGCAATATCTGGCTGGAACTGAACAGCTATCTCACTCCATTGGAACAGATCAATGTAGTTACCAGTATCCTCTATAATTATTATAAACAAACAGGAGTAGAAATATCTTATTCGCAACCGGAAGATTTTTTGATCAACAAAGCATTAGAAACA
>Ga0207153_1194_pt1 | contig 12102 bp, 7 predicted proteins | sample Alteio_BWMinHeat_27_FD_153580 | JGI IMG/M metagenome (GOLD analysis project Ga0207153, IMG submission 153580) | Enriched cells from forest soil in Barre Woods Harvard Forest LTER site, Petersham, Massachusetts, United States -... | ecosystem: Environmental > Terrestrial > Soil > Temperate forest >...
CTTCACACGATTATGGCTGGGACGCACTATATTCCAGGCTCCATCATCGACGCGCGTGGAGTTGGTCTGTCGAGTGCTTGCCCCTCAAACTTCAGTCCGTGGTTTGATGGCACTAACTATGTAAACGTACCGTCGACTATTCTCCTTCCCGCTGGAGCTATCACTATTTCGTACCCGTGGATACTGCCCAATGGCACAAAACTAATCGGTGAGGGTACGTCACAAGATGGGAGCATTCAAACGACCATTCAGGCCGCTTCTGGTTTCAGCGGCAGCGCGATGGTCCAGTTTGGTGACAGTCATTGTCCCACCGTCTGCACAGGGATATCTATAGAAAACCTAACGCTTAACGCTGATGGCCTCAACATCGGGGGCATTTTGAATCAGAACGCCCAGGACCTCAGCTACATTGATCGCGTGACAATTCTCGACATTGCGGGCGTCGGGCTGAGCGTTGCGGCAGGGGCCGAAGCGTCTGGTCCCTACTCAAATATTACCTACACAAACAGCAGCGCGGGTGGCACATGTGCCAAGCTTAGTGCGAGCGGAACTAGGGGAATTCATGGCTTGACTTGCATTTCCACGAGCCACTCGACCGATGCCATCAATCTAGACTCATCCAATAACACGCTCGAAGACATCCGCATTTTGGGTTTCTTCAATGGAGTCGTCATTGGGGCGAATGATCCGGCGCAGAGCGACGTGCTGTTAAACATTTATGGTGACACCGCTAGATATCTCTCCAACCCAGTAAATGTTATTTTGATCTCGTCGGCCAACACGGTTAGCGATATCAGCATCATGGGAGTGTCAAACCAAGATGCGGGCAGCGGAGATACGACCATCAACGATACCGTAACGTCCACATTGCTGATTGATCCGTCTGTGGCTCTTTACGTTTTGGGCGAAGCCGGGAGCGGCGGGTACTCCCGGTTCACTACCAGCAAGAACGCAGCTACATGGACCTCCGGAGTGAACGCTCCCTCTATCACGTGCTCGAGTTCGATCATCGGAGCTTTGTATTCTGACACAAGCGGAGGAGGCTTGTATGTGTGCACTCCGAGCAGCGGATGGCAGCCGATTCCGCACACGTAGAATTCTGTCACGCCAGTGCCAAGATGCCGAGTCAAACCCTAGCAGAAATTGACTCACTTTCCGAGCATGAATACGGCGCCGTTCGTATTACGCTTGTAGACAGAAGATATTCCGTAGAGGGTGCCATCGCTACCAAAGGTCAACGAACCTGTAGGCCCCGCAGCTTGCTGGCCGGGAAAGCCGCAAAGAACCGAGTAGTTCCAGTCGGTGGTGCCTTGGCGGGATAGCCGAAAGATGGAGCCCTCAGAGTAGGGCCCGTCTGCGGACGCCGTTCCGTAGATTCCGCCTTGGCCGTCGAGAATGACAGGTCCCGTCGGCAAATCTCCAGAAGCCCCTGTGAACCTAAAGATACCAATCTCATGCCAAGGCCATCCAGGCACCTTGGATGGCACCAGCTGGAACAAGGTTCCTCCTCCGGTTGGTCCGCCGCCTAGCGTCGTACCATAAAGATTCCCGTCGCGATCAACCGCCAGACCCGCACTCGGGGCTGCCCCGTCCTCCGGAGATCCTTGAAATCGATACAGTACATTCTCGCTCCAAGTGCTGTCGGCTGCCTGGGAAGGCTCAAGCTGGAAAACGGCGCCACAACCAACGCCCCCTGCTCCTTGGCAGCCTAATTCCAGTTGGCCGTATAGATACACACCTCCACCAAAGAATGTTGTTCCGTAAATCGCCCCGTCCTTGCCGAAGATTAAGCCGCCATTGGGGTTCGCCCCGTCGGTACCACCCTTGAAGCTGTATAACACCTTCTCAGTCCAGATGCCGCCTTTAGTTTTCGGCGGACTCAATTTAAAGATTGTCCCACAGTTCTGGTAGAACGGAGCATTGCAAGTGCCGAACCCTCCGCCGTACTCGGTCGCGCCATAGAGATTCCCTGCCGCGTCAAACGTCAAATTGCCAATGCCAAGGTCACCATCCGTTCCGCCCTGAAAGCTATAAATCGTCGTCTTTGTCCAGGTACCCCCAGGGGCATTCGGCGGTGAAAGTTCATACACGGACCCGCAACCGTCTACCGCACCTAGCAGTTGGCAGCCTCCCGTGCCGCCGTAAGCAGTGACGCCGTAAAGGTTCCCGGTGGCGTCCATCACCAGACCGCCGTTGGGCAGTTCGCCATCCTGATTATGCGTGACGCCGGTGAAGTTATACAGGATGGTTTCAACCCAGGCGCCACCTGGCTGCGCAGGCGGCGAAAGCTCAAACACCGTGCCGCAGCTGCCACCGATACACGCAGATCCACCGTTTCCGCCGTAAGTGGTCGAGCCGTAAAGATTACCTTTGGCGTCAAGCACCACTCCTCCGGCGGGAAGAGCACCATCGGCTCTGCCGCCTTGGAAAACATGCAGCACCGTGTCGGTTGCGGGCACCGGGCTTTGCGCTGCGGCGTAGCTCCCAAGACCCAAGACGGAAGCAAGTAGCGCCAAGGCGAAGAATATACGGATCGTAGGTCGTCTGGTTCTCATCAGCCACTTCCTTACAGGAAATAGACGAAGTGCGAGCAACAGCGAGAGCACTGCGGAGGAAAGTTTAGCATTAAAGTCTTCAACTTCTTTGAACAAATTGTTACCTCAACGGCCCGAGCCAATCCCGGTACTGCCAGGCGATTTTGAGACAGCCAGAGCACACAGAAACCCCAAACTTCAACAGCTCTTCATAAGAGACAACACCTTGATCATCAAGCACTTACAAAGTACTGAAATCACTGCAACGCGAGAAAAGCCTACAATCTGGGTTCCGGACTCGGGGATCACCTCGGAGGTCCTTCTATAACTCCCCTGGGATCATTTGGTTTACAGCCGACCGGTTTGTCTTTAGTTGTACAAGCTTGGGGAACTCACCAATACAAGTTCGACTATTTTCCGCTAATATGGTCACACATCTTGATTTCCGCAGCTTACTCAGAATGAGTAGTTTCTATAGATGCCGTCGTCGTCGGTGCCGGAGCAACCTAAGCCAATTGGCTCACGCTGAGAAAACTCGCCGCCCTCGCCATCTCGATCGAAGTCGGTTATGTCGATGATTTCCTGTGTTCCAGCGAGGATTGGCATTCCGTAAAGCAATGCACAGTGGAAGCGGCTGAACTGTTCTCTGTCGGCCCAATAAATAGTTGCAGCAAAGGACGGGACTGTGAGCGTTTTCCGGCTTTCCCCGTCGGGCAATAGCTGGGTAGAGACAGTACTCTGCGCGGCTACAACTGCGAATACGGCAATACAAGAGTCACTTTGATTGCTAACCAGGAAAGTTTCATGGGTGCTACCGAGCACACGTTTCTGCACGAGATACGGGAGATTCTTGAATACATTTTCACGGGCCAGGGTTTCCCGACCACCAACAAGGAGGATTTAGAACAGCGAGCGGAGGGATTTGCCACACTCGTTCGAATGAAGGCGCTCCAGGGCACCTTGACCAGTTTTATCGAAGGCTTATCGGAAATCACTTCCACACACTGGGCGATCGCTGCATTCGCACCGACGGCGGCGGGAGCGCTGGTTTGTTTATTGGGATGTGCTTATTTTCCTCAACTTGAGCGTTTGGCGGACGCGCAATCCCGTTCCCGCCTTGGTGCACGTGCCTAGCGTTCTTCCGTAAGCATCGGTTTCCCGACGTCCCAAATCCTCAGGTGAACGGTTTCTGCGGTGCCCTACCGCGAATTTCAGGCGCATCTTGCGAAACGCCTATCAAGACTGGGGCAAAAAAACCGTCTTGGCACGAGGCCCGGTTAGCCGGGGGACAGCTGGTGGGCAGAGTGGCGCGTCACATTCCATGACTCGCCACTCTGACCGTCGATTCAAGCAGCTGGGCAGTTCGTAGAACGTGGTTCGTCTCCAATCGTCCCCCAGTCCGTTCCACGCTCCGAAGAATCCGACTGCCTCGCCGAGCGTGTCACTTCCAGAAAATGCCTCTGGTTATGGGATAACTCGTCGACATCGGTCTCGCCTTCTTTTGACTTGACTTACCGCCCGAACGGAGTCAGACTCTGCTCGTTGTAGGCGCTGCTTGGTCTTTGTTCACCTCGAATCAGGCAGCGTGGGAAACCGGCATTTTTCGTTCTCTTTACTTTGTCCGAGCTTTAGACCCCAGGGGAGGTACAGATTATGAAACGCGCCATAGGTGGAATCTCGCTTGTGCTGGCAGTGTTGGCCCTCGCCGGCTTCATCGCAGGACAGGTACAGAAAACCAGCCAAACCGCGCAATTGAATCCAGCCACGGGTGCTCCGCCACCGTCGAACCCCCTGAAAGTCGCGTTGCTGAAGTGGTACACGGCCAATACGGTGCCGACGACATTCCCAGTCGGCGACCAGCCAGAAGGAGTTGCTTTCGACGGCGAAAATATTTGGGTAGCGAACAACGGAGCCAATTCAGTCAGCAAGCTGAGGGCAAACGATGGGGCGCTGCTCGGCACCTTCAAGGTCGGTTTTGCTCCGCTCGGGGTCGTCTTCGATGGAGCAAATGTCTGGGTAACCAATGAAGGCGACGCGGACATAACCAAGCTGCGGGCCAGCGACGGAACGGTCCGGGGTACGTTCAGCGTGGGAGTCCAACCGGAGTTCCCCGCCTTTGACGGGACGAACATCTGGGTGCCAAACTTCGTGGACGGCACGGTAACGATCCTGCGTGCAAGCGACGGTAAGAAGATGGGGACGATTTCGACCGGCGGTGCTTTTGCCGCAGCCTTCGATGGAACTTACATGTGGGTGACGGGCACAGCCGGCAACACCGTGACCCGGTTTCGACCGGACGGTTCGAACGCCGGGTCGTTTCCCGTGGGTTACGTGTCGGAGGGAGTGGTCTACGACGGTTCGAGCATCTGGGTTGCCAACTACGAAAGCGGTACGATCACGAAACTGCGGGAAAGTGACGGCAAGCTGCTGGGCAACTTCAACGTGACCGTTGCCCCCTCTCTGTTGGCGTTCGACGGCCAAAGTATCTGGGTCTCGTCACCCGACCAAGGGGTTGTGGTCAGGCTGCGGCCTAGCGATGGAGCCCAGTTGGACTACTTCGGAGCTCGCGTCTCGCCTGCGGGGATCGCGTTCGACGGGGCTAATATCTGGGTTGCTGCTACAGGCAGCAACATTGTCTATAAGTTCTAATGTCCTTCAAAACTGACACTACTAGGTTCCTCGCCATACCGAGGAGAGGAGTGAATATGAGGAAAGCTCAGGTTCGGTTGGGAGTATGTGCAGGAGTTTTCATATTGTGCCTCGCCGTAGGCTCCGTTTGCTGCTCTGCTCAAGTGAACGTTGCCACTTGGCACAACGACAATTGGCGCACTGGTCAGAACGTAAATGAGACCGCGTTCAACAGCAGCTCGCTCAGCGACACCAACTTCGGGCTGCTTTGCAGCATCTCCCTGAGCGGGATCACGGCGACACCTTTTTCCGACCAGGTCTACGCTCAACCACTCGTAGTTGCCAACGCAGGGGGCGGTATGACCGTCTATGTAGTCACCCAAGGGGACTATTTGTACGCTTTCAACGTGCCCGCCAACCTTACGACCCAACAACAGTGCAATACGGTCATCAGCACTGCCACTGCCGTTAATCTTCTCTCCGCGTTTTCTGGCGAATATCCTGTGGATTGCTGCTACGTCGGAGGCGGACAGTGTGGGACGGTTGCTCCCACAATCGGGATATTAGGGACTCCGGTAATTGACACGGCGACTAGTACGCTGTATTTGGTCGCCGAGTCTCAAATAGGCCCGAGCAGCAATTACAACCCGGGAAACTGCAATTCTTCCGCGATGCCGAGCAATTGGGTCCACCGTCTCCACGCGTTGGACCTCACCAGTGGTCCCACCTATCTAACGGAGAAATTCAGCGGTCCGGTCCAAATTCAAGGAAGTAGCGGCGGACAGACATTTAACTCACGAGAGATTATCCAGCGTCCCGGCTTGCTAGGGCTGCCCGCCGGGATCGTCCCCGCAGATGCCACGGTTTATGCAGGCTTCTCGATGATGGACCGCAACTCGCAAACTGCCTCGCCAAGCGGGTGGGTGTTCGGTTACAAGGCTAACAATCTCGCCGCCACCGGCTACCCAGAGGTGTTCGCCACAGCCCAAGCGCAGGGCGCTCAGGGCGCGGGTATTTGGCAAGGCGGTGCTGGCCTGGCTGCTGGCAAGGACAAATACAGCAACACTTATCTATTTCTCAGCACCGCCGACGGTGACTTTGGTGTCGGCAATTCAAACTATGGCGACAGCCTGCTCAAGCTGACCCCCGACTTGAGCACCGTGTCAGGCTACTTTACTCCGACAGACCAGTTCTGGCGGAAATGCAACGACCAGGACTTCGGTTCCGGTGGCACAGTACTGATTCCCGACACCCTGCTTTCGTCCCCGAATAACTATCTTGCCATCAAGGCGGATAAGGAGAACTATTTGTGGGCTTTCGACCGGTCGAATCCCGGGGGGTTTAACGCGGGAACCTGCTACCAGGGGCCAACCTGTTCCTTGGCAACGCAGTGTGCAAACCAGAGCACCTTGCTTCAGTCATTCCAGGTCACCACTAAAGGCCAAGCCCGGAGCAGTCCTGCCTTCTGGTATGGCCACGACTCGACCAGCAGTGGGAGCCTATACTTCTCGCCGACCTTCGGCCCCCTGAACAAATACGACATCTCTGCGAGTTGTCCTCCGGGGCAGGGCGGGCCGATTTGCACCATGCCGGTCACGTCCAGCGTTGACCTTGGCTACCTGGCTACGCCTTCAGTTTCGTCTGGTCCATACAATTCGCAGAGCCAGAGCTATCCGAACGGTATCGTCTGGGCAGTCGCTGGCGACAACTCTCCTCAGGGTGGGAATCCTGCGGTTCTGTTCGCCTTTGACGCGAATACCTTGAACGAACTCTATGACAGCAACCGATGCGTAATAAACAGCCAGAAGGTCGACCAACCTGGACCAGCAACCAAAATCCCAGCAGTTCCGACTGTGGCCAATGGGTATGTTGTAATCGGCACTCAGACCGATGTCGATATTTACGGGAATCTCACGCGGACATGCGGCAATTGAGGTAGTTTGACGAGGTACTCCGCGTCGAACAACTGCTCGGGGGGCGGGTTCATCTGCGGTCTGGCCGCCTCGACTTCCGAGAAGCTGGGCTATTCCGTGACACCATCAGTCTCCGCAAGCCTGCAAAGCGGAACTTACACGAACGGCATTGTCTGGGTAACTAAGGATCTCTCTGCTGTCCCTACCAATAACTCAATCATGCTGAAAAAGGAGCACTGATCTCCAAGTGGAACAGGAGGGTGAACCCCGAATTTTGCCGAGATTGCCAGACAACTCGCTTGGTCCCATCGTGGTTGCGCAGGAAGACCGCTTTGGCTGATTAGCCGTTGCGTATATAAAGAGGATACGGAGTCCCCTTAGGCCGCCCGTCGTTCGTATCGATGGTGAAGGCCTCCCACCTGCGGCAACGCCACCACGCGACCGAGTTCACGGGGTTGGATGGCGCGAGGGATGGGGGCGTCTTTGTCAAGTGAGAGATGGGTGCGCGACTGCTCGTAATATTCGAAGTAGGATTTCAGAAGTCGGCGCAATCCAGAAGCGTGCAGGACGATCACGTGGTCCAGGCATTCCCGTCGAATTGAGCCGATCAGGCGTTCGACGTAGGGGTTCTGCCACGGCGATTGTGGTGCTGTGAGCACTTCACAAATGCCCATCCGGTTGGCTGCTTCGTGAAACTGTCCTCCATAGCTGCCGTCGCGATCGTGCAGCAAATAGCGCGGCGCACTATCCCAAGGAAAGGCGTCCACGAGTTGCTGAGCAACCCACGCTGCCGTCGGATTCGCCGTGACCGCGAAGTGCACCGGGCAGCCGGCGGTGATGAGAAAGGACGACGAAGACAAACAGCAGTCGGAAGCTAGCGGTTGGAACCACAAAGAAATCGGCAGAAACGAGGTCGGTCAGGTGGTTCTTCAGGAATGTTTTCCACGTCTGCGAGGGCGGTCGTCGTCTTCGAATCATGTACTTGGCGACAGTGGATTCGGATACCTCGATGCCCAGTTTGAGCAACTCACCGTGGATCCGGGGAGCACCCCAACCGGTGTTGGCCACGCTCATGTGCCGGATGAGGTCGCGCACTTCCTTGGGTAAAGCAGGACGACCGTCATGGACTCGACTCTTCCAAGCCCAATAGAGGCGGAATCCTCTTCGGTGCCAGGCGACGACGGTCTCGGGCTTCACGATCAGCAAGGCAGAGCGCCAGCTAGACCACAACCGCGAGATCCAGACCCAGAGAACACGATCACCAGGCTTCAGGCGAAGCCGACGGTTACGGTTGGACCGTTGCAGTACGAGAAGTTGATGCCGCAGCGCCAGGATCTCAGCGTGGAGCGCAGCGCGAGTGCGCAAGCAGTTTCGTAGGGAGTAAGCCAGACAAAAGAAGAACGCGAGCATGGTTCCGTCAGGCTAACCCGCACGAGTAACAAACTCAACCGTTTCAACAACAACGGATTTTCTGGTAGGGACAGGGGACTAATCGCAAGCTTCGGCCAAATGTGACGCGCTTCGATAAGATTCTGACCATTACTTTGGCAGGCCGTGGACTTGATCTGCCAGGTCAGGTTCTGGCCCGTTGTCGACCGAGGCGCGGAACACTTCGCGCTATCAGATATGCCAGCAGCAGGCTTGCCATGAGAGCGGTGATGTATGTGGCCCAAATCAGTGCAGTGGCATCTCTCAAGGCGTGATTCCCCAGCGCTGCGATGGTCACCACCGGCAGCAACGCGGTCGAAGCTATGAATAGGATTCTTGCGGGAAGCGATCGGTAGACGCCAATCCAGGCTACATCCCAACCCGCGTCACCTTCCTTAAGTCTCGGTGATAGCTCGTGGAGATGAATCCAGAGATACAATTGGATGCCCACGATCAGCAAGATTCCCCATCTGGTCGCTTTTTCCACCGGAAATTTCACGCCGAATACCTCAAAAGAGTCCGTCTTTGGTTTGGAGGCTTCCTCCTGAAAGTTCGAGGAAATTGCCTCGAAAGACTTGTCCTGGAGTGTCGCAGTGGCTTTGTCCAGGTTGGAAAACGAATCAGAAAAGGCGCCAGATTTCCAGTATGGGCGAGTCCGAATGAGTGCCGGTTGAACATTTAGAGTAATCTGGGAGATTAGAACTGGCAAAAGAGCCTGGTCTTCACCGACTTGCCACGAAAGCACAAACATCCCAGGCGACACCTTGAGCAGATCGGCGATGCTTTGTTGCTGTTTCTGGTCGGTCAGGGAAATGTTGGGTGCTTCATAGCTGCCGCTTGGGAAATCAATTTTTCCCAAATGGTACTCCAACACTTGGTTTGACCCATTCCTCCTCGCGAGCAAGATCTTTTCACCGGTACGGTTTGTGCTTGTGAATGACAAGACGATCGGTCGGCGATCCCAGAAATCCCTGAACTCCCGCAGCGAGGATGGTTTCTTGAATAACACCTCCTTCCATTTGTCCCGATAAATCATGTGTCCGGCAGAGCCGTTGCTCGCCGGGAGCAATATCGCCATCGCTTCGGACATCACGCATATATGGCTGTTCAAGAGAAAAGCATTTTCAAGTGTGCCGCCCGCAGGCATATACATCGGGCCTGCGGAGTTCAGCCCCAGGCTACTGAATACGTTTTGAAATATCTCTTCAGTATTCCAGCCATCAACCGCTGACTTTATTTCTTGAAGCTGGTACTGCGCGGTCGTCAACTCGAGAGGCTTCTTGAATTGGATGACACCGACTAACGCTAAGCACACTCCTACCAAAGCAAAGTGTACGGTTCGAATGTGCTCTACAAAGTCGGCTGACCAGTGGGGAGAGTTCTGTTCGGCAGCGCGAAACACCAATAGGTCTCCTTGCTCAGGCTCGGGGTCCAACCATCCGTTTCACTCGCAAACCTACAACGCACGAAGCCTATCACAGTCTTCCCGCGGGAAACATATCTAGCTGAACAGAAATCTCCTTAGGGTTTCAGCCTTAGCACTTTGGGGCCGATAAACAAATGAGGTTTAAGAACAATAGCGACGTGCCGCGCAAAGTTACAGTGGTGTTCTTTTGCACAAGACACCACTGCCTGAACCGAGATATGAATCGGAGTCATGATACACGATCTACCGCTGTCGCTGGAGTCCAGAACTCCGCTGGCTTCAGGGATGTACTTTCGTGCCTTGAGCTTTGGAGTAACGACCGTATACGAATGCTGTCACTCGTCAAAACCTCTCGTACTCATACGCAAAGGGATCTCACTATCTTCTCCGATATGCGGAACTCCACGCCCGACCTCAACCTGGATACACTGATACACTATCGGGAATAGCTCAATTCTCGCGGGCGCTCACACACAGAGAGGCGCCGGTCGCCGATCTCTGGGGTATCGAAGTTTATGTTTTGGGAGTCGATGCTGCCGATAGGTCCATCGGTTACTGGCAGACCTTGCGTGACTCGTGGACGCTGTACTTCAAAGATGCTGGCGCCGAACTAAGGAGTTTCACGGTTCTCCGCGAGACACCACGGCCTCAGATTCAGCCGTAGTCGCTGCAAACCACAGCCTCACTAGCACACGAAGATTTGACAAATAAACACTTGACTTTGATTAGGTCATGCTCCACAATCGCGCACACAGTTCGGTTTTCTGAGGGGGGAACTGAGCCGTTCCAAGGAGGAGCCGATGGCTCGCTTTGCGGTTGGTATCTCCCTCTTTCCGTCAGCCGTATGCGTCACGAAGCCCCGAGTTTCGGGGTTAGTTGCTCGAATTCTTAGCCGAAGCCGCGGCAAATGCCTCGTCCTTCTCGTTGCCTCTTGCCTCTTCTGCTCCCCCTTCTGCCGCGCACAAACAGACCCCATTTCTGAGCAGGGGCTGAAGCCATTTGGCTCGTATCATGGCGGCGATATTGACGTCGTCAGTTTGATGAACGGCAAACTCGATCTGCATGCTCCCGTGGTTTCCTATCCGCAAAGAGGGGGCAAACTGCAAATGGGGTTCACCCTTCGCTACAACAATCCTTTGATTTCTGTGACGCAGTTGTGCACTCCTCTTCCCTGCCAGTACATCACGACTTTCTTACCCATGGGAGTTCAAGTGTTACCCGACTTCAAGATGGCTCTCACCGGCTACGTGGCGAACAATAAGGATGTGACACTGCTTCAGTTGGTTGACGGTTCGACCCACGAACTGGGTACACTGAGTGGCACAGTGAGCGAAACGCTCGATGGCACTGGTTACCGTTACGATAGCGGTTCCGATACAGCAACCGATCGCCAAGGCGTCCGCTACACCGGGGCAGGAACGACCGGCCTGATTTCCCAACAGGACCCCAACGGGAACGTGATTACAGCTTCAAGTTCTGGATGGACCGACAGTATCGGCCGCGTCATTCCTAATCCTCCTAGCGCTGGCGCCACAAACACGTCCGACTACTCTAATTGCACCGGCTCGCAGCCAACAACCGGGGCCTACAACTGGACTATTCCTGGACTTAACGGAGGTTCCACAACCTATAAATTTTGTTGGGCTGCTTTCAGTTTCGGGTTTCCCGTGCCGGGGGTATATGGCCAAAATTATTCGGGAGGGGCGACTCTGTTGCAGAGCCTCGTTTTGCCCAACGACCAAGCCTGGACTTTCGAGTATGACAGCGCTGGTAACCTCTCGACTCTCACGCTCCCAACTGGTGGCACGATCTCATACACCTGGGGCACAGGCCAAATGTGCGGCAACCCGAGCCACCTCACTACGTATTTTCGCGGAATCGGTTCTCGCAGTGTCAACGCCAACGATGGCGCTGGGGCCCATACCTGGAATTACGCATTGAGTGGCGTGCAAATCTATACGACCAATCCCGGTTACTTGAATTCCACGGTCACTGACCCGGTCGGCAACAGTTCGGCTTATTACTTCGGGGCGCTGGGCCCGTGTGAGTTCTACGAAATTCAAAGAATCGACTCCGACGCTGGCTCCAATACCGTCCAACAGATATTGACTACGTACACCACGTCCGTCGATGAAAACGGCGCGCAGCCTGGCGGCAACCAAGGAGTCAACAA
>Ga0207153_1196_pt1 | contig 11975 bp, 8 predicted proteins | sample Alteio_BWMinHeat_27_FD_153580 | JGI IMG/M metagenome (GOLD analysis project Ga0207153, IMG submission 153580) | Enriched cells from forest soil in Barre Woods Harvard Forest LTER site, Petersham, Massachusetts, United States -... | ecosystem: Environmental > Terrestrial > Soil > Temperate forest >...
TCCCCAAACGGCAACCGCTATAGGAGACCAGCTTGTGGTTACACCGGATCAGCCAGCCTTTACTCCGCAGTATCCGGTACTATCCGCCGGTAATACGGTTGGCAGCAACACCAGGCAGGAAGGCCTGGCTGATACTTATTTTACAAGTTGGTGCGCCATTCAAAAAGGCACGCCGGCTAATGCCGATATTGTTTACCATGCCCAGTCACAAGGTGCCGCTTTATTTTCGTCAGGGATGGATAGTGTACCTACAGAAAATAATTTTCTTGGTTATTATCCCGCAAACTCGGGCATAATTTCTAAAGCTCCTTCATTAATTTCATTTCCTATAGTTGTTTACGGCAGCGATATGATATTGCCGGAAGGGGCCGACCCACAGTTGTTTGAACAACAAATATTAAGCCCAGCGCGCCGCACCATTATTGCCGCCGCACTTGCCCCGGCTGCTGAACATGCTGTATTACAACGGGCCGGCAAATTTAAAGGATAACCATAATCAGTTACCAAACCGGAGGGTAATACAGAATCGGTGGGAGAAAAATTAGCTGAAAGTGTTTTTCCGAGAAAAGCGAAGTAAGTATTTAGCCCCCCGGTGTTCAGCAAATCAAAGGGGTACACACTGCATGACACAAGATAAAAGCTGCCTGTAACGCCGTCTCCAAAAAACGGATAGCTCAGTTCCCGGATATTACCCGAAGTAGCGTCCGGATAAAAATATTTCATTTCCACATCGAAATCTGTCATTCCGCGATTGGTATCAAACACGCATTCAAAAAGCATTTTCCCCATGCCCCTGCCAGTAAGCGGGATGGTAAAATTATTGAGAATATTGGCGTAACTATTGGCAGACAGATCGTTATTACAGGCTAATTGTGCCGATCCTAAAGGAGGCACCTGTGGTACAGAAATACTGAAGATATTGTTAGTGGTATCAGCTACAACAACCGTTGCCGAGCTCACAGATACTGTTAAAAAATTATTGCCGAGGTTATAGTTAAAAGTTGACAGCAGGTTATAGCTACCTGCCCCTCCGGACATCCACAATGTAGCGGCTTTTCCTGTTATTGGCGCCGTATCCGGGTTGTTGAGCCAACAAATACCAGTTGAAAAATAAAGCGGAGCGTTTTGAGCTATATAGGCCTGGATATTAGCAACAAAATCTGCACCACTAATAGTGGGCGCCATACCGGCGAAAATATAAAAACCGGGAAACTGCAGGGTTTCATTAAAATTCAGCGCAGTTTTGCTCGTCTTTTGTTCTGCACCGAGGACAAAAGCACACCAACAATTTCCACCGGTGGACACAAATAGGTCAGGGCTTCCGGTCCCTGTATTGCTGAATGAAATATCGGGCATGAAATTGTTTTTAAACGCCAGCAGGCGCTATTGTTTTATGTACCATCCTACTATGTCTCCTTTAAATACAAATGAGGTTGAATTAGCGGTATAGCTAAAAGACCCTGCAAGCGTAGAGACCAGATCAGGATTGGCCAGCAGCAGCGTAACAGAGCCGGTAGCTTTACTCAAACCCACCTGCACATCGAACTTGTATATTGGTGATAAAGCGCTAAGTGTTCGTATCCCTACAAACTGACTGGAAACAAATAATGTGCATTGAACAGCAATCGGTCTGCTGGCCAGTGTATAATTAATAACGAGGTCGCCGAATTGGCGGGAATTGCTTTCACCTGGCTTGACAAGCAATACCTGCTCTACTTTAGGTAAAGGCGTTTGCGATTGCGCGAGGTTTAACCCGAACATCAGCAAAAGTAATAAGAACAGGCGCTTCATATTAGCTTTTATAGAAGGCTATAGTTACCCGCCTGTAATGCATGTGGCCTACAGGCAGGTAACTAATTGCATCAATTAGCTATGTCCAGCTGCAAATAGGTATGCTGAAAGCTACTGGGTTTTTGCCAAGTGCATCAGTTGCAGTTCCGCTACAGGTTACTGAACCTTGCGTAATGCCAAAAGCCGGAACAAAAGCAATAAGGGAAATGGCAACGGTTTGCAAGCCTGCAGCCATATTAAGATTCGCGTATTGCGGTTGCATAGGAGAAAGCACCACTGTACCCATAGGACCGGCAGCAGTAGAAAAAATAACCGTAGCAACTTGTTGTACGCCTACAATATTAACTGTAGTACTTACCAACACACCATTGCCAAGCAAAACATTTGGGTTTGTAACGGGATATGCCATTGAATTAAGTATTTAGGTTGCGCGTACTCTATTATTGGCTTTTCTGCTTTCGCCAGTATTTTGTTTATTGAACAAATCAAAGCTATACTTTATGTTTCGAAGAAAAAAAAAACTCCATCTATACAATAGTGCGATTGGTGTAATAAAATAATGGCGCGAAAGAAATGAAACTCAGAAGTCTATAAATCAGAAAGGCCCCGACACTCGCTGCCCGGACCTCTCAACCTAAACCTTATCACAATGATGGAAGTATCCACTTGCAATAGAAACCAAATATAAAAAATCGGTTGCAAAAAACGCAACAAGGTTTACTAAAAAGACTAAATATCGATGAATAAATTGCGTAGCTCAATATTATTCGTCTATTTAATAACCTTATTAGTGTAATATATTATATATAACTGCTGTAAGAGGAGCTTTTAGTGGCATCCTGTGCAGGTGCAATATCACGAGCCGGTGCTTTCGCGGTCAGTTGCTATTCCAGTAATTAGTGCGGGTCGTAAATACTTATCCCGCGTCGGGTTTTCACGGCCTGCCGGGTCAAATACGAATACGCGGCCGTTTGGGGCGTAGGTTAACCGGCGGACTTGCAACGGGAATTTCCGGAACGATATTAACAGTCAATACCCTGTCGTAATATTTTGTGCCGTTTAAAGCGTTGATTATGTTTTCTGCACCCTCCATGCCGGTTATTTCAAGGAAAGCTTAGCCTTTGCATATCCGGGTTTTCTTGTCCCGAACAATTTTAATAGTACTCACCTCGCCATAAGGGCCTACCAGTTGTACCAGTTCCAGTTCAGTTTTAGTTAGTGGGAAGCCGCCAAGAAACAGTTTAACCATGCCCGTAAAATAAGAAAAAAAAATAATCCAGAGAATTCAGGTGCAACAACAATTAAAAGCACCTGTTTATATCAAACAGCGCAAGCGCAGTATTGAACGGTTTCGGGGCATCCGTATCAGTAAGACAAATTTTTCAACCTGACAATGGCCAATAAAACAAATATGGCGGGCAACGTTTGCCGACTTTGGATAGCATTGTGATAAGGTTTAGGATGACAGTTTAAAGATGCATCAATATTTTTGGATGGCTAATAATATTCATCTACAGAAAAACCCAATTGGTGTAATAAATTATTTGACGGTTTTGCCGCGCTTTTCCCTGTTTTGACACCCGCCAGCTGTTTTTTACACCAAAAGGCTATATTGTATAGATAAAAATAAAGCTGTATTTTTAGGGGCGAATACTAATTAACCTAACAGACTATCACTAATATCCATATAGATAATAACATATTCGCATAAATACCTAAACTCAAATTTCATATTCCCCTCACCTTGTGTGCTTAAATGCAAACCTATCACTTTTTTGAAGAATGCCTGCTTAGAACACCCGGCTTTTCGTATAAAAGCTACTCCCTGGATAAAATAAGCGATGCGCTCACTGATCCCTATTTTCAAGGTGCGCTGTTAGTAGCCAGTCCTGTATTATACCACCAGTTGTCAAAAGCAGCCTTTTGCTTTGACCAACTTAAAGAGAAAGAAAAAAACTCGGTCATTAAATATTTTAACCGCATTTGTTACCGGCCTACCCCTTTCGGCCTGTTTACTAACTTTTCCGTTGTTAGCTGGGGGAAAAAGGAGCCTATACAAATCGGCGCGCAGCAGGTTCACCTGTCCAAAAGTTTTAGCGTAATATATCCGGAAGCCCAGGAATTGCGACGAATTGCGAATATTAAGGAGTTGCAATTCAAGATTAACAATTCCGTTTATGAATATGGTGAGGAACTCCGATACATCGTATCAACAGTAAATAAGGAAAATACCGCTTTAGAATTTTCTGTGCAATCATTAGGGCATCTTCCTTTATTGCAACGGTTGATAATTTTCTGTGCGACAGAAAAATCATACGCGTTACTTGTTGCCTATTTGCAGGATACAGAGCAAATGGATAGCGCCGACGCGCATTCTATGCTGATCCAACTGATTGATTTGCAGTTTTTAACTGACCAGTATCTTCCCAATATCACCGGTGTCCCCTACCTGCAACGCGTATCGGAATTACCAAGTGTGTATCCGGTCGAAAACAAAAATGTTATTAATATACCCGCAAATATATTGACCGGCGACAGTTACCACGTTTTAAAAGAATACGTTGATACAGCCGGTGATGTATACATAAACAGCAGGAGCGTGGCGGTTGGAAAACTCGATAGCAATTACCAGGAGGATTTGCTTTCTGCAATAGATTGCCTGGGTGCATTAAGTAGTCACCTGGTGCCGGATAACGAGCTAACAAGATTTGCCGACTTTTTCGAGCAAAAATTTGATAAACAATCCGTGCCGCTGATGCTCGCTCTTGATCCGGAAACCGGCATAGCGTATCACAACATGGCAACCGCCGCTGTAGAAAATACATTTACAGAGGACATTGAATGGGAGCAGAAACAGGAAGGTATGTCCGCTGCGCCCTGGTCGGCTGTTCATAGCCTGCTCTTGCGGAAATGGCATGAAGCTAAGAATACGGGCGAAAACGTAACGATCACTATCACCAAACAGGACTTAGACGAACTTGAGGCCGTACCCGGCACAGCCCCAGCCCCTACAATGTCTGTTTTGTTCAGGATTACCGAGGAAGGGCTATTAATTGAAAATACCGGAGGTGCATCAGCCACCTCGTTAATTGGCCGCTTTACCCCTTTTGATAAACGGCTTAGCAAGCTGGCAATAGCGATAGCCGAAAAAGAAGCCCGTAGCAACCCCGGCGTTATTTTCGCTGAAATTTCTCATGTTTGCGAACTGCATAGCGCCAATATAAACAGGCGGGAAAACTGTTACCAATACGAAATTCCGGTGCTAACTACTGCCGGGGTTGATGCCGAAAACGTGATCCCGCTAAACGATTTATGGGTTTCTGTTGAAAACAAACAGGTCATCCTATACTCAAAACAAAGACAACGCAGGGTTATACCGAGATTGAGCTCTGCTTTTAACTATACACGTAACAATTTAACCGTTTTTAAATTTTTATGCGATTTACAATACCAAGGCATAAGTACCCGGTTTAAGCTGGATTTAGCGGCTTTTTTTCCGTCGCTCTCTTTTTATCCCAGGGTAGAATTTGGTCGAACTATACTTAGCCTGGCAAGCTGGCTGATCAAGGCTAAGGAGCTGGAACCACTGTTTAAAATTGACCGCGATAGGCAAATCGCAGCGTTCAGGCATTTCGCCGCCCAACTCACTTTGCCTGTTTATATTGCGCTGACGGTTAATGACCATCAATTGGTGTTTAACCTGGAAAAACAAGAAGATATCTTTTTCTTCCTTGACACTGTTAAAGGGCAGGAGGAAATCCTGGTTAAGGAATTTTTACTACCGGGAACCACTGTAAACAATCCACAAGGCCCCGTGGTTAACCATTTTATCGCTTCCGTTTATCATAACAACCAGGTGTACGAACCGTTTATTCCAGCGGAAGCACCTGATCACAAGCTATCCCGTTCGTTACCAACAGGAGGTAAATGGTTATATTACAAGATCTATTGCCACCCCGCCCGTTCAAATGAATTATTGGCTGCCCCAATTTACTCCATGCTGGAGGAGCTAAAAATCAAACAGCTGATAAGCAGCTGGTTCTTTATCCGTTATAACGATCCCGATCATCATATTCGTCTTCGCCTTTTAATAAGGCCCGGGTGCTTCGGGGAGGTTTTAAAATTCACCACCGCAGAATTAGGCGAGCTTTACCGCCTGCTAAAGATCAGCGACTACAGAACCGCAATTTATGAACGGGAAATGGAACGGTACGGCTTCGATAAGATTCAGTTGTTTGAGCATCTTTTTTATAAAAGCAGCAACTACGTTATTTCCTACTTCAAGGCATTGGAAAATGGCCCGGATCTTCCTGGGCAAGCGGTGATGGCATTCTTTACGGTACGAAACCTCTTATCTGCATTTGGCCTGGAGGGCATAGAAAGGATAGCGTTTCTTGAACAACGAGCGGGTTATTTCCTGGCAGAATTTGACGAAACGCCCAATATTAAGCACCAGTTAGATAATAAATATCGAAAGATGTATCCAGGCCTTGCGAGTTCGTTTGCAGCAGTGGTTCCGGCTTTGAAGAAAGCAGGTTTAAATAAAAAGCACCTGGAGTTGATAAAGGCCACCCGGAATTTTCCTTATAAAGCAGCTAACCCGCCGGCCGAACAGCTAACCCTTTGGCTGGCCGACCTGATCCATATGCATTTGAACCGCTTGTTTGCAGATGAAGCCCGGAAACAGGAGCTGATTGTGTATTACCTGGTGCTTAAATATGAAAGAGGTTTATATGCAAGAGGGCTAAACCCGGGCTGTTAAATCTACCGACAGCCAAACCGTATACCTCGTTTCCGTTTCGGTTACTTCCAGTTCGTAACGTCCCTTATAATAGTTGTCCAGCCTTGCCCTGGTATTGTCAATACCAATACCCCAGCCTTCTTCCCTATGTGTGGATTTTTTCTTTTCATTACTTGCCTCCATCTCCAGCACTCCGTTTCTAAATGCAATTATAATTTTTGCCGGCTTTGCCGGATCTGTTAAATCTCCGTGTTTGTATAAATTTTCAATAAATGAAATCAATACCAGCGGAATAATCTGCGCAGTACTAAAATCACCGTCGAGTGTTAGTTCCACTTGTAACCCTTCATTGAACCGCAGTTGGTTTAGGTCAACCAGGTTTTTGACATGGGCAATTTCCTTGGCAAGCGTGACTTTGCCGTCGATACTAATTTCCGAAAGGGAATACCGCATCATGTCCGATAGAATAATGATGGCTTTTGCCGCAGTTGCTGAAACTTTGCGAACGGAATTATAGATAAAATTCAAAGAGTTAAACAATAAGTGAGGGTTAAGCTGAGATTGCAGGTAGGCATTTTGAGCCTGCATCAACTGGTTGTCTTTGTCTATATTTTCTTTTTCCTGTTTTAGCCTTGAGTTTTCAAGCTCAAAATTAAGCCTTCGCTGGCGTGCATCAGATACCGCAAACCAGTAACCGATACTCAGGCCGATGAAATATATCGCGCGGTAGATATGCACCAGTAGCTTCAGCCATGAACTGAAGAAGGCCCCGCCTCCCGGAATGTTCATGGTATCGAAAAGCAGGATTAAGCTGTATTGTATAAATATATAGCATACAATTTCCAAAACAAGCAGCACCAGGATACCCACAAACCGGTTTAGGCGATAAGCGAAGATGTAATTAAAACCTGCTGCATTGAAGTAAAACAACCCGATGTTAACCAGGTAATGAAGCGCATAATCCAGTACGCTGCTATGCCTCACCGCCGCCAGCGACAGGTATGACATTTCATAGAGGATGAAGATTCCCCACACCAATACATGTTTCCAAATATTTTTCATTTACAGCGGTATTGACGGTACTCCTTCACTTTATTTCATCTACCGAAAAGGGCTATTGGTGTAATATTCCCGTGGGCGGATTATAAGCTTATTAAATTAATGTGCTTATAAATATAAACGAAAAAAACATGAAAAACTCAAAAAAACCCCAAATTGATTTAAACGCAAAAAAACTATTTAACTTCAAAAAATCTCCAAACAGCCTGATGGGATTGTCAACCGGAGACCCGACTACCTCAACGGTAATATCGGTATCAACAGTTATGGCGCGTTACGGAAAACGTTAGGAAAACAAGGCGCAGTTAACTTTAATTGCGCCTTGTTTTTTTAAATGTGGGCTTAGTGTTATATTTATAAAAATTATACTTCATGATAAAGTGTTATGTAATTGATGATGAGTTTCATGCGGTTGAAACCTTGAGTGATCTCATTACGTCGATACCCGGATTAACCCTGGTGGGCCATGCCACAAATCCGCTCGTGGGGCTTGAGTATATTACATCCTCCTCCCCGCCTGATCTTACTTTTATTGATATCAATATGCCCGAATTATCAGGCATTGAACTGGCTGCGCTCATCAATCCGTTCACTACAGTTATTTTCACTACTGCTTATGAGAAATTTGCAGTAGAAGCTTTTGAAAAGGATGCCCTTGACTACTTGCTAAAACCCATCAGCAGGGAGCGGTTCTTAAAATGCATTACTAAGTTCAAAAAGCAGCAGGTTAAAAACAACAGCCACCCCGAGCATGACTATTTTTACATTAAAGGTGATACCAAGGGCAAGGTGATACGCATTAACATCGGCGAAATCACCTACATTGAAGGGGCGCTGAATTACATTATCATCCACACCACTGATGGGAAGCACAATATTACCTACCTGACAATGGGAGAAATACAGGCATATCTGCCCGAACATAATTTTTCGCGGATACACCGTTCATTTATCATCAACAATCATAAGATAAAATCCATAACAGATAGTGACGTAGTGCTCATCAACAATATGACACTAACCATAGGCCCGGTTTACAAAGAGCCTTTTTTTACCAGGGTAAACAGCACTGTTATTAAAACCAAGCGCATTCACTAAGGCTGTTTACCCCAATCATTATGGCGCTATATTTTAGCAAAACAAGGTACTCCCTTATCGTGTTATTTATTTGAACACATGAAACTTCATACCTATTTCAAATGCACCGTTGGTATAACTGCTAAGGCTGCCTGATTCAAAATTGTAATTAAATATCAGCATCACGGTCTTTAAATCAAGGCCCACACCTGCACTTATGTTTTGATTGGTATGGTACATTAGCTGTACGTTTACACCATAATTGGTTATTCCTAAGTTTACTCCTGCATCGAATATATTGTTATATCCCTTTACTATCCGGTAGGCTGCCAGCGGCTCAAACGTGAAAGCGTTGTATTCGCTTGCCAGGCCAAATTTGTACGCTACTGCTCCTACAAACTGCAACTGATCGGCATCAAACCTGCTGTCGGATGTTTTTAGTAATGTGGCGCTCAGGTTGGGTAATGTGCCGCTTATCAGCCAATGACTATCGGTGTAGGCTGCACCTATATCACCATCGATATAGGGTTTCAATTGGTTGTACTGCGCTATCTCTCCATCTGTCGGATCGCCTTGTACCCTGCTGTAGTCTACCCTTGAATTATTCATTCCCAATGATAGCCCAAAGCTTAAATGCTGGTCGTTTACCTCGTTCAGCCGCAGGTGGTAGGCATAGCTGCCTACTATTCTTGTAGTGCGGATTATACCTGATTCATCATCATTGACATTAAGTCCTACACCTACCTTATCGGTTGCCGATATATCGCCGGTTAGCTCTGTTGTTTTTGGCGTGCCCGGGAAGGCGCTCCATTGCTGCTGGTAATTGGCATTAATGTTTAATCCTTTGTTTATGCCGGCCAGTGCCGGGTTAAGCAGGTACCTGTTCTGGTAAAACATGGATTGAAATGGGTCAAGCTGTGCCTGGCTTTTGAAGGCCAGTGTGCTTAGCATAACCAATACCAAAATAGCCTTAGTTATTTTACCGTTAAGTATATATTTTCTTGATTGCATTGTCTTTGTTATATTATTGACTTAGTAGACTATTAGGTTATTTTGCATTTAGTATGGTTATGAACCCCCTTATTACCGGCAGGCCATCACCCAGGTTTATTACATAATAATAGGTACCGCGTACCAACGGTGCATTATTTACTGTTCCGCCCCAATCATTATTATAACCCTTTTTGGAATATACTGTCCTGCCGCCACGGTCATAAATAATTACCGAGTTATTTGGGTATAACTGGATATCTTTAATTATCCAGCTGTCATTCTTACCATCTCCGTTCGGCGATAATATATTGTTTGCCACTACCGGTATGGCAAGCGCATTCCTGGTTATGGTTATACCATAGGTTATTTTGGTTACGCCATCCTGCGCGGTCACTATTACGGGGATGATAGTTGTTCCCTGTACTACTGCGACGTTATTTGATGCGCTTCCGTTTGGTACGGCATTACCAAAAATGGCTGCTGTGGCCGTAGGGTCAAATGTTGATGTTACCGTTATAAAGTCTGTGGTTACCGGCACCGATAAAGTGTAGCTTGTAGTGCCCGGCGAAAACACCGGTGATAGTGTACCCCCGTTAGTGGTAAGTCCCGAAAGGCTGGCATTGTTTAAGGCAGTTACTGTTAAGGTGCCGGGAGCATAGCTAATAGCATAATTTGCGCCTGCTGCACCGCTTGCTATTATAGGATAATTCCCAGGCTGACTGCTTGTAGTAGCATTAGTAGCTACAGTTGCTGCTGTTGCCAGGCTTGCAAAAGTATCGCCGTTTACAAAGCCACTATAACTCACTGTAAGTGCCGGGTTAGCTGTTCCGTAAAGCCTTGACTTGTTATCTGGCGTAATGGTTAACGGCGCCTTGTTTACAGTTAGGGTTCCGGTATTGTAAATAATGGTATAACCCGGTATTGTTACTCCCGAAGGGGTAATTGTATAGGTACCCGCTCCTGATGTTGTAGTAGCTGTAGTAGTTATTGTTGGCGGTGTGGTTAATATTGCAGGGCTATCGCCATTTACAAAACCGCTATAGGTTACTGTAAGCGCAGGGTTGGCTGCACCATATACCTTACCCTGGTTATCGGCTGTTATGGTCAGGAATACATTACTAATTGTTAGCGTGCCTGCCACATAGCTGATAGTATAATTATTGCTTGCTGCACCACTTGCTGTTATTGGGTAACTACCTACCGGCGAATTAGTCACCGCCGGGGTAGTTAAACTTGTTTGCGTGGTTAAGCTTGTCGCGTCATCGCCATTTACAAAACCAGTGTAACTGGCGGTTAGTACCGGGTTAGCTGCTGTATAGGCTTTGATCTTATTATCAGCCGTAATGGTTAATGCTGCTTTGGTTATCGTTAACGTGCCCGGTATATAGTTGAATGTATAGTTATTGCTTATGCCGCCACCTGCAGTAACCGGGTAAGTGTTTACCGGCGAACCGGTGGTTGCCGTGGTTATAGCTGTTGGTTGCGTGGTTAAATTTGCAAATGTATCGCCGTTTACAAAACCGCTGTATAACACATTCAATGCCGGATTAGCGGTACCGTACACTTTTGATTTATTGCCGGCAGTTACGGTAAGTGCTGCCTGGGTTACAGTTAATGTTCCGGGTACGTAGCTTATGGTATAGTTGGCATCTGCTGCTCCGCCTGCGGTTATTGCATAAGTGTTAACTGGGCTTGCTGTTGTTGCAGTTGTGACTACAGTTGGCGCCGTGGTAAGGCTTGCAAAGGTATCGCCATTTACAAAACCGCTGTAGCTGGCTGTTAAGGTTGGCAATGCCGCGCCATAAGTCTTACTTTGGTTATTAGCCGTAATGGTTAATGGTGCTGTACCTACGGTTAATGTACCCGCTACATAACTGATAGCATAGTTGGCACCCGCTGCTCCGCTTGCTGTGATCGGGTATGCCCCGGCCTGGCTGCTTGTTATCGCTGTAGTTGCTATGGTTGGCTGTGTAGTGAGACTCGTTGCATTATCCGTACCAACAAAACCGGTATAGGTTACGCCCAAAGTCGGGTTAACCGATCCATAAACCTTGCTTGCATTATTAGCAGCGATGTTTAGTGTTGCCTGTGTTATTGTTAAGGCTGTTGTATTACCCCCTGCCTGCGTAAACAGGTAATTGGCCGAACTTAAGCCTGTACCGGTTATTGCATAGGTACCAACCGGGGTATTTGCCGTTGCTGTAGTAGTGAAACTTAATATTCCGGTAGTTGAGTTAGCCTGGTTGTCTGCGCCAACGAAACCGCTTATTGTTCCTGTTAAGGTTGGATTGGCAGCTCCGTAAATTTTGCTTAC
>Ga0207153_1198_pt1 | contig 11836 bp, 10 predicted proteins | sample Alteio_BWMinHeat_27_FD_153580 | JGI IMG/M metagenome (GOLD analysis project Ga0207153, IMG submission 153580) | Enriched cells from forest soil in Barre Woods Harvard Forest LTER site, Petersham, Massachusetts, United States -... | ecosystem: Environmental > Terrestrial > Soil > Temperate forest >...
ACCATCGACCGTCCTGGGTGCGCCGGATCTTGACAGAAAACGGCCTGGCCGCGCCCGAAGCTATCCGGGAGCCAAAACTGCCACGGTCGCAAAGACCATGCACACGTTGCGGACATCTGAAGCATTGTCACTGTTGGGGAAAAGCGCCCCGGCGACACGTTCAAAACTCCGCACTGGGAATTAGCAACTTCATTTGCCCTCGCGTGCCCCATTGCAAGGGCGTGATCGAAGCGGCACCAGGGCAATTCACCAACTGCAGTTGTGATCGCTTCACCCTCACGGTGGAGAAGAAGCCCAAGAAGTCTTTCGGAGCTGCAGCCTAAATGAACTCGCAGCTAGAACCCGTCTTGCAGGCCGCTCGCACTTTGCCAGCTGAAAGCCTGCCCCGGTTGCTGGGTGATCTGGAGGAAGTGCGCGCCGTGGCCTATGCGCGGCTTGCAGCTACCCCAGCCCCGGTGCAGCCTGCGGATGAGTTGTTGAACATCACGCAGGCTGCTGCGCTGCTGAACTGCTCGAAGGACTTTCTCTATAAGACGAATCTCCCATTTGTGAAGCACCTGGGCCGCGCCCGGCGGTTCTCCCGCAATGGCATCGAGGACTACCTCCGAAAACAAAAGTGATATTGTGTGCTTGCGTGCATGTGTGTATGTGTGTATGATGGTTCTGAGGAGCATATCCCATGAAGAGAACCATCACCCATCGCGCTCTGCTGGCGCGCCTCAATCGAGCACTCAAAGCAAAATCCCAGCAAGTACGACGTTCCCGCAAGGATGGCCGCGACTTGGCCAACTTAGGCGCGTACTACGTCGTAGCTCGCAACGGGGTCACGGAACACCATATCGACTTGGAAGAATACGGAAAAAAACTGGGGCTGTTGGCCGATTTTGAAAAGCTGGAAAAGGAGAACTGATCATGACAACGCGGGGGCAAGGTCGGATTTTCAAGCGTCCGGGCAGTCAGAAGTTTTGGGTAGCGTTCTATCTGCGCGGCAAACAGTTTCGAGAGTCAACCGGCACCACGGACGAGAAACAGGCGCTGCGCTTCCTCAAGCATCGCATGCGGGAAGTGGGCGCAGACCAGCTGGGCATCAAGAAATTTGTCACCCCGACGCAACAGCGCGTGACCGTGCAGCAGCTTTTGGATGCGCTCAAGGTCGATTTCAACCTGCGCGGCAAAGACTGCACGCGGCTGGCCAGCAACCTGAAGCCAATCGAGGAACGCTTTGGCGATTACCGGGCTACCCAGCTCACCAGTGCTGACATCGACAAGTGGGTTGAGGATGCGCTGCTGCATGGTCGGCGCAAGACCAGCAGCAAGCCCGCCCGGCCTGCATCGATCAATCGATCCCTGCAGCTGCTGAAACAGGCATACAACCTTGCCGTTGCGACTGAGCAACTGACCAGTGCGCCGCGCATCCGACATCTTTCGGAAGTGGGCAACGCCCGGCAAGGCTTTTTCAGCGCGATGGAATTCCGGTCTGTGCTCAGCAACCTGCCCGCCTACTTGCGGGATTTCGTCTCGTTTGCATGGCTCTCAGCGTGGAGACCAAAAGAAATTCGTAGCCTCACCTGGCTTGATGTCGATGGTGACGTGATCAGGCTGCGCGCCGAAAACGCCAAAACTCGCATAGCGCGTAGTGTGCCCCTGGTGGGTGAGCTGGCGGAAGTGATTGCCCGGTGCAGGCTGCAAATGTCAACGAAGACGACGTTAGTCTTCCACAACAACGGTGCGCCGATTGGCGATCTCCGCAAAGCCTGGCGCACGGCCTGCAAGCTGGCGGGTGTACCTGAGAAGCTGTTTTACGATCTGCGCCGGTCAGGCGTGCGGGACATGATCCGCAGTGGGGTCTCACAGTCGGTCGCTATGAGCATTTCTGGGCACCGCACCAGCTCGATATTTTCTCGCTATAACATTTCTAGCGATCAGGACCAGCGCAAGGCGTTGCTTGACCGGCAAGACTACAGCGCGCGCCAGATCGCCAGCGCGCAACAGCTCACCACACCCACGGAGCCTGATGCAGCCGAAAACCCAGCCACGGAAAAAGTCACAGTTCAGTAAGCAAACCCGCACAGTACGCGCACAGTTGAGTAACACACGAGGGAGCCAGCTTTCCGGCTCCCTTTTAACTTGTTTATTTTCAGTAAGAAGATGGTGCGCCCTGAGAGATTCGAACTCCCGACCTACTGGTTCGTAGCCAGTCGCTCTATCCAACTGAGCTAAGGGCGCGGGTTTTCAGCGATAGCCACACGACAGAATGGAATGAACTGGCGTTCGCCCATCTCTGCTCAACTCGACCGCCTATGAGCGAACGATGCCTGTAGTTCACGGCCAGCTGAAAAATCATTGTAACGTCTGGAGCGGCGCAGCGGCAACTTCTTCTGCTGATCGTATGCCGACTGATCCCCTTCGTCTAGCCCGCGTCGGACGGCATGGGAATCGAACTCATGATGCGCGCGTTCCACTGTTCGGGTTTTAAAGTCAGCCCTTCACAACCGGGACCGGTTGAATTGGTGCCGCTGCCCCCGCCCTGCAACTGTTGAAAATTTCCTTTATCGTCGATCGACACGACGATCTCCGACTCAAACCATATCTCTTTCGGTTTGTTCATTCCTCCGAATAGACGGGCGATCTGTTCCTTGTTATCGGGAGCGAACCCACCCAGAAAGAGCTTGCCGCCTGAGGGGTCTTCGATGAAGCTCTCACACGCCGGGAACTGGTCGCCAGTGATGGTGGAGACAACCGTCAGCGTGTCCGCCGTGGGCGTCAGGGAAAACTCCCCGCGTGCATCAATGTCCGGTACGCCGATGCTCACCGGGAAGTGCTTGGCCAGTGGGTTGGGCGCAGAGTAATCGATGACGGCATTGACCGCGCTGCCGCTTCTTGAGACGGTGAGATCCGAGGTGGGCGTGCCGATATCTGCGGTCACTGGCCCGGCCAGCATCAACGGCCCATAGCTGGGATCGCACCAGACTTTGTTATAGCCCTTGGCAGCCGTGTCCAGCTTGACTTCGAGAACGGCATTCACCCGCGCCGTCGCCGTGCCGCCAGTGTCGAGCGAGAACCGGCGGCCGTCTCCGTGGTAAGCACCGCCGAACGTGACGCACGCCGCCGAAGGATAGGGAGAAGGAACTGCCGGCGGAAAGGGAATGCAGGTCGTACTTGGTGCGACGAACTGCCCAAACTCCCGCCAGGGTGCGAAAGATCGCATGTAGATTTTGTAGTTAGCCACGAGTCACCCCCTATTTGAATTTGTCGCTTGCCCCAAAAATTGGCAGCAATTGTACACCTGTTCGCGCTCTGCCCTTCGCCCGGAGTAATTCTTTCCCGCAGCAAGGCAATTCCTACCGTGCCGAAATCCCGATGGACTCTTATTTTGAACGATTTACGGATGGCAAGTCGCTTGCACTATTCAAGGCCAGACGAAGTGGCGCGCAACGGGGTGCTTCAGAGAATAACTTCGGCCAGAGGTTTTCTGTGAGCACCCCTTGCTTCTCCTCCAAGCGCAAAACAGCCCTCCCCCAGGCTGATCTTGTGTACCGCAATGCTTGTGTGGAGCGCCGCTTCTGTCGAGGCTTATGTGGGACGGACACTCCTGTCCGTCGCTCTTGAACTTGATCTTGCCCTTGGTCTTCGCAGTAATCCTGAACCAATCCCCTCAAGCCAGCGCCACCGGCTCCCGCACGTGGATTCCCGCGTTCCGCAACACCTTGGCGATCGCATCCTGTTTCATCCGCGAAGCATCCAACTCCAGTATCGCGGGTTCCGGCATCGGCGCTGACGTATTTCCATGAAATTCGACAAATCTCTACGTCCAGAGCGATTTACCGCGGAATATACTGACTTCAGCTGGCCTGTACGCTCGAACCCAAGTCCAGCGGGAGGAACGCCATGAAGGCTGCTCTCGTCGTGCTCCTTTTCGGAGTCGTCTCCGCATTTGCACAGGAACCATTCACCATCGCGGCCGCCGAAGCCGCCTGCGGCCCAAAAGAAGCTCAATTCGACGCCCAACCGGCCTCGACCCAGATGCTGACGACCCAGCCCATGACTCAACCCGAGGCAGGCAAGAGCCTGGTCTATGTGGTTGAAGTTTTCGAGAAGGCGATGAATCAATTCGCCCGCCCGACCTTGCGGGTTGGGCTCGACGGTAAGTGGGTCGGCGCCGCGAAAGGTGACTCCTATCTGTCCTTCTCTGTCGATCCTGGCGAGCACCATCTGTGCACGCGCTGGCAATCGCACTGGAAACGATTCTCCGATAAAGAGGCGTTCAATGGCTTCACCGCGGACCCCGGAAAGATCTACTATTTCCGCGCCCGAATCATTGAGGGCGAGGATAACTTTGCACTCGACCTCGAACCAGTAAACGGGGACGAAGGCAAGTACCTGGTCGCCTCATCTGCCGTGACGGTCTCGAAACCCAAAAAATGAACGGCGGAAGATGAGCCGTTGCCCCTCTCCATCTGGCTGGCTCTGTCTATAGTTTGTGTGGAGCACCACCGGTGCAGACAAAGCTTGTGTGGGACGGACACTCCTGTCCGTCGCTTCTGAAGTTGATCCTGACTTTATGTCCTGCCGGTAGCCTCTGACTTCCTCAAGCCAGCGCCACCGGCTCCCGCACGTCGATCCCCGCGTTTCGCAACAGCTTGGCCACCGCATCCTGTTTCATCCGCGAAGCATCGAATTCTACCCGCAGCGTATGCTCCTTGGCATTGAACTGCACCCGCCGGATGCCGTAGACCTCCCGCATCGTATCGATCGCCCGCAACTCGTTCTCGCCCGGAATCGCTCCGTAATTGAAAACCAGCTCCAGATAAGTCATGTGCTCCACCCTTCGGTATGATGAATTTGGATGACCCCAGCGCCCCGCCGGATGAATCCAATATAGTGCATTCGCGATCCAACGGAGCAGGACGTGACAAAAGAAGCGGCCGCGGAGCGGCGAAAGAATGCAGCCCACAGCGCAAGCTGTGGGTTACGCGCAAAGTTACGCGCAAGAAATCAGTAAGCCCCCGGAGGGGGCGAAAGAAAGGCCATCCCACGAACGCCCGAACGACCGACCCAATGACGATCCCCACCCCGACCGAGCGTGACCCCGTCTGCGGCATGAACGTGAATGCCGCGACAGCGAAACACGTCCACGAGCACGCCGGAAAGAACTACTATTTCTGCTGCGCCGGTTGCGTTGAAAAGTTCAAGTCCAACCCGCCAGCGTATCTCAACAAACCGGCTGCATCGGCCCTCGTGGCGCTTGAAATGCCCGCGGCCGAAAGCCGAAAGCCCGAAGCCGGAAGCCGGCCCTCCTACGTCTGCCCCATGTGCCCCGAAGTCCACGAGAGCAAGCCCGGAGCCTGCCCATCCTGCGGCATGGCGCTAGAGCCCGACGTCCCGCTGGCCTCCACACGCACCGAGTACACCTGCCCCATGCATCCCGAAATCGTGCGCCCCGGGCCGGGACACTGCCCCATCTGCGGCATGGCGCTAGAGCCGCGCATAATCACCACGGCGCAAGAAGAAAATCCCGAACTGCGCGACATGACCCGCCGCTTCTGGGTCGGCGTGGTACTGACCGCGCCGCTGTTTGCTATTGCGATGGGCAGCATGCTGTGGCATGGCTTCAAAGTTAATGTCGATCTAAACCTCAACGGTGTGCTGATCAATCTCCCGAGGATCGAATTCCTTCTCGCCACGCCCGTCGTGCTCTGGTGCGGCTTCCCATTCTTCCAGCGTTTCTGGACCTCCCTCGTCAACCGCAGTCCGAACATGTTCACGCTGATCGGCCTCGGCACTGGCGTTGCCTACATCTACAGCGTGGTCGCGACGATAGCGCCGCAAATTTTCCCCGCTTCGATGCGAAGCATGGGCGGATATCCCGACGTCTACTTCGAAGCCGCTGCCGCCATCACCACGCTGGTCCTGCTAGGCCAGGTCATGGAACTCCGCGCCCGCAGCCGCACCAGCGCCGCCATTCGCGCGCTGCTCGATCTCAGCCCGAAAACCGCGCGCTTGATCACGCCCGACGGTCCTGAGAAAGACATTCCGCTCGAACACGTCAAGCTCGGCGACCGCCTGCGCGTCCGCCCCGGAGAAAAAGTTCCCGTCGATGGTGTCGTGCTCGAAGGTCATAGTTCCGTCGACGAATCGATGATCACCGGCGAATCCATCCCAGTCGAGAAATCCGCCGGCAGCCAAGTTATCGGCGCCACCATCAACTCGACCGGCTCGTTCATCATGCGCGCCGAGCGCGTCGGCTCCGAAACGCTCCTCGCTCGGATCGTCCAACTCGTCGGCCAAGCCCAGCGCAGCCGTGCGCCCATTCAGCGCCTCGCCGATCGCGTCGCCGCGTGGTTCGTGCCCGCAGTTGTTGTGATCGCCGCCATCACTTTCATCGCCTGGTTCGCATTCGGTCCGCAGCCGCGCCTCGCCCACGCGCTGATCAACGCCGTCGCGGTGCTCATCATCGCTTGTCCCTGCGCCCTCGGCCTCGCCACCCCCATGGCCATCATGGTCGGCACCGGCCGCGGCGCCCACGCCGGAGTCCTCATCAAAAACGCCGAAGCCCTCGAGACCATGGAAAAAGTCGACACCGTAGTCGTCGACAAAACCGGCACGCTCACGGAAGGGAGGCCGAAGCTGGTCGGCACATCCTCTTCTAACCGAGACGCCGTCGACAATCTTCTCCGCCTGGCCGCCAGCCTCGAACGCGCCAGCGAGCATCCCCTGGCTGCCGCCGTCGTCGCCGGCGCAACCGCGAAAAAACTCGCCCTCTCCGAGCCCCAGGATTTTTCCGCTATTCCGGGTAAAGGTGTGCGCGGCACCGTCGAGGGACATCAGGTTGCAATCGGCAATGCATCTCTCATGATTGAAATTGGCGGTTTGACCAGCGGCTCGGGCTACGGCACGCTGCAGGTGAGAGGAGGGACGACGCTTCTGGTTGCCATTGATGGCAAGTTCGCGGGGACGCTCACCGTATCCGACCCGATCAAGCCCGCGGCCCGGAACACCGTGGACGAACTAAAGAAAAACAATGTCGGAATTGTCATGCTCACCGGAGACAATCGCACCACCGCGGCAGAGATTGCCACGGAGCTGAGCATCCAGGAATTCGAAGCCGAAGTCCTCCCTGAAGGTAAACTCGAAATTATCCGCAAACTGCAGCAGCAGGGAAGAGTCGTCGCCATGGCCGGCGACGGCATCAACGACGCTCCCGCCCTCGCGCAAGCCGACGTCGGCATCGCCATGGGCACCGGCACCGACGTCGCCATGGAGAGCGGCGGCATCACCCTAGTCAAAGGCGACCTCACCGGAATCCTGCGCGCCCGCAAACTGAGCCAGGCCACCATGCGCAACATCCGCCAGAATCTTTTCTTCGCCTTCATCTATAACGCCCTCGGCGTCCCCATCGCCGCCGGCATTCTGTATCCGTTCTTCGGCATCCTGCTCAGCCCCATCTTCGCCGCCGCCGCCATGAGCTTTAGCAGCGTTTCAGTAATTACCAACGCCCTCCGCCTCCGCCACGCCAAGCTGTAGAGATGGTCCCCAAAAATGTGGGACGGACACTCCCTTCGACTTCGCTCAGGGCAGGCTCTGTCCGTCGCCTTTGACGTTGTTTTTGAAGTTAATTTCCCAAGCCTAGAGGAAAGAGAAAGCAAGGAAGGGAACAGCGACAATGCTCAAACCTCAGTGGCCTGAAGTCCAAGGTCCGAAGTCCGAAGTCCGAAGTCAAGCCTCCTATTCCGGCTTCCCATTCTTCGCGCTGGAATTCGAATTCAGCTTCTTATGCTTGGCCGCATCTTCTTGGTCCGCCAGCAATTTGCGATGGTCCTCCGTCGAGGTGTCGACCGTGTCCAGAACATTGTTCAGAACGAACTCATACTGCCGAGCCTCGTCCGCCGGAACATCGGCCGCGTCCTTCAACGCGCGCAGTTTCGCCTGAAACTCCGTATCGGCGCCAATGATCAACTTCAGCGGCTTGCGGATATCGTCCTTGCGATCGACATAGGTGTCGATATTGTCGTTGAGCTCGTCGTACAACAATTGAAAGTCGTCGAGCAGGTCGTGCGTCTGCCGCGGACGATCCTTCGTCTTGGGATCGCTCCGCATATCCTCCAGCTTCACCAGCCGCGCCCGGGTGAACTGAATGTAGAGCGTCAGCCGTTTCTGCGGCTCCCAACTGGCGTCGCGGATCTGGTCGATCTCCGCTTGCGTCAGCGGTTCGCGATGGCGCTGCGCCTGCACCGCCGATCCCGCAGCCAGCAACAGAGCCAGGCACACACTTGACCGAATCAGGGAAGCAGTCATTTTGCGCCTTTCGGAAACATGGCCTTCAGCAGATCATCCCTCACCCGTTCCAGGCGGTTGATGGCGTTCCGCACCGGCGCCTGATCGTCATGCGCCAACGAGTGCACCAGATCGGTAAGTTTGCGGATCATGGTGCGCGCCGCGATCTCGGTTTGTTTTTCATGTTTGCGCGATTGAATCGAATAGTCGCGCGCCAATTCCGAGTAGGCCACTACATCGGTCAAAGCCGCCTCGCCCTTCTCAACGTCGGAGGCCGCGTATAGTTTGTCTGCCTCCACCAGCTGTTTCTGCGCGATCTGCACGCACAAGTGAGGCCGGTCCCCAATGCTTGCCGATGTAAGCCGGCCCTTCAACTCCTCGACCGTCGGCTCACCGCTGGGCGCCGCACGCGCGCTCACCACAGCGATCATCGCGAAAACCGTGATCGTCGCCCACCGCAATAAGTACCGCACCCCAAGCATGATCCCAGCCCTGCCCGCGAAATTATTTTTTCGGCTCTATGGCGATGAGCCGGTGTTTCGCCTGCCACTCCTGATCAGGATACTTCCCGTGAGCCATGTTGAGGAAGAGGTGAAAATTCGCCGCCGCCCGCTTGTAGTCCTTGAGGTGATCGTAGGCCGAAGCCCGCACGAAGTACGTGATCGCCTCCTCCGGCAGAAATTTCGCCCGCGCATCCAGCGCCTTGATGGTCAGCGCATAGTCTTTGTTCTCGCTAGCGGCAAACGCCAGGTCGCCATAAGCATCGCCCAAATCCGGCTTGAGTCTCACCGCCTCCAGGAGTTCCTTCTGCGCGTCGGCGAACTTCTTCTGTTCCAGGAGCGCCTTTCCCAGACTCTGGTGCAGCGCCGCGTCATTGGGACTGCCCGCCAGGAGCGCGCGATAAGCTAGCTCAGCCTGATCGTACTTCTTGGCAGTCATATACAAATCGGCCAGATCGCGCTGCAGCGAAACATCTGCCGGAGCCAGCTTCGCTCCCGCCTGCAGCTCCGTAATTGCGTCATCGTTCTTGCCCTCGGCCGCGAGCACCCGCCCCAACTGTATGTAGGCGGCGGCCTGCTCGGGCTGCGCCGCGATCAGTTTCCGTAACTCCGCCTCAGCCTGCGGCAGACGGTGGCTCCGCATATAACAATTGGCCAGCCCTGTGTTCGCATCGCTGGACGGCCCCAGCGCCAGAGCCGCTTTGTATTCACTCTCGGCATCCACACACTTGTGCTGCTTTTCCAGCAGCAGTCCCGCCGACAAATGAGGTTCCGGATCCTTCGGCTGCAACCCCGCCGCCTGCCGGTAGGCCGCGACCGCCTCGTCGGGCTTGGTCGCCTCCAGCACATGACCCAGAGAAAGCCACGCCCGCGCCTGGCCCTCCGCAACGTGGCTCGTGGGTTTGAGTTGCGTGGCAGCCAGCAGATATCCCTCAGCCTCGGCCTGCCCGGTCTTGGCGAGTTGCAGTCCCAGATTCAGATTCGACTCGAACACGTCCGGCTTCGCCGCCACCGATTTGCGATACGCCGCAATCGATTCGTCCCTCTTGCCCAGCCCATTCTCTACAAAGCCGAGTTCAAACCACGCTACATAATTTTCGGCGTCGTCCTGCACCACCTTGCGCAGTAACGGCTCGGCCGCGGCGTAATCCTGTTTCTGAATGAGATCTTCGGCCTTCGCAAGCTCGGGAGGAGTTGCCTCTTCCTCGGCAACCTTAGTGTGGTGGACCTTCTGGGCAGAACCCGGCTTCGTCCCGTGAGGCTTGCTGGAAGACGTTCCCTCGTCCTGCGACTGCGAATCCGTCGGCGTCGCCGGCGCATTCGCGGCCTGCGCGCCGGCCAACACGGACACCCACACCAGCAGCGCGGCGACCGCCAGCCCGCGAGCGACCATGAATTTACGAGCTATGTATTCACGCGCCATGCGACCGCGAGTTGCCATTGCCGTTCAGAACGCGCGCCAGATATTTTCCCGTGTACGAACCGGTCAGCTTGGCGATCGCCTCCGGCGGCCCCGCTCCCACCACCTTGCCGCCGCGGTTGCCGCCTTCGGGCCCGAGATCGATTACCCAGTCCGCCGTCTTGATCACTTCCAGATTATGCTCGATGACCACAATCGACCCCCCTGCTTCAATCAGACGCCGAAACGCAGCCAGAAGTTTGCTGACGTCGTCAAAATGCAGTCCGGTCGTGGGCTCGTCGAAAATATAGAGCAGTCGCCGCTTGACCCGTCCCTCACTTCCGTTGCTCCGGTTCGCTTCCCGCGATGCCGGCTGCAAGTGCGCCGCCAGCTTCATGCGCTGCGCTTCGCCGCCCGACAACGTGGTCGCCGACTGTCCCAGCCGCAAATATCCCAGCCCGACTTCTTCCAGTGTTCGCAGCTTCTCGGTAATCTTTGGCGCCTCGGCAAAAAACTTCAGCGCCTCCTTCACCGTGAGATTCAGCACCTCGTGAATATTCTTGCCGCGGTAGCGCACCTCGAGCACTGTCGGCTTGTAGCGCGTGCCCTTGCACTCCTCGCAAATGAGCTCTACGTCGGCCAGAAACTGCATCTCCACCGTAACCGTGCCATCGCCCTGACAGGTTTCGCAGCGACCTCCCGGGATGTTGAACGAAAAATGTCCCGCCCCGAGCCCGCGCTTCTTCGCTTCGGGCAGGGAAGAGAACAGATCGCGCATGGCGTCGAACGCCTTGATGTACGTCACCGGATTCGACCGCGGGGTCCGCCCAATCGGTGACTGATCGACGAGCACCACTTCCTCAATAAACTGATCGCCCTCCAGACTTTCCCAACTCGCCGCCGGCCCAGTGGCTCCGTTGCCAGTCAGCTGTTTCGCCTGCGCCAGCGCCCGGTACAGCACCTGATGCAGCAGCGTAGATTTTCCCGACCCCGAAACGCCAGTGATTGCCACGATCATGCCCAGCGGAATGCTGATGTCCACGCCCTTCAGATTATTGGCGCGCACACCGCGAATCCTGATCTGCTGCGCCCCCGGCTTCCGTCGCACCACAGGCGCTTGAATCCGCAAATCTTCCGAAAGATATCGCCCGGTCAGCGAGACCGGATTATGCACAATCTCTTCGTAAGTCCCCTCGGCCACGAGCTTGCCGCCATTTTCTCCGGCTCCCGGCCCCAGATCCAGAATCCGGTCCGCCGCCCGCATGATGTCGGGATCGTGTTCGACCACCAGAATCGTGTTGCCCAGATCCCGCAGATCATGAAGAATTTTGATCAGCCGGTGCGTGTCCCGGGGATGCAGCCCAATCGACGGCTCATCCAGCACATACAGCGTCCCCACCAGCCGCGATCCCAGAGAAGTCGCCAGCTGAATCCGCTGCGCCTCTCCGCCCGACAACGTAGACGACAGCCGGTCCAGTGTCAGATATTCCAGCCCCACATCGTTCAGAAATCGCAGCCGCTCGCGAATCTCGCTCTCTTGCGGACTCAGCTCAACCTGCTCAAAGAATCGGAGCGCATCCTCAACCGTAAGCGCGCACACCTCGCAGATATTTTTCCCGTTGACCCTGACCTGCCGAGCCTCCAGCCGCAGCCGCGACCCGTT
>Ga0207153_1090_pt1 | contig 11804 bp, 7 predicted proteins | sample Alteio_BWMinHeat_27_FD_153580 | JGI IMG/M metagenome (GOLD analysis project Ga0207153, IMG submission 153580) | Enriched cells from forest soil in Barre Woods Harvard Forest LTER site, Petersham, Massachusetts, United States -... | ecosystem: Environmental > Terrestrial > Soil > Temperate forest >...
TGCTTATCATTCAAATAAATGGCCATATAATCATCGTGCGCATTCTCAATAAAATATGTTCCTGTAGCAGGAGCTCTTAAGCGGCCGATCCATCTGATGGCACGCTGCGATGGCACCGTAACATCAGGTATATACGGAGAATTATCTACTCTAACTGAATCGAGCGCTGTAGATGCGAAGTTTGAATAATCAGACCCCGCAAAGTATTGAGCAATTAGTCCTGAAGCAGTTGTAGGATTCGGGATACCTACATTACAATTATCCAGGCTAAACTGGTTAACCCCATAGTTTTCTATATATTTTGGGAAGCCCGCATTTTCCGCTTCTCCGGCCGTGAGATAACTGATCACCTGTGTTCGTTTATCACGTTGAGGTTTAACAAGGCTATCTGTAACCGGCAGTTGCCCTATAAGATCTTTATTCCTGTACCTGTTTAAATAATTGGTTGCAAGCGTTACAGATTGATCGCTTGTCTGGTAGAGGTTCATCGCTACCACATCCTCATTACCAATCGCATCATAAAAGCTTTTCTTATTAATTGCCATCTCACCCGGATTCCTGAAATAGGCAGCTTCAAATGTGCTGTCGGAATGTTTGAACGCGATATTATTTCCTATTTCATTATAGCTGCTCCATGGGCCATTCTGGGTAACACTGCTGCTAAAATCCACGTCAGCCCCCACATGTACCAATGAATCAAAACTCAGATCCGTTGACAGGTTAGCGGACCCATCTCTTGTATGCATTGAATGATCCGATAAATAACCGATATCACTCCTACATGACCTGAACATCCCTCCCGTTCCTTCTCCGGTTATTGAAAACACGTCATACGTGTAACTGGGAATACCGATATTAGGAACAGCAGGAGTAGTATGATACGGCATGTCCTTTTCGGTATTAAAATCAGTTAAGGCCGCCGTATTACTTGCAGCATCTTCATAATGAAGATATCCGTACGCAGGCATGTAAACCGTTTGATCCTGCGGCGCTATGTACTGGCTGGATGTATAACCACTGATACTATGGGTTCTGGAAAATGCCCAGCCTACTTTTCCTAACTGCACTTTGAAACTGAACTGCGTAGTGGTATAGGGCATAGTTATATCCGGTGTAAATGAAGGCGTGCAAAAAGACATTTTCCCCGAAGGAATATTTTCTTCCTCAGTCGCAGAAACTATTCTCGCTATATCATTGCCTTTATCATCCTGATCCAAAGTTTGTTGTTTATACTGTCTTAATCCGGCACTCAATTGCAGACTTTGTAACCCTGCTCTTGAATTATAAGGAGCAGATATGGACAGACTTCCATTGGTACCGGCCTTATCATTATTCTCACTTACATCTATATTTGCTGAAAGCGTAGGAGTAATTGTTACGCCGGTTTGTGAGTTATTAACCACTGATAAATTACCGGTAAAATGGCCCCCACCATGGGCTGCACTTTGTAAACTTAAATCGAGCCCGTTTTCGGTTCCCCACCCTTTATAGGTATTATGAAAAAAGCCGATGCTCTTACCTAAGGTCAGTTTCAATTTTCCAAGGTTAATACCCAACAGCTCATCATCCTGGCTATATGTCCCACCGATCGTTTGATTTCTTCTTATAGATTGCGTTTTAGTAATGGTATCCTGCCCATCAAAATCATCCGGCACGCCGCGCATATTACGGGTAATAGTGCCGGGGTTAATATTCCATCCCAAGCCAACCCAGCTTGCTTCCTGATCCATAGAAATACCGCTGCGATAAGCGATGTTGATAGGATAACCGCCCACATCCATTAACGGAATATTATAGGAAAAATCACCAGTGAATTTGTCTACCATATCCGAACTGTTAACCGATTGAAAGGAGGACATCTCAGGTTGACCGGGGCCCGGACCGTCTGACCTCTTAACTAGTAAAACCGGGTAATTTAAATGAGGGGCGTTGCTTTGAACCTTTACAGGTGTACTATTTTTTTCTTCGTGATATCCCCTTTCCAACAGGGAATAATTAACAAGATCCTTAAAATTGGTATAATGATAATTCTCCTCGCCTGAAGTATAGGTAGCAAGATTAATTTCAGCGGATGCCGAAGACAACAGTTGAGCATAAAAGATCATGAACAAGATGCACGCGATCCGCTTACTGAATTTATCTGCTAAAACCTTTATCATTTAATTTCCTGTTTAAAAGAGTTACTCCTTTTATATTCTTACTTATTCTGATTGCTTATAATAAATTTTACATTCCAGTTCTCTCCTCTTGAATTAGTAAGTAAAAACCGGTATTGGGTATTTTTTGCCAATTGTTTGCTCAACGGGAGATCTATATAATTTGTACCAGGTTTCAACTTAACTGTTCCTTTATCTATTACCTCATTCTTTCCTTTGCTCAGATCTGTTATCGTATAGTTTACGATCTTATCATTTACCTGGTTATCATATTCATACCTCAATACATCATTACATACGGACAGCCCGGCTTCATTCTCCCTGTTTAATTTCACATACGATATATCAACAGGTTGCTGCGTTGCAGGAGGATTGGTGCTAATACTAAAATCCCACACCGGTGTCTTGGCTGCATAGTTTTGTCCATCCTGTGCTACTACCTGCCATGCATACCATTTGCCTTTTTCAAATGAAGGATAAGCACCTGTATAATTTAAAAAGCTTCCCGTTACATTCAGGTCCATATAAAACGGGGCGTTCAATTCTATTGCTTCCTCAGGTTTTTGTCCGGGCAATATTTCCGCCATCATTATTTCATAATGTAATTGCTGAAACATGACAAGCGGAGCCGGAGCCTGCCAGCTAAAACTTGTTGGAGCTGCCTGCAAAACAGCACTATCAGCAGGAAAGATCAACACCGGGGGACTTAATGGCGCTACATCAAAAGGTGTACACGCTTCTGCAAGATCAGCACCTTCCTGTCCTATTAATTTAAAACACGCCGTATAATTTCCCACCGGAAGAAAATCATCTGTTTTGTCTCCTGAAAAAGAGAAGTACGTATACTGAATCGGCGTTAATACAGCATCATTCAATTGTTTTGCACCTTTATCCAGTGTAAAACCTGCTGAAGTAGCAGACAAAACTTCTGTCCCGCTATTTCTATCCTGCAGGCTCAATACAATATAACAGCTAGCCGAAGTACTGGAACTGTTTACAACCACCATATTCCATAACTGGCTTTTCTGGAACATCCCCGTCTCAGGCAATAGAGACTGAAGCGTTATCTGTGCCATGCACCAATATCCAATGAATTGAAATAATATAAGAGTGACTGTTTTTTTCATGCACTTTATTTAAAACTCTCTATTATATGTTATACGTCCAAGATCCACCGGCAAAAGGTTACCGTTATAAGACGGTAAATACACTTTGTCGTAATTAAATTGAATGGTTCCAAAATGATTTATCAGTATGCTCATTCCTGCTGTACCCCCCAATAATGTCTGTTCATGATTTAGCCTGGAATATTTAATACCTCCTGTTAATGTTAAGATCCTTTTATACGGGTATGTAACCAGGGGCTCCATTGTTACCAGGTGTATCAATGCCTGGTCGGTAACAGTAAGGTTCCCCTGCAACATAAATGACGACAGGTTTACACTATGCGTTAAACTAAAGCTGCCCGCATTGTAATAACTGAAAGCTGTATCTGATTGGTTATTGTAAAATTTAGTATATACCGCACTGGTGGTCATATTTAACGATGCCGCTTTATAGGAATAACTACTGATAGCATTGAGTGTATTGTACCAGCTTTGATAAACAACATTATTGCTTCCTGTAAATAATTGTGACGACGGATAATAACCAATAGAAACAAAAGGATAACGAGGCATTGCCAGCGATACCTGCACTGCTGTAAATACGCTTGCGTTTGAATACCCCGGCGCTGTTAACGGACTATTAAAATCATTTTTTCTTACTGATGCGTCCACCGTTAATTTTTTCTTCCACAATAACTGGTTCACATGGAACAAATAGGCATCCTGTTTTACGTTGGTAGCATAAATAGTAAAAGACTGAAATGCTTCTCCCATTTTACGATAGCCGCCATCTATTTTAGTATTTGTTAACGGATAAACAGATTTAAAATTTACAGCCCATGCAGCATTTACGTTCATGTTAAAGTTGAGTACCCTGCCTGCTAATCCTTTTAACTGCCCCGGCGCATATGCATCTTCGTAAGAAGAGCGGGCATATTCGAGGCTAACCGAAGTGTTTTTATTAACGACCCGGGTAGTGGAAATAGAAGCGCCTGCGACCTGTTGCGTAGCTGCAGAATCATTAATGCCCGTAGTATTTAATAAAGCCTTGCGGCCAGTGTACATAGTAAGTATCCAATTGTTCTTATTTATTTTTCCAATACCTAAACGAACTAATGTTACTGATTGGGTTGCAGCTGTATTATTGTTTAAAATAAAATCCCTGAACTGGCTGTTTACACTACCCACGGCAGCAGCAACATATAAATTGCCGGGATTCATTTCTATATTAAATCCATTCAGTGAAATATTACTTACTGTAAGTGGTGAGTAATTGATCCAGCTTCGTCCTATGCCAATTTGATTGACCGATAGTAAAAATTTTTGTGCCCCGGAAAGACGGCTGCGTTCTGTAGTATCATTTTTATCTATATAATCATTTACAGACTGCGGATTATTGAGCTGATTGATATTTCTTTTGACGAGCGATACGGAATCCGTTAATTTCTTTTGAAAGAGTAGTATTTTATTTTCGTCCTGCACAACCTGTCTCTTTAATGCATATATACTGTCCTGTGCTTTTGTAATCTTCGCCTCATCTGAATCAGCGTTATTCTGCAAGCCGGAAGTACTATCTATTGGATGTAATTTTGATGCGTTTTTATTTTTGCCGGTAGTTCCATCCAGTTTCGACCAATCCCATATATGTTTAGATTGAGCGATACTATCAGCCTGCGATCTTGCCTGTTTATATAATTTTGCTTCCCGTGCTTCGATGATGGCCTGCACCAGGTTTTTATTGCCTGATCTTTGTTCCAGGCTATCGAGTTCTTTTCTTTTTTGTGCATAGATCGCATACAGGCTGTCGTACTCCCTATATAATCCTTTTGTAAATGGAGTTATACTTCCAAGTGAATCAGGGTTGCCTGATTGCTGTAGTACATATTTTTTTGATGGGTTTTCCAACAGCCCCTTATCCAATGAACTGTCTGCATCTTTTCGCAGATCATATTTAACCTTTTCAAGCATATCTGATTGCCTGTACTGAACACTTATATCAGAAGCATTACTGAAGTAAGGAGAGTTGGATCCCCTATATGTAAACACTGCTCTAAATGGATATTTTCCGGCAATATCTCCATCCATAAAAGTTTGCACGGTATGTTGTACCATGCCTGTTTGCTGAAAAGGTGTATCTATATAACTGCGGTAATTAAAATTGTACAGCACATTGCCATGAATATTCAGGAAATCTTCCTTCTGCGCAGTTCCTATATGCTGTTCATACACTTGTATATGCTGACGCTTTATATAAGTCAGTCTTGTGCCCCTGCATGCCCCGCCTGTTTCAACAACAATAATAGAATCATTCAAAGAATGATAAGGATGTGCGAACCCATATCCATGCTGCTGCTTTGGCAGTAACACAGTTTCTTGCTGCGCAAAACAAAATATGGAAGAGGTTGTCATCATAAATAATATGCAGTACTTAATACAATGCATCCGCGGTGCTTAATTATTTTTCTGAATAAGCTTTTTTAAATCATCAATTTCTTTTTGCATATCCTGTAATTGTTGATTTTGCGTTTCCAGCTCTTTTATCTTCTGATCCTGGTCCTCTATTTTTTTATTCTGATCAATTATATAAAGGGTAAACTCTTCCATCTTCTTTACCAATATCGTTTGGTTATCTCCTAAATCGATTCCTTGCTTTTCCATTTCATCGGCAGATGGCATGCCCGGTAAATGTTTGTTTTCTTTGATATAGGTTGCTACATCTGCGAGTGCAGGTAAATTGTAATCATCATTGAAGACGTAATCCGGCCATGCGGTGTATAGTTTTGTTCGCACTCTTGTAAAGATTGCAGCGCCATTGACCGCTAATAAATAACCGTTTACTTTGGAAGGATCAACAGAACCGATCAGCAGTTTATTATTTACCTGCACATTACCGATACTATCTACTATCATGCGGGTAGTATCATTGGTTTTAATAAGCAGGCTTGTATTATTTGTGGTTCCCAAAAAGCTACTGCCGGATGTTGGGGTATTGCCGGATAATGACCAGCCTGTAGAACCGGAAGACAAGCTATTCCATGTACTTCCATTATAATATTTAAACGTATTTATGCTGTCGTCGTATACCATCAATCCATTGGCCGGATTATTAATGGCAATTACTTTAGAAGTTAACATCCGTGGTAACAAAACACCTTGTGTTGTACTGTTAAGTTGCAATATTGAGCTCGAATCCTGAATCTGAGCAATAGAACCTGCATCATCCATTAACAATCCCGTTGGTGATATTAAAACCTGGTTACCTGCAGAGCCTCTACCACTATTACCCAGGTAAATATTTCGGCCTATGAAATACATATCTCTTTGTTGATTAGAATAATGATTTTCAAATGTCACTACATCTCCTTGCGGTACATTAGATCCTCCAATATTGCCTCCATCCAATGCTGGAATTTTAGTTATATCAAAAGCGTAATAATCCCCATCATCATGATAATCAGATATCATTTCTATTTGAGGAGTTGAAGAGCCATAAACAGCTCCACCATTAGATATAAGTGAAAGAGTAGGTCCAACCGGATGAACTGTTGGATCTATATTATTAAACAATGTCAATCCTGCGCCATACATTGTTACATTTTGCAAGCTATCTGTATAAGTAGCTAGCTTCCCGTCCGTATAGGTTCCAAATCCTGTATTCGAAGTTGTTCCAAAAATATTATGCCCGGTATTACCTGTCAAAGACCAATTTCCGCTACCCGTATTTGTACTCAAGCTATCCCATGCACTACCATCATAATATTTAAACAAATTAGCTGTACTATCATATGCAAATAATCCTTTTGCCGGGCTGATAATGGAGCTTATTTGTGAGGTTGTTAAGCGGGGAATCAATAAACCCTTAGTTGTGGTATTTAATTGTAATAAGGCGCTCGTATCAACTGTTCCACCACCTACTAAAACATGACCACCAAAATAATTTTGTCCCGAGGGTGCATAAAGTGCATAGTTATTTGTGCCGGCTGTAGATGCCGTATCTATATATAAAATGGCCGTATTGTTTACAGGAGCCGTTCCAATAGTAATATTTAGTTTTTTTACCGCTTCAGTTGCATAAAAATTATGCGTTCCGCTTGCAGCAGTTGTTATTGCGCCGGACCCCACAATCAGGGAGGCATAATTTTTTCCTACACCAGATGTGAATGTGGAATAACCTCCAACCAGGGTTCTAAAATCCATTGAGGTTCCTCCGGCAAAATTTGAAGAAGAAACGGTTGTAGACATATTTGCAGTACCTGCTGCCGCCACCAGACTTCCGGTATTTGCAAACATAGATGTAGAAAGACCGCCTGAGAAAAGAGACATACCGGAAGCCACATCCAAAGCGAAATTATTCGTACCGGCAGTAGACGCGCCATTTAAATATAAATCCGCAGTAGTATTGATACCGCCACCCCCCTGGGTAACATTAATGGAGTCAATAACCATATTTGCTAAAACGGCATGCGTCCCCGTTCCTGAAGAGTGCATTGGCGTGGAAACTATAATAGCATTGGTTGCCGATGAATTAGCCGCTAAAACAGTGGAGTTAGACCCATAAAAAGAAGTCCTGTAATATATGCTGGCTGCCCCGCCAAAAAGCCATGTAGAAACCGAGGTAGGTGATTCATCCAAAACATTGGTAAAAAAATTGGAACTGGAACCGCTTAGACTAGAGGCGATGGTTCCACTTGCTTTAAAAGCTCCCGTGACGGCTTCGGCCCCTGCAAGATATAACGCATACGGATTTGTTATAGTTGTGTGAGTTCCAGCTACGGGTGCACCAATATAAACATTTACACCATTCGTATAAGTCACCGTATTCTTTGATGCGATAGTGTCTGGAGCAAAATAATTCAATGCATTTGTGGTTACCGTGCCGGTGCTTGTAGTATCGGTTGCTTTATAAACGGAGGACCCTATCATAAGTCCGTTTGGCCAATATTTTGTAGATATATTAGATCCAACTGAAATCCCTCCTGCTACTTGTAATCTATGCATAGAGTCATCAGTGAATGTACCACCAAGGAGAAGATTACCGACACTATCCAATATCATTCGTTGTGTACTGTTAGTAATAAAAGGTAAACTTGTATTATTAGTAGTACCCAACACGCCGCTGCCCGATGTGCCGGTATTACCTCCTATCAGCCAGTTGCTTTGGGCCTCTGCTGAAAATCCATGCAAAAGACATACAGTCATTATCATACATCCTAACAGCAATCTTTTGTGGTTAATCTTGCAAAAAAAATTGCTTGGCTTATCCTTAATCATATTAATTGATTTAATGAATGAGTATTCAATACTATTTAATCCAGGCATGTACATTTTGCCCGGTTCTTATACTTTAATGACAATAGAAAATAAAAGGAATCTGCTAAGACTGCAGTTTCTACAGTTCTGGTTTAATGATGATGATAAAAAGTTTTGGTTAAGTTGTTCAACTATGCTTTCTGGTATCGGAAAATTCTCACAGCATTTTTAAATCAACTTTGAAGACTAAAATATAAAATGAAAATATAACTCTTGTGTTTCAGGACATTAAGTTATTAACAACAATACTCTGTGACAATGACTATAAACACAGAGAAAATCCTGCTTTCTAAAACTAACTAACTGCTTCTCAGGATTATAACAAACTGAAAGAATAAAAAAATTCTACTCCTTAATTTTAAAAATACTCATAAGTGAGTATACAAGTAGAAGGCTTTTAATGATTTGAGATTGTTTCAGAAAAGATAGCTGTGATGAAAAATTTAGTGCTCCGTTAAACTATCTTTTGATATATCTCCTTTTGCTTCCAGTATGAGGTGTACTCCTATCACAGCAAGCGAAAGCCATTCTCCCCACAAGAGAGAAAGAATCTTAAGAGCTCCAATGGCAATAAATGCTGCGGTAAGCCATGCAAGCAGGTTACTTATTACACGATATTTAGGCCGATGGTATTTTCCTATAACGAATGCATTACCCAGGAAAAATATACCTGCGAAAAAATAATGTGGTATACGATATTGCTTATACGGAAATACAATTACCAGTAATAAACTGATACCCAGTATCACATTATACCATTTACCTGCCTTCCTGACCTGCAAACGTTCTTCATTTCTAAAATATACTGCTCCGTTAAAAATAAAAAGCATAGCCGCGGTGGTAAGCAGCATACCAAAAACATAGCTATGACGCATGTATACATAATCGCTGATAGAGGAACGAAGAATCGGGTGGAGATTATAAACACACGGGTCGTCTACGCCTATCTCAGTACATCCGTTACCCGTATCCGTTAACCAAAGAATAGCCGGTATAGCTATACATATAGCTGCAATAAGCCTTTCAAATAATTTAAAGGTTGCCAGCGGGTCCTGTAATTTCTTTTTTATTTTTTCTACAAGTTTCATTTCCATAATTGCCCGTATTAATAGTTACTTAATCACGCTTTTACAATATGAGTTTGTAACATCGCCACTACATCCGATCTCTTATAAAAGATCTTCCCTCCTATTTTATAGTATACTAATATACGTTTGGTTCTCCAGTGCTGCAGTGTGCGTGGACTAATATGCAGCAGTTGTAAAATATCCTGCTTGTCCATCCATACTTCATGTGGGTCAAGGGTCTGCTCTGTTACGGGAGCGGATGATAATTGTTTGGTAATAGATGCCAGCTTATGCCCGGGATGAATATTGTCTGTTCTTTTTTTCATTCGTGTACGGTTAAAACGGGTATGCTGTAAGATAAAATATCTGTAGCAAAATAAAACAGCACTTAAAAGATTCCGCAAAAACACGGTATGTTTTTTACGTTAAAATCCCCTGCTAAACCGTTTTTTAACGGTGCCTTGTTCGGAAGCCGTTCGTCCCTTGTTCGTACCTCCTTCGTCTCCCCTTCGGAAGCGCTCGAAGCCGTCCCGAAGAGCTCCCGAATAAGACACGAACAAGAGACGAAGGAAAGACGAAGAAAGAGATAATTTGTATGAACCGGAATTTATGAGATGGGCGGTATGAGTGGGATGGCGCTATCCCATTCATACCAATAATCCAATCCATACCGGTTCAGACAATAAAATACATTCCAACGCAACAAAAAGTAATCCAACGTGCATTAGCGTAATAGAATACATACCTGCACATACAATCATTCTTTATTCTTCTTTTGTGTCCGTAATCCGTTTACAGTTATGCGTTACTGTTATTCTAGACAAAACAGCGATGATCACTGTAAGCATATTTTATCACCCCATAAAACAAATAACCATGGGTATAATTTCAAAAGGTATTTTAGGAGGATTCTCCGGAACAGTAGGAAATGTTGTTGGCGGCAACTGGAAGGGCATCGATTATATGCGCAGCCAGTCTTCCAAAAGAACAACTGCCAATACTCCTGCACAGTTAAGCCAACAGGCAAAATTTGCAGTGGCAATTAAATTTGTACGGTCAATGTCGGGATTACTGATGATCAGCTTCCGCAACAATGCCATTCAGATGACAGGCATAAACAATGCCCTCTCCTACACACTTAAAAATGCTATTACAGGAGTTTATCCTGCGTATAGCATTGATTACAGTACGGCATTGGTAACCCGTGGCGATCTACCAAATGTAGTTAGTCCGACTGCAGTTGCAAGTGCAGCCAGTATTGTAACTTTTAACTGGACGGATAATACCGGCCTGGGTAAAGCAAAAGCAACCGACAAAGCTATGCTGGTAGTGTATTGCCCTTCTTTAAACCAATCTGTTTACACAACAGGCAGCGCTGCGCGTAGCGCTGGTACAGATGCGATCACCGCATCACATTTTAAAGGGTTGGCAGTTGAAACCTTTATCGGCTTTATATCTGATGATGGTAAGGACATTACTAACAGCATTTATACCGGTTCAGTAACTGTTTTATAAATGCAATTCAATGCATCTGTCAATGCAATGATCATTATGACCTGTTGTGCTGCTGCAGTAGTACAACAGGTTTTTCGTATGGAAGGATGGTCACATTATATTGGCACAAGCGGGGCAATTCTGGCAGCAAACGAATAAGCCATTAGAAATTAATACGGGGAAAATGTATGCCGAAGTAGTACATTATATTCATCAAAATCCTGTTGTAAGTGGTTTCGTTTTTGAAGCTTCGCAATGGGTGTATAGTAGTGCAAAGGGATACGGAGATAATACAGGGCTAATAAAGCTTGCTGAATTATAATTTAAGGGGGTGCGAGGGTTCGCTGATTAAAGCAGGCCGCTTTTCAATTCGCTTAATTTTGGCGCAAGCTTCTGCTTGTGCCCGCAACTTTTTATCTGAAAATTATTGCTCGCAATTATAATTAAGATTGAAGTTTTCCACCAATTCAATATCAGCTTAATGCCACTTTTCAATTAACTTAATTTTGGCGCAAGCATCCGCTTGTGCCCGCAACTTTTTATCTGAAAATTATTTCTGTAATTATAATTAAGATTGAAGTTTTTCCACCAATTCAATATCAGCTTAATGCCACTTTTCAATTAACTTAATTTTGGCGCAAGCATCCGCTTGTGCCCGCAACTTTTTATCT